>Ga0315548_1003158_pt1 | contig 12478 bp, 14 predicted proteins | sample SalMarSW160110MG_2_FD_202540 | JGI IMG/M metagenome (GOLD analysis project Ga0315548, IMG submission 202540) | Salt marsh sediment microbial communities from the Plum Island Ecosystem LTER, Massachusetts, United States - Salt Marsh Sediment SW1601-110 ... | reverse complement strand
TCGAGCAGGTTTTGTCCAGAAAGCGGATATCCTCAACGATCCTGTCCCTGTACAGCCCGGTGTCGATATTCAGCTTCAGCCCGGCCGCGATCCCCTTGAAGACGAGGGTAAGGTAGAAAATGTTGTCATCGTAATTTACCCGCCGTGTCATTTCCCTTTGATTGTCGGTAGCTTCCGATATGCCCTTGATCCTCCATATTCTTGACTTCTGTGGGGGGATGTGTTAGCTTATGCATCGCCTCTTTATCCATCCTGGACTCTGGGGTGGATCAACTTTAGACCATAGGGAGGACTAAACATGAGAAACTACGAGGCTGTACTTATCTTCAAACCGGAAGGCGAGCTTCTTGCCCAGGGCAGGGAGTTCGTAAAGGGACTTTTCGCTGATAACGGCTGTAACGTTACCAATGAAGAGGAGATGGGCGAGAGGGACCTGGCCTACGAGATCAAGAAGAACGAGAAGGGATTCTACGTTTTTTACCGATTTGAATCCGAACCTGAAAACATCCAAGCCTTCGACAAAGCCCTCAAGCTCCGGGGCGAGATCCTGAAATACCTCTTCATTCGCAAATAACAAGAACAAGGTATTATAGAACAGGAGCGTGTTCAATGGCTGACATTAATCAAGTAGTCCTGGTGGGCAGGCTCACCAGAGACGTGGAGCTCAAGTACACAAACACCGGATTCGCCATAGCAAACCTCTCCCTGGCTGTCAACCGCAGGGTCAAGAGAGACGATACCTGGCAGGATGAGGGCAATTTCTTCAACTGCGTGCTGATAGGCAAAAGAGCGGAGGCTCTGGCGCAGTATTTGGTCAAGGGAAAACAGATCGGTATCCAGGGCGAGCTGCGGCAGGACCGCTGGGAACAAGACGGACAGCCCAGAAGCCGGGTGGAGATCTTCATCAACGACATCCAACTGTTGGGCGGTCGGAGCCCGGAACAGGGTCCTCGGAATACTGCCGGGCAGTCGGATCAATACTCTGCACCGGAAATACCGACAGCGGACGACTTCGACGACGATATCCCGTTTTAGTTTTTCGTCGCCCCGCGCAATCATTTCACCAGTATGAACGTTAGTATTATTAGGAGGATTCCTTCATGAGTGATGAGAATAAAGTAGAGCAACCGGTCGAAGCCGAAGAAAAGCAACCCGCCGCTGAGCCCGAGGCGGTCTCAATGAAGCCCGAAGCGGCCGCCACAAAAGCGAAGCAGCCCAAGGATACGGCTGAGCCGGCTGCGACGGAAGCCGAGGCAAAGAAGCCGGTTGCCGAAAAACCCAAAGCAAAGAAAGCGGCCGCGAAAACCACAGCCAAGAAACCCGCCGCTGAGCCCGAGGCGAAGAAACCGGTTGCCGAAAAACCCAAAGCAAAGAAAGCGGCCGCGAAAGCATCAGCCAAGCAACCCGCCGCTGAGCCCGAGGCGGTCTCAATGGAGCTCGAAGCGGCCGCCGCGGAAGCGGAGCAGCCCAAGGATACGGCCGAGCCGGCTGCAGCGGAAAAAAAACCTGCCGCTGAGCCCGAGCCGGTCTCAGTGGCACCCAAAGCTGCTGCGCCTGCTCGGCAGGAAAGCAGAGGGCCAGCAGCAGAAGAGCGGGGGCGACCCAGGAGAACAGCGGGGGGGGATGATACGGAAACCAGAGAAGAGAGAAGGCCGGGCCGATCTTACGACCGCGACGACAGCGAATCCCGGCCCAGGCGCCCCGGAGGCGGCGGCAGAGGCCGCTACCGCACGTTCTACAGACGCAAGTACTGCAAGTTCTGCAGCAAGAAAACCGAGGTGAGCTACCGGGACGTAGATACGCTGCGCCGCTTCATCACGGACCGCGGCAAGATCCTGCCGCGACGCATTACCGGAACCTGCCCCAAGCATCAGCGGCAGTTGTCCGTAGCAATCAAACAAGCGAGGATATTGGCACTGCTACCGTTCGTAGAGAAGTAACAGTGATCGAGATACTCATATTCGCCGCCGTTTCGACCTTGCTCTATCGTCTGGGGATGGGACCGCTTCTGTTCCTCATCCCCCTGCAGGTTCTGTACGTCCGGCGGGGAAAGAAATCCTTCGGGTGGGCTGCCCTGCTGACCCTTGGCCTGATCCTGGCGATAGGTTTGTTCCTGGCCAGCCGATTTCCCATGGGCGGTGCAGATCTATCCGGAGCGGCGATGTCGGAAGGCGCCCTTTCGCAGGCCGCCCTAACGCAGGCCGCTCCCTTTTTATTCTTGGACATGGCCGTCGCGGTACTCTTGATCGGAGGACTGGCCTTGATCCAGCTGCCCGAGATGAGCCCGGAGCTCCAGATACCCCGGTTGCCCAGAGTAACGCGCCATATCATCGCCACAGCAATCGCCGGACTGCTTTGCGTACCCGTGATCCTGTACCTGCGGGGTAATGATATATTTACGGCGGGCATGCGGGAGTTCATCGGAACGATGTTCAATGGGATGAACAGGGCGATCGGTGCTTCGGGAGGCGATGCGATACAGCCGGGAGCGCAGCCGATCCAGACGGACGCATTGCTTGAAATCATCAATACGGTCCTGCTGCGCAGTTTTCTTTTCTCCTATTTCCTCGTGCTTTCCTTCAGCTGGTGGCTGGGAACTATAATCGGCGCCCGTTCCATCGGCAGACATCCCGGACTTACCCGCATCGCAGACTTCAAGCTTCCGGACCGGTACGTTTGGCCCTTGATCGCCAGCTTGGCCCTGGTCGTACTGAACCTCGTACTCCCCGCGGAACCTCTGGCGATCCTGGCCTGGAACGCCCTGCTCATCCTCGCATTCCTCTACGGTGTTTCCGGACTTGGAATCATTCGATTCCTGTTGAGGAAACTAAACGTGCGTCCCGGGGTTCGCTGGCTCTTGATCATGGCTCTCGTCATCCTGGCGATGACACCTCGAATCGGAATTGTGGTCCTAATCCTGGTTCCGGGATTGGGTGTGTCCGAAGTGTGGTTAAAATACAGAAAAGAAGAAAGGAGCAACGTTTAACGATATGAAAGTGATCTTGAATCAAGATGTCGCCGGTTTAGGAGAAGAGGGGGACATCAAAGAGGTGGCAAACGGCTACGCCCGTAACTACCTGATCCCCAAGAGCTTCGCCCTACCCTACACCAAACAAAATCTCACCCAGCTGGAGACGCGGAGAGCCGCGATCGAGAGCCGCAAAGAGGATAAGCGCCGTGAGGCGATGAGCATCAAGGAGCGGTTGGAAAGCGAGGAACTGGTGTTCACCATGCCCGCCGGGGACAGCGGAAAGCTCTTCGGTTCCGTGAACAACGCCATGGTGGTTCAGGAACTGGAGAAACGGGGATACTCGATAGAGAAAAAACGGATTGAGGTTCCGGAGCACAACATCCGCATGATCGGCAACTACACAGTGAAAGTCAGACTGTACGGCAATGAAGAGGCCCGGCTCAACGTACTGGTAGAGGCTGCAGAAGAAAAGTAAACACTGCCCATGGCTACGACGGGGCTGAAAGACAAGATCCCTCCCAACAACCAGGATGCGGAAATCGCCACTCTGGGGGCGCTGCTGTTGGACTCCGATGCCCTCGGCACGGTGGTGCATTATCTGAGGCCTGACGACTTCTACAAGACCGCTCACCAACGCATCTACCAGGGGATCCTCAAACTCTTCGAGAGAAACGAGGCGGTCGATCTGATCACTCTGACCGAAGAGCTAAAGAACGAAAACCTCCTTGAGGCCTGCGGCGGAGCGGCCTACGTTTCCAGACTTACCTCGGCGGTTCCAACCAGCGCCAATGTCCGTTACTACGCCCAGATCGTACAGGACTGCAGCATCCGACGGAACCTGGCCAGGATCGCCTCCTCCATCGTCTCCGATTCCTTCGACGATAGCCAGGAGGTACGGTTGATCATCGAAGAGGCGGAGCGGCACATCTTCGAAATCACGGACAAGCAGCATACCGGCACCTTCCAGCCGGCCAAAGAAATTGTCTCACGAACCATAGAAGCGATAGAGAAGCTATACCATACCAAAGATGCCTATATAGGGATCCCCTCGGGATTCTCCGATTTGGACACTCTGACCAGCGGATTCCAGAACTCCGAGTTCATCGTGATCGGGGCGCGTCCATCGGTAGGGAAAACCGCCTTAGCCCTGACCATGGCGGCAAACATGGCGATACACAACAAGTTCCCCGTCGGCTTCTTCACTCTGGAAATGTCCAGCATGGCTCTGATGCAGCGGATGCTGGCCAGTGAAGCCCGTATCCGCTCGAACAGCCTGCGTTCGGGATTCTTGAAGCCGTCGGATTTCCATAAACTGACAGAGGCGGCCAGCAAGATCTACGAGGCACCTCTTTATATCGAGGACAGCCCTTCGCTCCGTCTCCTGGATCTGCGAGCCTTGGCCCGGCGCATGCGTCATCAGTTCAACGTTGCTATAATCTTCATCGACTACCTCACGCTGATCACCTCGGAGAACAGGGATCTCCCGCGGCATGAGCAGATTGCGGAGATCAGCCGCTCCCTGAAAGCCCTGGCCCGGGAGTTGGACATCCCGGTTATCGCACTGTCCCAGGTGCGCCGGGAAAGTGAGGGCAAGCAGCCCAATCTGGCAGATCTGCGTGAGTCAGGATCCATCGAGCAGGACGCCGACGTGGTGATCTTCCTTCACCGGGAGCGGCTTTCCGCGGACTATCAGGATGAAATGCCCCGAAACATCGAGACAGATCTGATCGTGGCAAAACAGAGAAACGGTCCGGTGGGAAGTTTGAAAATCGCCTTCATCCCCGAGTACACCAAGTTTGAAAACATGGTCAGAGGTACAGATATTTAAGATATGTCCATCAAAGAGCGGTACGACTTCGACAGCCTGTCCAATGAAGCCGAGGAGCTGGTCGTTTCAGAGATCGAGAAGCAGATACCGAACCATCCAGAATTGTGTACCTGCAGCGAGTGTATCCTGGATGTCGCCGCCTATGCATTGAACAGGGTGCGACCCCGATATCGGGTGTCCCTGCTGGACTCGGTATATGTCGATGCTGAGGAGCGTAGCAACTATCTGGAAGAAATCCGACGGGCTGTTCGCGACGGCATTCTCAAGGTCATTACGAATCCTCCTCACGACTGAACCGCAGCGCTCCGCTCGGCAGTTGGGCGATCCACGTTCCGTCTTGGAACAGGTGGATGTTGAGCATAAAATCCCGCGAAGGAATGTCCCACACCGAGATCGAGGAATCCCGGTTCAGCGAGAAGAGTTTCCCGTTGTTTACATACAGATTACGGGGTATCTGCCCGGAAACTTGCAACTCCCCCGCCTGGGCATTGCGAAATACCGTCACCGAATCGTAGCCAAGAGTCGTAAAAACATTCCCCGTATCATCCCCGGCAAGGGTCGCCCCCAGATCCTCACTTTCGAAAACCTTGAGGATCCTGCTCCGCTCGAAGGCGAACCCGGAATGAACCTTGACAACCGTGCGGACCTGGTTCGAGTCCTGCTCTACGGCCAGGGTATACAATTCCCCGCCGCGCATGCTGCCGCTGTAGAAAAGATCGTAGACGAAAAGGCTCGGATCCTTAATGGGTACGGTCTCCCCCGTCCGTCGATTGATCTGCAAGAGGGGCCCGCTGAAACTGGAGAGATTTGTCTTCGCGCCGATGAGATTGTCACCAAAAGTGAGTATCAATTTGTTCATTCCGGGGGCATTGTATTGGAAGATAGGAGCGAAGGTGTCCGCATCCAAGATCCGGCAGCGGCCGCTGTCCTCAACCACTACGATTCCTCCCTGGGAAACCGTTACCTGTCGAATCGGTGAATCGAAGTCCACGGGCAGCTCCTGGATTCCCCCGTACCAGGTATTGAGCACAGCCAGCCGGCTCTCCTCCTCACCCTTACACCAGATAAGCAGGCGCTGCGCATCCAGGTAGGTGATGCCCACGGCGCAGGGAAACGGATTTGAATATCGATGCTCCCTGACCTCCACATCCGTATCCCGTTCGTAAGAGTCGAGGAAAAACTCGGAGTCGACTATAGTAATTTCAGAAAGCGAAGCAATCGCCATCGTGCTGTCGATGAAAGCAAGATCGGAAATCTCTCTGCGGTCGTCTTTTGCCAGCAGGGATTCCCCTCCCCCCGCTGCAAGCATGGCGATGTCGCCGCCGAAGGTGGCCAGATACAGATCCCGATCACTGTATACTGCACTGCTCAGCTGTGGGAACAGGCTCGAGTACGCTGTGGTCAGATCGATCAGATACTTGCCGCCGAAGTACCACTTTTTCAGCTGCCTGGCGTTTCCACTTTCCACCACACCGGCGATTTCGTTTCCGGCCGGGGAAAAACTCAAATCGACGATTCCCGTAATCCGGGAGCTGTCTATGGTTTCGCCGCTCAGGATATCCACTATCAGGAGATTTTGGCCTGTCGAAGCGGCAATGTAACGATTGTTGGGGGAGATGCAGATCACCTCCAGATCTGCAGGAGCTCGGAGCTGTTTTACCATTCGGCCGGTGCGTATATCCCAGTAGGTAATAGACCCGGAGCGTTGGTAGGTCATGATGTTGCCCTCATTGCGGGCTACCGTAAAATAGGAGACGATTCCAAACCCTCTTCCCATATACGGTAAAACCCTTCCGGTCCTGGGATTCAAGGCGGTAAGGCTCTTATAGTCCGCCTGACTGTAGAACAGGTAGGAGCCTTTGGGAGAGTAGTCAAAGTGCATCAACTGTTTGTCCGATTCCACCGAGAACAGCCGCTGCTGGCGCTGCCAGTTCCACACCTCCAAAGTATCCGCCTCCAGGGAATCCCCTACCAGGACCGCCACATGCGGTTCGACGGGATTCAACGCCATCTTCCTGACCGGTTTGTAGGATATCCGCACCACCTTGACAAGCTGCTTCTGTTCCGTATCCCAGACGCGTACAGTGCCATCGTCTCCGGCACTGAACAAAAGTCGACGTTCGGCGTCATAGATCAAATCATTAACCTTGCCGAAATGACTCAATGAGACGGGTTTTTGAGAAAAAAGCTGAGTCGAAGCAACAACGAGCAATAGAGCAACGATTACTTTTTGTTTCAATCCGGACCTTCCACGAGCAGATTGTTGATGGAGACGTAGGGTGATTTGAGGATTTCGGAAAACGGCTCTTGATGTTTTTTTTCCTCGAGCTGGGAGGCCACCTTTTCCACTGTAGCCATAGGCACCTTCAGGATCCCGACCTCGCCTTCCTTCAGACCCAGAACGTTGAACAGGACGGTGTCCCCCTCTCGCTTGGAGAACAGGATACGCACCTCCTTGTCTCCGGTTTCATCCTCCATGATCTTGCTCAGCAGGTAGTACTTCACGATCTCCGCGACTCTGTCGTCCAGATTGTACCGTTTGAGCAGGAATTTCTCCACCAGCTCTTCATAGCCGATCGCTACCCGATTCGCTTCCCGCAGGGAGTAGGACAGGGAACCTCGGAAATAGGCACTCCGATCCAGCTCAGGAACGAAATAGATGCTGTTCTCCGCCTGAGGGTCCTCGATCAGCACGGGGAACTCCGGCTTCAGCACCTTCCCGCAGTTCGGGCAGCGGATACTCAAGAATTCCCCGTCCAGAATGGCCTGCTCCACCTCCGGCTGCTTTCCCAGATCGACCGAATCCGGCACATCCGCATCGAAGCCGTGCTCGCAGAAACAGACAATGCGGCGCTTCATCCCTACCTCCCCATAAACAGAAATATATCGTTGAAGGTCACGACCACGGCCAGCAGCACGATGAAGGAGAATCCGATCATCTGGATACGGGAGATCACCTTGGGATCCAGAGGTTTTCTCCGCAGTGCTTCCAGGGTAAAGACCAGGATCTGACCGCCGTCCAGACCCGGGATGGGAAGAAGGTTGATGATGAACAGCACGATGCTCAACCAGCAGAGTAAGCGGAAGTAATATGCCAGGCCTTGAGCAAAGCCGAAACTGAAACCGCTGGTAGCCGCCGAGCCCACCGTGTAGATGATGCGCAGAGGACCGGCAACCGCCTTCCTCAGATTGATCCCCTGGAACAGGAGACCAAAGCCTTTCAGCGTGACCGTAAGAATCTCCCAGCTCTCCTCCGCTCCCTTGCGCAGAGCTCCGATCGGACCGACTCTTGGGGACGGATACACGCCGAGGGCAAAGGTACAGCCGAGGTTGGCGTATCCCTCCTCGTTGTAGTCCATGACCAGAGTCGCTTGCCTTTCGGTTCCATCCCTCTGATAGCGGATTGGCAGCGTTTCCGGCTTGTCCTGAAGCTGCTGATACAGGTCCATGGTGTGGCGAACCGGGTGACCTCCGGCGGCAACGATCCGGTCTCCCCGCTGGAGTCCGGCCAGAGACGCGGCTTCACCGGGGGTGACTTGATCCACGATCGGGTCCCTCCAGGCGTATACTCCGATCCTACCGGCACCGGTGTCCAGGTCCAATTCGGGAGTCAGGGTCGTCTGGAGCTGCCTGCCCTCCCGCTCGATTGTCAGCACTATCGCCCGGTTCGGTGCAGTGGCCACGTATTCCAGCAGATCCTGAAAATGATTCACCCGCCGGCCATTGACGGCCAGAATCCGGTCGCCTGTCTTCAGACCGGCCTGCGTTGCGGGGGGCGTGCCGGCGAAACTGTCCATGGAGTAGTCGGAGGCCAGGATGATCCGGTTCCCATCGGTGTGCACGTCGAAGCCGATCCACCAGATCAGGGTGAGGACCAAAATCGCGAAGAGCACGTTCGCCAGCGGACCTGCTGCGGAGGTGACGATCCGCTTCCACGGCGAGGCGGCGAAAAAAGTTCCGTCGGCCCGCTGTTCCTGGGGGTTGTAAGGATCTTCTCCTTTGAGCTTGCAGTATCCGCCGAAGGGCAGCATGGAAATCCGGTAGTTCGTGCCCTTGTAGTCAAAGCCGACGATCTTCCTCCCCCAGCCAAGGGAGAAGGTTTCCACACCGATTCCCACCCGCTTGGCCGCAACGAAGTGCCCGAGCTCGTGAACGAACACCATGATGCCAAAGCCGATGATTCCGAAAACAATAGTCAATAACACGTTAAACAATCCTTTTAGCTCTTCAATATTTCCACAGCTTTAATTCTGGCCTGCCGGTCTACCTCCAGGATCTCCTCGATCTCCTCCACCGGCACCTGCCAATCGACCTGGAGAACCTGTTCCACCACCTGCGCTATTTCGAGAAAGGAAATTCCCCGACCCAAGAAGCGATCTACCGCCACTTCGTTGGCGGCGTTGTAGGCTATCGGGTATCCCGCAGCCTGCTCGGCGGCATCGTAGGCCAGCGGGAGCAGCCTGTACTTTTTCGGATCCACCGGCTCGAAGCTCAAGCTCTTGCCCGTCAGATCGAAGGCCTCCACGCAGGAGGGTCTGAAATCCGGATAGGTCAGAGCATTCTGTATGGGCAGGCGCATATCCGGTTGGCTCAGTTGGGCATAGATGAAACCATCTGTCGTCCGAATCAGAGAGTGGATGTAGCTCTGCGGATGGATCAAGACCTTGATTGCTGAAACCGGAATATCGAACAGGTGGTGGGCTTCGATGACTTCCAGTCCCTTGTTGGCCATCGTCGCCGAATCCACGGTAATCTTCGCCCCCATGCTCCAGTTGGGATGGGTCAAGGCATCCTCGATACGCACATCCCGCATCTGCTCGTAGGACAGATCACGGAAGGCTCCCCCGGAGGCTGTCAGAATGATCTCCCGCACCTCCTCCGAGTTTCGGCCCCGGAGCAGGCAAAACAAAGCATGGTGCTCGGAATCAACCGGCAGAAGTTTCGATCCGTTACGGCGGACCAACTCCGAAACCAAGCCGCCGGCCATCACGACCGTCTCCTTGTTCGCCAAAGCCAGATCGGCACCCTGCTGGAGCGTTTTCAGCGAAGGCAGCAGTCCTCTGGCTCCGGAGATTCCGTTCACCACCAGATCGGCATCGGTGTCCGCAAGCATCTGCAGCAACCCCTCCTCTCCGCGGTAGATCCGGGTATTCCGCAGTTTCCCGAGTTCTCCTTCCCCGTAGGAATCCAGGGAACCCGTAACAGCGACCGCTTTGGGGGCAAACTCCCTCACCTGTCGGGTAAGATCGGCAACGCGGCTGCGGCAGGCCAGGGCAACAACCTCTAAGCCAGGTTCAAGGGCTTTCACTACCTCCAGAGTGTTCTTCCCGATCGAGCCTGTGGATCCCAGCACGCTGACTTTTTTTCTCTTCAAATTGGCAACCGCCTTTGCCTCGAATTTACCGCGAAATCCAAAGAAAGACAAAGTAGAACATCGGGGCGGTCAGCAGCCAGGAATCGATGGAATCGAGAATTCCTCCCCGGCCGGGGATGATCCCCCCGGAATCCTTGACATCGGCGGAGCGTTTGAGAGCCGATTCCACCAGGTCTCCGGCAATCGTGAGAATACCGGCAGCGGCGCCGAAGCCGGCGGCAGCGCCGTAGCCTATCGGCAGCAGACCCGCAACGGTACCCCTGAACAGAAGCGCTACTCCTATGGAAGCCAGGATGCCGGCGGCAAAACCGGCGGCGGATTTGTTCGGGCTGACGGCGTAGTCCAGGCGAGTACCCCGTCCCAGAAACATCCCGGCCAGGTAGGCGGCTATGTCGTTGGCAAAGTTGATGCTGAAAAAGAACAGCAGCACCCAGCGGGCATTTTCGAAAGCTGTCAGCCGCACGATGAAGGACAGCAACAGGGCCGGGTAGAGGATGACCAGCAGGGAGCTCGAGACTCGCTGCAACAAAAAATCCAGATCCTTCCGATCCCGGATCCAGAGGGAGCGCAGCAGGACCAGGACCACCAAGGCGGTTGGAACGGCCGGAGACCAGACTGGAGAAACCAGCCCCAGAACTTCCAGATACGCTGCCACGGGAATTAATGCGGCAAAGGGAAAGAGAAAGCGAAAAGCTGGGATGCCGCGTTTTCGGAGCAACGCCCCCAATTCCATAGCTCCGAGGGCTGCAACCAAAACCGCCCCGATATTCAGGGCAAGGTGATTGTATTGGGGCAGGATGAATATGAGTACGAAAAAAACGGGCAGTGCGACAACGACGGTTGCCGTTCTGACGAAGAAAGAACTGCGGCTCATGATGCCGTATTCGATAGCTCTACCAAATACCGGCGGTCAGAGGATTGGACTGTGCGGGCGCCTGCTTGGCCGCATCCTGAGCGCCGTAGCGACGCTCCCGGCATCCGTAGGCGTCGAGAGCTTCTTTCAGATCGGACTCGTCCCACTCCGGCCACATTTTGGAGCTGAAGTACAGCTCTGAATAGGCTCCTTCCCAAATCAGGAAGTTGCTGATCCGGCACTCCTGTCCGGTGCGGATGATCAGATCAGGATCCGGAATCTCGGGATGATCTAGATGGCAGCGAATGTCCTCCTCCGAGATCCTGCCGTTGGTACCCTGCTCGAACGCCCGGTTTACGGCGCGAATGATCTCGTCTCTGCCGCCGTAGTCGATTGCCAGATTGAGAGTCATCCTCTCAAAGTCGGCGGTCCGAGCCGTAACCCGTTGCAGCACCTGGACGATATCAGCGGGAAGGCGACCGAGGTTCCCGGAGCTCACGACCTGAATCTCGTTTTCCTCGTAGAACTTGCTCTCCCTGCGCAGGTGATTCTTGATCAGAAACATGAGATAGGATACTTCTTTAGCCGTACGTTTCCAGTTTTCCGTGGAAAAGGTAAAAAGGGTCAGGTAACGAATCCCGGCCTCCAGAGAGGCGCGCACGAGTCGTTTTGCGGCTTTGACGCCCTCGAGATGTCCCCGCGTACGGGCTTTGCCTTGCTGCTGAGCCCACCTTCCGTTCCCGTCCATAATGATCCCCACGTGCCGCGGGAGGGGGGCTTTGGTTTCTGCAACCATCAGATTTCCATTATTTCCTTCTCTTTTGCTTCGACGATACCGTTCACGTCTTCGATGTACTTGTCCGTCAGTTTTTGAATCTCATCCTGGCCGCGCTTGGACTGATCCTCGCTGATTTCTGATGCCTTCTGTAGATTCTTGAGCTCGTCATTGCCGTCCCTGCGGATGTTGCGGATAGCGATGCGGCTCTTCTCCGCTATGTTGCGCGCCAGTTTGGCCAGTTCCTTGCGCCGTTCCTCGGTGAGAGGCGGAATGTTGATTCGAATTACCTTTCCATCGTTGTTGGGATTCATCGAAAGCTCGGATTTCTGAATGGCCTTCTCGATTTCCGACAGTACCGAGCGATCCCACGGTTGGATGACGACCAGCCGTGCCTCTGGAACCGAAATGGTCGCTACCTGGTTCAGAGGGACTTTTTGATCGTAGTAGTCCACCCTGATGTTCTCGAACAGTGCGGCGGATGCTCTTCCGGTACGAATCGTCTTGAACTCATCCTCCAGGGCCTTCACCGCCTTTTTCATCTTCTCTTCGGTTTCCTTGTTTACTCTATCCATCCGGACGACTCCTTGTAAAAAACGGTGAACCGGGAGGTTCACCGTTCGCGTTCCCTACTCCAGCTCTTCTCCGGCCTTGTAGTACAGATATTCATCTATCTG
>Ga0315548_1003157_pt1 | contig 12480 bp, 16 predicted proteins | sample SalMarSW160110MG_2_FD_202540 | JGI IMG/M metagenome (GOLD analysis project Ga0315548, IMG submission 202540) | Salt marsh sediment microbial communities from the Plum Island Ecosystem LTER, Massachusetts, United States - Salt Marsh Sediment SW1601-110 ... | reverse complement strand
CAGGTAGAGTTTGACATCGTTGAAGGCGACAAGGGTCGCAAGGCTGAAAACGTTAAAAAGTTAGCTTAATTATTGCTGAGAAAATAAACTTTTAAAGTTTTCAAATAAAATCGTTCATTAGCAAACTGTTTGGTAGTAATAACTTGTAAACACACAGATTTGCGTTTGTGTGTTTACAAGAATTATTTATATAGTTTTTTGTAGTATTGCTTATATTCGCCGGTTATTACTTTCTTAATCCAATCCTGATTATTTAGATACCAATCGATTGTATTCTTCAGTCCTTCTTTAAACACGCAGTTGGGCTTCCATTTCAGGTTTTTCTTGATTTTGGAACAATCGAGCGCGTATCTAAAGTCATGGGCTTTGCCGCGGGGGTCGACGATGAACTTAATGAGTTCATCTAGTCTCGAGTCATGTGTCTTTAGTCGTGAATCCCCGGCTAACTTCTCCTCAAGGATTTTACAGATGAGTTTTACTACCTTTATATTTTCTATTTCGTTTTCTCCGCCAATATTGTAAACCTCACCAATATCTCCTTTTCTAAAAACGAGGTCTATTGCCCTGCAATTGTCTTTAACATACAGCCAGTCTCGAACATTAAGACCTTCTCCGTAAACAGGAAGTTCTTTGTGTTCCAGTGCGTTTTTTATTATAAGAGGTATTAATTTTTCAGGGAATTGATAGGGTCCGTAATTATTTGAGCTTCTTGTTATGATAACGGAAAGATTGTAAGCCTTGTAATATGAACGACACAATAAATCCGCGCCGGCTTTGCTTGCCGAGTATGGACTGTTGGGTTGGAGGGGAGAATTTTCCGTGAATTTACCTGTTTTCCCTAATGAACCGTAAACTTCGTCAGTGGAGATTTGCAGAAAAATATTAGATACCGGGTTCCGGGTCCCGGGTCCCGGATTTTGCCAGTGAGTTTTTGCCGCCTCCAGTAAGGTTTGGGTTCCTTTAATATTTGCATCAATAAAAGGTGAGGCATCGAGTATACTTCTATCTACGTGGGATTCTGCCGCGAAGTTGATTATTGAGTCCACGGTCCAATGTCCGGAGTCCAAAGTCCCCTTCCCAACTCCTTCCTTTTTGAAATATTCTCCGGAGAGGAGGGAGTCTACCAATTTCCTGTCGCATATATCTCCTTTAACAAAAAAATACCTTATTCCAGGATTTTTTGAAGATACTCCATATTTTTGTTCTACGTCTTTTAAGTTTTCAAGATTACCGGCGTATGTAAGTTTATCTAAATTTATAATTGTTATATCATCATAGTTTTCAAGTTCATAACGAATAAAATTGCTTCCGATAAAACCGGCTCCGCCTGTCACGAGAATCACCCTGAGTTCTGAGTTTTGGGTCATTTTAAAATCTCTCTCAGGGAGTCCAATGTCCAACGTCCATCGTCCATAGTCTCAGTTTTAAAAGAATGAACTTGCCCATCAATTTTCTCCCCTTAGATATCGGATAAATCCTGCAATCAAACTTTTTATTTCTTCTATTTCTTTATATAATTTCTCGAAAGCTTCTTTTTTGATGTAAGTTTGATCTAAACTAACATATAAATGTGATTGAACTTCTGTAGCTGATCTTAGGCCATATCTCAAGAAACGGACGAATTCATCATCTGATTGGCTATCAAAACCTTCGGCAATATTAGCCATTATTGAAACCGATGCATTTTGTATTTGTTTACATAGTCCAAAATCTTTAGAGAAAGGATTTTCTTTTGTAGTGTTGTATATATCTTTTACTAATTCACGAGCTTTTTGCCATGCTTTAATATCTTCAAATTTTTCAATTTTACTCATTAATGACTTTCCTTTTTATGACACTGGACTTTGGACTAAGGACTTTGGACAAACATTTATTCGTTTTCCTTTATTCCCGCGCTTTTAACGTATCTATAAATGTTGTAAGCGATTCCTTCCAGTGAGGCATAATATCCAGATTTTGTATTCTAAGCATATAGTTCTCGAGAACTGAATTTTTGGGTCTCCTGGCATCAGTTTTGAACTCACGGCTAGTAATTTTTTTAAGTGTGATGGAATTTTCGGCTTCATTTTTCTGATTTTTTGTTTCTAAAATTAAAGATTTACTACCCTTATTTTTTTCTTCATATCCTATTTGTTTGAAAATTTCGAGCGCGAATTCGAACCATGTGCAGGAACCCTGGGACGTACAATGATACGTTCCATAAAAATCTGTTGTCATCAATTTTTTGATTTGCCTTATTATATCTATAGTCCATGTAGGAGAACCGGATTGGTCATTAACAATTTTGATTTCCTTTTTAGTCTTGGCTAAATCGAGCATTTTTTTTACAAAATTTTTACCGTTCTTTCCGTAAAGCCAGGCGATTCTCAAAATAAAAAATTTGTTCAGCTGTTCCTTAACGAAATTTTCTCCGAGAAGTTTCGATAATCCGTAGATAGTTTTAGGATCCGGAGAATCATATTCGAAATACACGTCTTCTTTTTCTCCGTTGAAAACATAATCCGTGCTTATATAAAAAAATTTAGCATTTAATCTTTTTGCCATTATGGCAAGGTTTCTGGTCCCGATTCCGTTGATTCTGAAGGCTGTCGATTTTTCTTTTTCGCAAGCGTCTACATCGGTAAATGCCGCGGAGTGTATGATAATATCCGGTCTCGGACCTGTAAGGCAATTCTGTACGGCTTTAAATTCCGAAATATCGAAATCTTTCTTATCCACCGCGGTCACATTGTAATCTTTTGATAGGACTTCGACTAACTCTGAACCGAGCTGTCCTTCTGCTCCGGTAATCAATATATTTGATGAAGCAATATTATTAAACACGTTTAATGATAGGGGAATAAAAGGTTTTTGTCAATACCATAAAAAACACAAATTACTTTAGTCCAATGTCCAAAGTCAATAATCGTTAGATCGTTGGATGGTTAGAACGTTAGGTGGTTTAACTCAACAAACTCAATAAACCCAATAAACCCAACAAACTCTATGAACCCAACAAACCCTATAAACTCAACAAACTGGATTTTCCGCAACAAGTTGCGTAAAATCCCTTGACTTCTCCCTTATAAAGCAATAGAATACAAAAATGAAAAAACAGGACAATTCCACAAATTCTAAAAAAGTTCTGGTAACAGGCGGCGCCGGTTTTTTAGGTTCTCATCTCTGTGAAAAATTACTTGAGGAAGGATTTAATGTTATCTGTATGGATAATTTCTTAACGGGAAGACGTGAAAATATCGAACATCTGTTAGGAAAACCGAATTTTACCTTTAATAAACACGATGTTACAACTTTTATTGACGTTAAAGGCAGTCTTGATTATGTCATGCACTTCGCGAGTCCCGCTAGTCCGGTAGATTATCATAATCATCCGATTCACACATTAAAAGTGGGAGCTTTAGGAACGTATAATTCTCTCGGTTTAGCAAAAGACAAAAAAGCCGCATTCTTGTTGGCATCCACATCCGAGGTGTACGGCGATCCGGAGGAAAACCCCCAGAACGAAGAATACTGGGGACACGTGAATCCTGTGGGTCCAAGAAGCGTATATGATGAAGCTAAACGTTACGCCGAAGCCATAACAACGGCATATCATAACAAACACAACATCGATATCAGAATCGTACGGATATTCAACACATACGGGCCCAGAATGAGAATCCGGGATGGTAGAGCTCTTCCCGCTTTTATGTGTCAGGCATTAAAAAACGAGCCTGTAACCATTTTCGGGGATGGTTCGCAAACCCGTTCATTCTGTTATGTGGACGACCTAATAGACGGAATTTACAAATTACTTATGTCCGACATAAACACTCCCGTTAATATAGGAAACCCGAACGAAATCAGTATTCTCGACTTTGCCAAAGAAATATTGAGCTTAACGAAAAGTAAAAGTAAAATTATTTATAAACCTTTACCGGTCAACGATCCAAAAGTTCGCAGACCCGATATAAGCAAAGCCAAAAAAAATCTCAACTGGGAACCGAAAGTTTCGAGAGAAGAAGGCTTAAAAAAAGTTATAGACTATTTCAAAAAAGAACTTGGGTTATAAAAAAACAAAATGTTTTTATATCAGTTAATTAGTAAAGGGAAAAGAAGAAAATAAGAGGTAGAAAAAACAGATGAAAATTATTTATGTAGTCGGAGCGAGGCCAAACTTCATGAAAGTGGCTCCAATAATGCGGGAAGCTTCGAAACACAAAGAATTGGAACAAATTCTTGTTCACACAGGTCAACATTACGACAAAAACATGTCGAAATGTTTTTTTGAAGAACTTGGAATATGTGAGCCCGATATAAATCTCGAGGTCGGTTCAGGACACCACGGAGAACAAACCGGAAAAATAATGCAAAAATTTGAAGAATTTATGCTTAAGGAAGGAGGAAACCTCGTTGTCGTGGTGGGTGATGTAAATTCCACAATCGCCTGCGGACTCGTTGCCGCGAAATTACATATCCCGCTCGCACACGTAGAAGCGGGATTACGCAGTTTTGATAGAAGAATGCCCGAAGAAATAAATAGACTTCTAACTGACACAATTTCCGACTATCTTTTTACTCCCGCGGAAGAAGCAAATAAAAATCTAAAAAATGAAGGAATACCCGAAGAAAAAATCTTCCTTGTCGGAGATATCATGATCGATACTCTTTTATGGGAAATGGAAAGAACTCCGCATATTAATAAACCGCCGTTACCAGAATTGGATAACAACAACTATGCCGCGCTCACCTTACACAGACCCAGTAATGTAGACGATCCTGAAATTTTCAAAGGAATATTAAACGCGCTTGATGAAATAGCGAATAAGATACCAATAATATTTCCGGCTCATCCCAGAACAATAAACAGAATGAAAGAATTCCAATTTTATCCAAAAAGTAAGAATATTAAAATTATCGAACCTTTATCTTACCGTGAGTTCTTAAGATTATACAAAAACTCAAAATTTGTGTTAACCGATTCGGGAAGCATTCAACAGGAAACAACATTCTTAAACATTCCCTGTTTAACGATTAGAGAAAACACAGAAAGACCTTTCACAATAACAAAAGGAACCAACGTTTTAACGGGAACAGACCCCAAACGTATAACAGAAGAAGCTTTTAAAATCCTCGAGGGAGAAACAAAACAATCCGAAGGCTTGCCCTTGTGGGACGGCAAAACCGCCAAAAGAATAGTAAATGTTTTTAGAGAGTTATAGCATTAATAATCTAAACAAAAAATATATACGTGTTACCAAAAAACAACCACGAAGATAAAAAGTTTTCGTCTGGTGGCGGGAAATCGAAAAGTTGACATTTTTGTAACTTTTTCTTATAATATTAGTAGCATAATAAATCAAAGAGGGGGTTTTTATGTATTTCTTATTGTTGTTTCTTACGGTTGCCCTATCAGAAAGCAAACAGGTTGGCAAAAACCTATTTCAACTAAAGGAAAAGAGCAAAACAAAAGAATTAAATATTGAAAGTATCTCGGGTGAAAGATTCGATTCATTGAGTGTAAGATTCGTGGGCAATTGGCCATTCGGTCTTGCAAATAAGGTGGAAGTAGATCCTGGCAGAAATCTCGCGTTTTGCGGTTCGGGAGGCGGGGTTTACGTACTGGATGTATCCGATTTTGAAAATCCGATTAAAGTATCCGAAAAAATTCACACAAGAGGCGTTGTAGAGGATTTGTTTTATGAGAATTCCACTCAAAGGCTTTACATCGCGGCAGGAGAAGCCGGCTTTGAAATATGGGATATTTCGAATCCCGAAAGTCCGGAAAGATTTATTTCACATAATATGATTGCTCCGGCTTACGGCTTAGAGATTTCTGGTAATTACGCATACATAGCGAATGCGGATTCTGGGCTGCGGATAATAAACATTTCTAATACCTCAAGTCTTTCGGAGGTGGGTTTTTTGAATACTCCCGGAGTCACCCTCGACTTAGAGATTTCCGGCAATTACGCATACATGGCAGATGCGGATTCTGGGCTGCGGATAATAAACATTTCTAATCCTTTAAATCCTATAGAGGCGGGTTTTTACGATACTCCCGGAACTGCCTGCGACGTGGAAGTCTCAGGTGATTACGCATACGTGGCAGACGCGGATTCCGGGCTGCGGGTAATAGATATTTCACTTTCCTCAAGTCCCACGGAAGTAGGGTTTTACGATACTCCCGGAGTTGCCTACGACGTAAAAATTTCCAATAATTATGCATATGTGGCAGATAAGGATGCCGGTTTGAGGGTAATAGATATTTCCACTCCTTCAAGTCCCACGGAGGCAGGTTCTTGCAACACTCCCGGTATAGCCTATAGCTTAGAAATTTCCGGTAATCACGCATACGTGGTAGACGAGTTTGCCGGGTTGCGGCTAATTAACATTTCCATTCCTTCAAGTCCCACGGAAGTAGGGTTCTACGATACTCCCGACTATGCCTTGAACGTGGCCGTTTCTGGTAATTATGCATATGTAGCTGATGAGGCAGCCGGCTTACGGATAATAGACATTTCCAATCCCTCAATCCCCACAGAGGTGGGTTTCTACGATACGCCCGGTTATGCTTATGGTATTGTGATTTTCGGGAATTACGCATACGTGGCAGACGCGGATTCCGGGCTACGGGTAATAGACATTTCCAATCCTTCAAGCCCCACGGAGGTAGGTTTTTACGATACGCCCGGAACTGCCTACGACGTGGAAATCGCAGGTGATTACGCATATTTGGCAGCTGGGGGTTCTGGTTTATGGGTATTGGACATCTCTACTCCTTCAAACCCCACAGCGGTGGGTATTTGTGACCCAGACGGCAGCGCATGGGGCATAGAGATTTCTGATGGTTATGCATACCTGAGGTACACGTACATAATACATGTATATTCAGGTTTACGGGTAATGGATATATCTGATCCTTTTAATCCCACAAATATGGGGGCATATCTTTCAACCGGTATGGCATGGGGAATAGCAGTTTCAGGTAACCATGCATACCTGGCGGCTTCCGGTGGAGGGTTGCTGGTAATAAATATCTCTTCTCCCTCAAACCCATGGGAGATGAGTTCTTGGGATACACCCGGCTCCGCATGGGGTGTCGAGGTTTCTGATGGTTATGCATATGTGGGAGATAATGAAGGCGGTTTAAGAATAATAGATATCTCAAATCACTATAGACCTGAAGAAGTGGGTTTCTACGATACGCCCGGTTATGCTTACGGTGTTACACTTTCCGGTAATTATATATATGTTGCTGACGAACATACCGGTTTACAGATATACGAATACTCGCCTTCCGGAATAGAAATTACGGAAGGAAACAGGAAAAAAGTTTTAAAGATTTCGAGAAATTCCTTTACGGGAACAATGGAAATGAGTCTTTCAGGGATAGATTTTCCTGCAACTCTTAATGTGTACGATATAACCGGCAGACTAAGAGAAAAAACGACTGTTTATAATTCTTCGCCTCTAAAAATAGGAGCCGACCTATCTCCGGGAATTTATTTCTTAAGCGTGAAGGATTTTAAACCGGTAAAGGTTATGAAACTGAGATAGCAAGAGTTTCTTGAATTAATCGTTCCGCACCCTTTACCCAATCCCGACTAAATATTCATTGAGAGTTCGGCAACATGCCATGCTTTCGCGAAGCAACGAACCCAACAAATCCAACCCCACCCTTGACTTCCAACGTAAAACACCTATATTCGTTTTAAGTAAACTATACTTGACTTAGAATGAAGTTCGGTTTTTAAGTCAAGCAAAATTGCTTTAAAGGTTCGTGTTTAAATATTAGACAAGGAGGATTGTCTTATGAAAAAATCTGGCGGTAGGTTTGTGAAACAAGAAGGCGGATATAGGGCTTTTATTCCGGAATCTTTACCTCCTACCCCCCCCATAGAATATAGCAAACAAATTCAATCTATTTTATCCGAAGCGGACAGGGCTTTAGGCAGGTTAGACGGAATAATAACCGTGCTGCCGAATCCAAATCTTTTTCTCGCTATGTTTGTCAAGAAAGAAGCTCTTTTGAGTTCTCAAATTGAGGGAACTCAAGCCTCTTTAGAAGGGGTTTTAGAATTTGAAGCCGGCATGCTTCCGGAAGAGAATATAAACGAGATAAAAGAAGTTGTGAATTACGTAAAAGCTTTAAATTATGGAGTAGAAAGACTACAGGACTTCCCGTTTTCGCTGCGCTTGATAAAAGAAATTCACAAAATTTTAATTTCAGGAACAAGAGGAAAACTTAAAACTCCCGGTGAATTCAGGAAAAGCCAAAACTGGATTGGGCCTCCCGGAGCTTCATTGAATGAAGCTACTTATGTCCCCCCTCCACCGGATAAAATACTCTCATTTATGAGCAATCTCGAAAAGTATTTCTACAGTAAAGATAAAAATCCTCCGTTAATAAAAAGCGCGGTGATACATTCTCAATTTGAGACCATACATCCTTTCCTTGACGGGAATGGAAGAATTGGAAGACTTTTAATAGTATTTTTTCTTTTATGGAAAAAAGCGCTTAAAAAACCGATACTTTATATAAGTTTTTATTTCAAAAAAAATAGGGAAGAATATTATAACAAATTAATGGAAGTAAGAAATACAGGCGTTTGGAATAGTTGGCTTGAATTCTTTCTTAGGGGAGTAATTGAAACAGCAGAGGAAGCAACCGAAACCGCGAGAGAAATAATTGCTTTAAAAGATGGAATAATAAAAAAACTTTACGAAAATTCTATATCCAGCATCTATGCTGTAAGAATTATAGATTTATTATTTGAAAAACCCTTGATAAGTACAAATGAAATCTCGAAAAAAATAAAAATCTCAAAACAAACTGCCAATACAATAATTAACAAATTTGAGAAAATTGGTATTCTTAAAGAGATTACCGGAAAAAAGAGATACAAGAAATTTCAGTTTGTAGATTACGTAAATATAATTAAGAAAGGTACGGAAATTTAGACAAAATTTAATTCGCGCTTATCAAAAAAATATTTCATTTCCCAAAGACAAAAAAGGAGGAAACATGAGTAAAATAGAAAAATTTGAAGACATCCAGGCCTGGCAAAAAGCAAGAAATGTAGTGAATTCAATATATGAGATTACAAAAACGGGTTCATTTTTGAAAGATTATTCGTTAAAAGACCAAATTCTTAGAGCAGCAATATCAATCCCGTCAAATGTAGCAGAGGGCTTCTCAAGGCACTCAAACAAAGAATTTACTCAATTCTTATTTATCGCAAAAAGCTCTGCGGCTGAAGTTCAGACACAACTTTATCTTGCTATGGATCAGAAATATATAACGCAAAGCCAGTTTGATAATATATATGGAGAAATAGAAATTATCTCCAAGCAAATCTCGAAATTTATAACCTACCTCAGAACCAAATGATGGCGTTAGGGAGCTGATGATGTGAACTCAACAAACTCTATGAACCCAATTAACGCTTCTACACATTTACGCATCTACATTGCGAAACAATTAACACATTTACGCTTTTACATTGCGAAGCAATAAACCCAAAAACCAAATCGTTGACTTTTTGCCCTTAAATATTTATAATTTATTGTAATAATAAAGAAATATAAATTTTAAAAAAGGAGGATAAGTGGCAAAAGATAATCCCTATGAGGGTAGAATAGTTATCGATCCAAACATACACTTTGGAAAACCTTGTATCGAAGGTACACGCATTACTGTAGAAGACGTACTCGAACTTATACAAGAAGGTATTTCTTTTACGGAAATAACAAACAAGTATTATCCGGATTTAACCTTAGAGGACGTTAAAGCCTGCGCCAAATACGCAGCTGATATTGTTCGTTCTGAAGAAATTCACGTTCGAACAAAATGAGGCTTTTAACCGATCAAGATATTTATCATTTCACAATTGAATGGCTCAAAAAAGAAAGACATGATTTATTGACAGCAAATGATTTAGGAATGGCGAGAGCTTCGGACGAAAAGCTTCTTAATAAAGCCACGGAAATCAATAGGATATTCGTTACAAGAGATAAAGACTTTGGAGCGTTAGTATTTCTCAAAAACAAAATATCATGTGGAGTTATTCTTTTAAGATCAGCTCCTGAAGACATAGAAAAAACTCATGCAGTGCTAAAAACACTCTTTAAAGAATATGAAGAAAAGGAACTTCAAAATCTTTTTTGCGTTATCGAACCCAATAAATACAGAATACGACATTTACCCCATATCAAACCCAACTAACTCCACAAATCCAATGGAAATAAAAAACTTACATGTAGAACCTGTAGAAAATATAGCTTTTGTTTTGACTGTTTTTTGAACGCATATACGCATTCACTCATATACTCATTTACATTACGAAGCAATCTTATTTATATTTAACCTTGAAAATTCATAAAACCAAGTTAAATTAGAATATAACGGAGGCAATATGAATACAAAAAAGAAAATAGAAATCAATCCAAAGGTAATGATGGGGAAACCTGTGATTAAGGGAACTCGGATAACCGTAGAATTGATTTTAAAAAAGTTAAGTGAAGGTATTTCTAAAAACGCTTTGTTAGATGCCTACCCTAACATTAAGGAAGATGACATTCAGGCAGCTCTTGCGTACGCGGCAGAATCTCTTTCTTTCGAAGAAACCGTAAAGCTTTAGATTAATGCGTTTCCTTATTTATAACCTACCTTCGAACTCAATGAACCCAACAAACTCAACGAACCCTACGAACCCAACAAACTGGATTTTCCGCAACAAGTCGCGTTAAATCACTTGACTTTCTTCAGCCATAAGCTTATAAATAATATGAAAAGGAGGAAATAGAAATGGCAACCATAACAAAAAAGAAATCATCTATAAAAGCAGAAATAGATAAATTGCCCCCACAACTCGCTCAAGAAGTTTTAGATTTTATTGAATTTCTTAAACAGAAAGAAGAAACAAAAAAGTGGGTTGAATTCGATGAATGGGCGCTTAATTTGGCGAAAGAAAAAAAATTTTCAAATCTTACAGAAAAAGAAGTAACTAATATTGTAGAATCTTTCAGAAAAAACAGCTGATATGCGAGTTGTTCTGGATACAAATGTTCTCATTTCCGGAATATTCTGGACCGGAAAACCAAAAGAAATAATAAATTACGCTCGAAAGGGAAAAATTGTCTTTTTAACCTCTGAACATCTTCTGAAAGAATTAAAAGATGTATTAACATCAAAGGAAAAAACTTTTAAATTAACAAAAAAAGACGCGAATATTATTTTAAATCATTTAAAAAAATTTGGGGAAATTTGTAGTGTAAAAAGCAGTACCTCTATTTGTCGACACGAAGCAGATAATAGAGTACTCGAGTGCGCCATCGACGGCAAAGCTGATTATATAATAACTGGCGATAAACATTTACTTGAGATTAAGGAATTCAAGGGCATAAAAATAATTACCGTATCCGAATTCTTAAAGAAATTATAAAAACCTTTAAATTGTCTAAGATGCGACACAACTCAACAAACCCAATAAACTCTATGAACCCTACAAACTCAACCAATGAGTAAAATAAAAAAATTTGAAGACATAGAATCCTGGCAAAAATCCAGGGTTCTAGCAAATGATATTTTTGATAAAACAAATAAAGGTAAATTTGCAAAAGATTTCGGTTTAAGAGATCAAATACAACGAGCTTCTGTCTCTATTATGGCTAACATTGTTCACCCCGTGGAATAGGATGATGTATTATGTTTATGTTCTAAGAAGCGATAAAGACAACAATTTTTATACCGGCTACACAAAAGATTTAAAAGAAAGAGTAAAATTGCATAACAAAGGAAAAGTTAAATCAACAAATAATAGAAGACCATTAAAACTTATTTACTATGAGGCATGCTTAAGTCAGCAAGATGCATTACAAAGAGAAAAATATTTAAAGACTAATTATGGTAATAGGTATATAAAAAATAGACTTAAGGAGTTTTTACGTGTTTACAAATAATATGCGAACGAATTATAATGAAACTATTCCACTGGGCAAGGGTTTCGGAAGTGAAACACACAAAGAGTTCTTACAATTTTTAAACTACTCTCGACGTTCATTACTTGAGGTTCAATCTCACCTATATGTAGCTTTAGATAGAAAATACATAAATCAGCAAGAATTTGATGAATTGTATGTGAAATCTATGCGCGTGAAAAAATTGATAAGCGGCTTCATGCGTTACTTGAAACAATAACCCGGCACTCGGCAGTGTCTTTCGTTTGTCCTCAACTCGGTACTCGGCACTCCGCACTCCGCACACCTTACCACCCCACACATCCCCCCACCCTTGACTTTTCCCCTAATCCCCCTAAATTCACGTTCGAAAATAATGGACAAATATGATATTTAGAAATAGAAATAAAAAAAACCAAATAAATACAATTAATGAGTACAGCAGACCTAACCCTCAAACAAATAAAAACTCCGAACAAGAAAAAGAATCTATTGAAAAACTAACAAAGCAAGTGGCAAAAGGTGGAGGAATCAGTTTCT
>Ga0315548_1003154_pt1 | contig 12483 bp, 15 predicted proteins | sample SalMarSW160110MG_2_FD_202540 | JGI IMG/M metagenome (GOLD analysis project Ga0315548, IMG submission 202540) | Salt marsh sediment microbial communities from the Plum Island Ecosystem LTER, Massachusetts, United States - Salt Marsh Sediment SW1601-110 ... | reverse complement strand
AGTCGGCCGCTTATCTGGGCAGCTGCCCAGATAAGCGAACATAAACCCGAAAAAGTGTTACCCATGTTGTCGGTATAAACTGTTACCTATGTATTAGTTGACACATGCTGAGAAAAATCAAATTTTTTCATATTTTTTTAATTCTTTATCCTACAACGACTTACAAAATTTTCGCCCACGAAAAATCCTCGATTTTTCGAATCAAACGCGCGGGTCCCTCCTATTGTAGAAGGAGGTCTTTTAAACTCCTTTGGAAAATATTAAATAGTAAGTAGTAAATAATAAAAGGAGCAGCCAATGAAAACCGGCTAAAGTTCAGTATCCAATTAAATCTTGTTTTGAGCATTTTTAGTCCGTCGTCTGTTGTCTTGAGTCTGCGGTCTGTTGTCTTGAGTCTGCGGTCTGGTGTCTTGAGTCTGTCGTCTGGTGTCTGCTCTCTGTCTGCGCAGAGGAAAATTTCAATCAAAATGAACAAAAAAAGCAAAACGAACCCAATTTCCAAAACGCCCAAATGAACATAAGTTATTATTATACAATGAACTATGAACAAAATACTGTGAACGATGTCATCAAAAACGAACCCAAAACGAACCCAATCGAACCCAATTTCACCTGCCGTCGACTATCACTATATATTGTGTATTGCCCTTATTGACTGAAAAAGCCCTTGCAGTTGGTTTTGGTATGGAAAGTGACTTTTTCAAGTGGCTATTTTCGATATTAATAAGACGTATTAGGCCCAAAAATTGGTGTAATTTTGTGCTTTTCGGACGTTTTAGTCAGAGCCAAACTTTTTTAAAGTTTTTTCCCTGCTTCTGTCGATACCAATACTGTGAAAGCTGTTTCGTGCCTCGAATGGATTCCGGGGGCATACAATATATAGTGGTTATAAGCTTTCGGGCAAAAGGAAGGATACTTTCGCCCGAAAGCTGAGGTATAGCGGATAAGGTAATCTAAATGCCAAGCTTTGATTCTAACCGTTTTGAAGACCAAAATCAGCAGTTCGATTCTGTCAACGAAGACCTGGCTGCGGAGCAGGATTTGCTTATGGAGCAGATACTTGAGAACATCAATAATACGCCTGTCGGCCAGGTGTTAAAAAAGATTGCTCAACTGCCGGAGGTTCGCAAGGAGAAGGTCCTCGACGTCCGCCAGCAGCTAAGCAAAGGTAAATACAGACTCAATGAGCGGTTGGATGTTGCTCTCGATAAGGTTCTTGAGGACCTTACCGCTTAAGAGCAGATGTGCACTCGCAGGAGCGGCTCGTCACAGCGGAGCGTAGCCGGGGGTGTCACATAGCCTGAAGTTTACGAGATTACTTCTGGAACTTCGTCATCCGGTTCGTCCATATCGACCGGTTTATAACCAGGCTGCTTTGATTTTTCCATTTCTTCTGTGAAAGCGGAAGAAACTTTCTCCTGGATTTTTCGTCTGCACTCTGCATTGATAGGATGGGCGATGTCGGCATGCAGTTTCATTCTGCCTTTGACATCTTTTTTTGCTCGGTTTTCTGAAAGGGCTGCTCCGCAATTATTGCAGAATTTAGCTCTGAGATGGTTTTTGCCTCCGCATTTCTCGCAGTGGTCGCTCATTTTTCGCGACGGCATAGCAACGAAAAAGCCGCCAGTACCCTCGATGACTTTGATGTCGCGGATTACAAACTCATTGTCCAGCGTTATCGAGCAAAAAGCTTTTAACCTGTCGTCTTTGTTGTCTACTAACTTGACTCTAACTTCGGTGATTTCCATTTTCTTTGCCTCACTTAAAAAAGCGGGTTCCCGCCTTTGCAGGAACCCTTTACCATCTGTTGTTGCTTACGATAACAGTTTCGTAACCGGTCTTTTTCTCAATTTTATCTTTGTTTTCCTGTCCCTTTTCAATATCGCCGTTATCAATGATATAAAACATAGATGAACCACTTCCGCTCAGGCACAGCGGCCCGCAACCTAACGATTCAATTTTCGCTTTCAAATCAGCAAGTTCTTTGTATAAACCGAAACAGCTTATCTCTAACATATTTGCGCACAATTTTGTGACCAAATCAATCCTGTTTTTTCCCAGAAGGTCGTTTATTGGGGCGTAGAGCTTTTTATAGATGGCCGGATTGTGCTTGTAATTGGCGTAAACCTTTTTTGTAGAGACATTTACGTCAGGAAGTATTAACAAGGCCAGGAAATTAAAATTTTCGTCTAATTTTTTAATTTTTTCACCTTTTCCGGTGCAAAATGCCAAAGGCCCGTCTAAAAAGAAGGCTACGTCGCTGCCCATCTGGGCTGCGAGCTTGGCAAGTTGGCTATTGGGAAGTTGTAAATCTAAGTATTTGTTTAGCCCGACGAGTGTTGCCGCTGCATCAGTGCTGGCAGAACCGAGGCCTGCTCCTGCGGGGATATTTTTCGTGAGTGTGATTTTAATATCGGCTGGCCGGCTACAGCTTTCCAGCAGTGTTTTAGCGGCTTTGTGGACTAGGTTTTCCTGCCCCTCGGGAGCCCATTCCGGACCATTGCAGATGAGTTCGATACCGGTTGATTTGCCCTTTTCGATAAGGATTTCATCGTAGAAGTTGATCTTGGCCATTATAGTTTCTATCTCGTGGAAACCGTCCGGGCGTTTGCCGGCTATCAGGAGGGAAAGATTGATTTTCGCCGGCGCTCGCACTAATAGACCGTCGCCGATAGTTTCAAATTGGTCTTTGTCAGTCATAATTGCTCGTTGACATTATAGCTGCTTATTCTTATTCTGCGTATAAAAATTGTGGTTGGTAACAGAATGAAGAACATTGCAGAGCGGCCAGAGCAAAGCAAACCAGTTGCGTGGTGGCACTGGCACAGGCGGCTGTATGATTGGGTAGTGCACTTTGCCGACACAAAACACGGCGAAAGGGCGTTGTTCTTGCTGAGCTTTGCAGAGTCGAGTTTTTTCCCTATTCCGCCGGACGTCCTGCTTGCGCCATTGTCGCTCGGTGCGCCGAAAAAATGGTTTCGGTTTGCGTTTTCCTGCTCTATTGCATCAGTACTGGGCGGGATTTTAGGTTACTGCATAGGGATGTTTCTGTGGTCGGTTATCTGCCAATGGGCTTATGCAAATCTTGGTGCGATTGGACTTACAGAAGCTAATTTTGCAAAGTTTGCAGGCTGGTATGACAAATACGATTTCTGGATTGTGTTTACCTGTGGGTTTACACCTCTGCCTTATAAGGTGTGCACGATAAGCTCCGGTGTTGCTAAGATAAATTTTGCAGGCTTTTTTATAGCATCGACTGTGAGCAGGTCGGCGAGGTTCTTTATTGTGGCCGGCCTTATCGGCTGGAAAGGCGAAAAAATCAGGCCTATAATTGAAAAATACTTCAACTGGTTTTCGCTGGCCTTCGTATTATTGTTAGTAGGCGGTTTTTTTGTGATAAAATGGTTACATTGATTGTGTCAGGTTGGTGATTAGCAGTAATATGAACGATGCACAAAGAAAGATTCTGCTCAAGACCGCCTGCGATACGGTTAAGGCGGTTTTAACCGGCGGGGTGATGCCCGAGCCCAAGTCAGACGACCCTGAACTAAATGCTCACTGCGGCTGCTTTGTAACGTTGAAAAACCAGGAACAGTTGCGAGGCTGTATCGGGCAATTTACATCCGAGGTGCCTTTAATTGAGCTGGTTGTTGAAATGGCGAAGGCCTCGGCGACCGGTGATCCTCGTTTCTTTTCTGACCCGATAACCGCCGATGAATTAGAGCAGCTTGATGTCGAAATTTCGGTGCTTTCGCCGCTTCAAAAGACAGATGACCCCTTGAGTTTGCGGCTCGGGATTGATGGTATCTATATCAAAAGAGGATGTACTTCGGGCTGCTTTCTGCCTCAGGTTGCAACCGAGACCGGCTGGAGCAAGGAGGACTTTCTTTCATACTGCTGCGCACACAAAGCGGGACTGCCGGCTGATGCCTGGAAAGACCCTGAAACAGAGGTTTATTTATTCACCGCCGAGGTGTTTGGGGTGGAATTCAAAGAGGCTTGAGCAAGAGGGAAACGATTGTGGCAAGAAAATCAGCGATAATTTGGGCGGTCGCGTTTGTTTGCCTTGCGGGATGTGGGGATTCAATCAAAACCAGTAATACTTGGCGGATAGATACACCTGCAGGGATGATTGAGTATTTGAACAGGCAAAATCTGCCGGCGCTGGAGTCCGTTGAGGTTTGGCAAAACGAATATGGGCCGGGACTGAAACTTACTACTGCTCACTATGAGATACTTACCACGCTTTTGGAACCTTTAATGCTTTCACAGGTTCCCGGGTTTATGGAATCGGCGTATCGCGGCTATAACGACCAGCTGTCTGAGCCGATTGAGACAGAAACTGCGTTTACTGTTTATCTTTTTGCTGAGCGCGAGCAGTGGGAGGATTTTACAAAAACTTTTGTGGGTCCGCAGGCGCCGCTGTACTTCAAAATAAAGGCTGGTGCGTATTACCTAAAGGGTGCCTGTGTGACGTATAATATCGGTAGAGAGCGAACTTTCTCCGTACTTGGACATGAGGGCTGGCATCAGTTCAACAAGAGACATTTTGAATTTCGTCTTCCGAGCTGGCTTGATGAAGGTATCGCAATGCTCTTTGAGACCAGTAGATATGAGCAGGGATTATTTTATTTTGAGCCGGTTCGAAATGTGAATCGATTAGGTGGGTTGAAGATGACATTGGTGAAAAACAGGATGATACCGTTAAAAGAATTGATAGCTATGAACCCGGGAGAGGCTCTTGTTACGAGTGATGAGACTGTAATGGCCTTTTACAGCCAATCGTATGCATTGGTGCGGTTTCTGCGGGAAGAAGGCTTCGGAAAACGGCTTGGTAATTATCATCGGCTGCTCGAGGATGGTGTAAAGGGCAAATGGCCGCTCGAAAAAGAAGGCAGAAGAATTGCATCGGACAGAAACATTCCAATGACTGTCTGGTGGAATCGGGCCATTGGTAAAAAGTTGTTCGAACATTATATAAGCGAAGATATTGACCAAATCGAAAAAGAATATCTGACGTTTTGCAAAAAGACAGTTTACCATGTGCACTTCAGAAAATAGCATATAGAAGATTAAGATGCGGCGTCCGGTGTCCATTATTTTAGCTTCGGTCTCGCCCCGGCGAAAACAGCTGTTAACTGAAGCTGGCTATGAATTTATGGTTGTTGCCCCGGAAGTTAATGAGTCAGCATTTAAGGGTGAGGGGGCACGTAAGTATGCTGAAAGGCTGGCTTTGGCAAAAGCAAGAGACGTGGCCGGTAAATTCCCAGAATGTTTAGTTATCGGGGCGGACACTGTTGTGGATTTTCAGGGGGAAATAATCGGAAAAGCGGCTGATGAAAAAGAGGCGGAGGTGATTACCAGAAAGCTTTTTAGCGCAGCTCATAAGGTGATAACCGGTGTTGCAATTGTCAGGATGGCTGACAGGGCGGAGATTGTCGAAAGCGAGACGACAACTATTTACCCTAAGTTATTGACTGATAAGCAGATAGCAGAACATATTAAAGGCGAATCTTGGCGGGATAAGGCGGGGGCGTATGCGATAAAAGAAGAGGGGGATGAGTTTATTGAGAAGATAGAAGGCAGCCTAACAAACGTGATGGGGCTGCCGATGGGGCTTTTAGAGCGGATTATGAGTCAATTTGTTGATTTTTGAGATAAAAACGAGGTGTTAAATTAGTAAAAATAGGCAAAGTGGGCAAGAAAATTCGTGAAAAATGGGAGGGTGTCACTACCTAAAATGCATTGAAAGGGGGTAACGGCGCGGGTTTATGGGTATATGATGGAAAATATTCGAAAACATTCGAAAACAAACAAAAACTGTATAGAAACGTTCGAAAATTGTATAGAAATATTCAAAAGTTGTATAGAAACGTTCGAAAATATTCGAAGATTCTGCTCAATTGCCGCGGTGGCTTTTAACTATAAGTACCTAAGGCATAAATGGCTAGGCCACAGGTTGCCTAAGTTAACAAGAGGAAAATAAAAAATTAAAAAGCAAAAAGCAAAATTGTGGTATCTAAAGGGAATGATTTTTTATGATGAATTTCCAACGATGGAGATTTTGGCAGGCGGATTACTTAATTGACATATCAGAGAACTGCCGAAGGCAATACCTAAGATACTTAGGTATTCTTTTTATAAATCAGGGATTTGAGAAGGAGGGATTTGAGAAGAATGAGATCCCTGGGCTTGGTTCGGATTCGCTCAACAAAGGTCACTCGGGACGCCAAGGGGGAAGAGGTCCTTCGACTTCGCTCGGGATGACAAGGTCATTTTTTGGCTTCGACGATGGCGATTTCGTCGGGGGAAGAATTTCAGTAGGTGGCAATGCCACATAGCGTGGATAATCACTGAGGGATTTTTGTTACGGGAGATTTGGGAGTAGTGGTTCACTATATGTCAATGCCATATAGCGCCGGTATTTGTTGTGGGGATGGATGAGCCTATTTTTCACTATGTGGCAATGCCATATAGCGCAATAAAAAAGCAGAGATTTTTTGACGCGGTGGGTCAGAGCGTTATGATTCAACTTTGCCCCAGAGGGCACAGGGGACACAGAGAAATGTTCGACACAGATTCACACTGTATTTGATCGGCTTGGTGTTCTCAACGAATCCTGCTTTTTAAGCGAGCTTAGTTTCAGTATTCGTCATCGACCGCCGAATCCCGTAAAACACGGGTTTCTTTTCATAAGCCGAGCAAAAAACACTGATATTTTATGATGAATTTTCAACGATGGCGATTTTGGAGGGCGGATTTTTATAATTTGAATGGGGCTGATAAAGAGAACTTAAAAATCAAAATGTAAAATGCAAAATTGTGGAGCCGCTTCGCGGGGATTTTATTTTAATCAAGGCCAGAACAAGGTTGTGGGAATTTAGAAAATGGGGTAGAATGGGGGCAGTTCGGTTTTTTTGTATTGTGCGGAAAGATAAAGGAGTGAATGAACTATGGGAAAAAAGATATTGGCGATTTGCAAAGTGGCTGTAATGATTGCTATTGTTGTACTGGCGGTACTCGGGTGTCTGTATGTTCTTGAGTTTTTTGAGGAAGAGGCGACCAGGAAAACGGTGCTGAAATCGATGGGCGTGATTGGGATAATCACAGGAGCGACAATGCTGTTATGCGCAATTGGATGTGGGGCTGAGGCGAAGGGCTCATCATCCGAGTGAATTTGTGCGGGCCAGCTATTGGCGGCAAATGGGAAAATAGCATGCAGCGTTCAGCGTAAAGCGGACAGGGAAGAAAAATTAACCACGGATGAACACAGATTTACACTGTTTTTTTGACGCAGATTTCACGGATTGACGCGGTTTTTTTGGATTGCGGGAAAATAAAAGAGGATTTAGAATATGGGTTCCCTGTTTTTTAGCCAAAGTAGCATGGGGCACAGATACTGGGTCCCAGATAAAGGAGTTCTGGGATCTGCGTTACGCTACGAAGGATCTTCGCTTCGCTTCGCTTCGAGGGAATTTTGGGGGTGAATTTTTAAGGATTGCGGGAAAATGACCTCGTATCTCGTGAATCGTGAAGCGTATCTCGTCGGAGAGATTTTGGGAGAGGTAGCTCACTATATGGCAATGCCATATAGCGCGAGATGGCAAAGCACAATACAATACCTAAGATACTTAGATATTCTTTTTTTTATCTGTGAATTCTAAGTTATAAGAATTTGGAAACCCAGTTGCGCAGTACTGCCGGAGGCCGCGATGAGGAAACGGATAGGGAGTATGCCGAAAGCATATAAGTAAAACAGTATCCGAGCAGGAGGCAGCACAAGCAGATTTCAGGGATTTAGAGTTTTGCGGGTCAAAGGAGGTGAGTGGTTAGTTTTCTTTTGTTTTCAAAGGTTTTTAACATCTTCGTATAGTTCTGGAAGTTTACCCTGCCTTAGTCTAAATTTGGTACCATGATTATGACCAGTTCTGGCATCAAAATCAACGTAAACGTAGCCTTTTTTGATAGCGCCTATAAAAGCGCTTATGCTGAATTTTGTGAGCACGGAAATATTTTCGTAAGAGAAAAACTCTTTTCCCTTTTCTCTTTTAGTTCTGGCTTGAAGATAAAAACAGTTCAAAAGTTTCGTACCAGCCTTATGTTCGAGATCATCAAAACCCCAATATGGTTGCGGGGACAGTTCGCCAAGACCAACGCGTTTTTTTACTGATTTGAGCCATTTAGCATGTCGAGGGTCAACAGAATTCGCATCAAAGGAAATCAGAACCTTTCGATGCTCACGGTCAACAACAACCGTAAAACCTCTGTCACTTCTTACGGCGCCTGTTATTGTTTGCCTGAAACTCATTTCGTTGCCAGGATATTTTGCCCCTGCCCCTTGGTGTTTCCACCCATATTTCAGCAAGAAAATCTGTGGACAAATCTCATGGCGCGAGGAGAAGGTTCCATGTGGAATAAAGTTGTCAAAGAAGTTGTTTCCAATCTTTGACATTTAAGTTCCCATTCGGCTGCGTTTGGTATAGGTAGGTTGTTCTCTTTAATCCCCAGCAAATCTTCTAATGTATTACCAACTCCGCCGGCATTGCCTTGTCTAGCAGAGACGATCCAGCCCATAGACTTTATCTCGCGTAGCTTTTGAATCAATGCTTCTTTTGTATAGATATCCACTAATGCCCTTCTATATTAATTATTTTTCGGGGGCTTCCAAAAATCTAGAAGGTATTCAAACGTTACTCCCATCGTGATATAATTGCTTGGCCAGCCAAATATGCCAATTTTATTTACTATATTTGTGCGATCCCAAATAATAATATTGCGGAGTTCATATCCGCGGCTTCTTAGTTCTTCGATAAGGGATACGTGAATAGTAATCCTTTTATTCTCCCACCACATATCTGGAACATTTATAACACAATGTCCTTTAGGACGAAGTAAAGGCAGCAAACCTTCAAAAATATCTCCCATTACTTTAGTATAGTCAGATAGTTCCATTGTGCCGAGATCGCGAGGGTCTTGAGAATACTGTTCGACTTTTCCGAGTTGATCATTGTTTCTATTACGACGAGACTTGTTTAATCTTTTCCGGTTGAGCAGATTGGCGTAAGGAGGAGAAGTTAAGATCAAAGTTATTGACTCATTAGGGAAATAGTCCGGTATGTTTCGCGCATCTTCGCATATTGATAGTTGCTTTGTATCTCCGTACATATTCTTGTTTGTGTCAATTCGTTTATTTGCCAATTGTATGTAATTTCCCTGAAGATCAAAACCTACAGCATTACGATCGGCATCTTGAGCGGCAATTAAAGTAGTTCCACTACCTACAAATGGGTCTAGAACTAACTCTCCACGGTGACTAAATAACTCTATTACTTTTCGTGCAAGCGAAATTGGGAAAGTTGCAGGATGCAATTTTTTGTCTCGAATATCTCTGGCTTCATAATTGAACTGCCATACGCCTAATTGACATTTGAGCCATTCTTTCGCTGTTAGGCAATTAATATTATTCGGGCGACAAGTGCATTTACGAGTGTAGCCTATATCAAGAAGTTTTCCCTGCGGCGGAGTTGCTATTGTTGCTTCGACCTTATCATATTTTTGCGTAGGCTTTTTTTTGATTTTAATGGCGCATGTTCCTGTTGTCATTTGGGTTAATTCCTTCTGTGGCAGATGGTTGTTTTTGGGACTGATAGTATATATTCTATTATCTATACGAGAAATTATAATTAGATCACTCGTCTTGAGATTGTAATGACTAACAAACTCCTTTAGCCATTTTCTTTCACGGAATATCCAGCGGGGACGGCCTGTACTTTTGTCAGTAGGGATATCCGTTTTTATCGGTTTGCCCAGTCCTTCTATTTTTAGCGTAATTGGAGTACCAATCCCCTTAGACCGGGATGAGTTGCCGAAAGCATCAGATGGGAAAAAATCCTTGCCACAAGAGCGTATATTCAAATTGCCGTATTTATGGGCTGCTGGTGTTAGTTGGATTGTACGTGATTCCATTCCGGGCAATACTCCTTGCATCGTTCCACATATAACTATATAGTAGTAGCGTGAAGAGAAAAATCAAGTGAAAAAGAAGCATTTTGCGGTTTGGCGATGTAATGAGGCAATTCATAAGGAATTAAAGGACTTTGATAAATGTTCCTCAGACCCTTTATATTTTGAGAGTGATATTATGAGTAAATATGATAACCTAATTTATTATAAGCAAACAAAGGCACGAACCGAACATAATTGCACAAACTGCCATCAATTAATTGAGGCAGGTGATACTTATTATGCGGAAAATATAAAGGATAAATTTTTACATTCTTTGCATAGAAAAAAGTTTTGCAAGCAATGTTATCAAGCTAGTGCGCACGATATGGGAGAATTGAATAATGCTCTGGACACCTGACAAAATTTATGAAAACGAACCTTTTGAACTGGAAGAAGATTTCGAGGCGGTGATACTTGAAGTGCAAGGGGATTTATTTGGCGAGGAAAGAATTTATCTTGATATCAAAAAGAAAATAGGCGCAAAAGGGAAAATAAAGAACATACCGGATGGTTATCTAATAGACCTTTCGAGCAAAAAAGAACCTAAACTATACGTTGTAGAAAATGAGTTAGTAAAACATGAACCACTGAAACACATTGCCGTCCAGGTCTTGGAGTTCTCACTATCATTTGAAACCTCACCACAAAAAATCAAAACACTTGTCAAAGAGGCCTTAACAAAAGACAAGGAAGCATTTGCGAAATGTGTAGATTACGCAAACGCAAACGACTTTGAAAACATAGATTTTTTGCTGGAAAAGATGATATATGGAGAGGGTAAATTTAATGTTCTTGTTATTATCGATGAGATATCAGAAGAACTAGAAAAAGCTTTGATGAAGCAATTTCGTTTCCCGGTAGAAATTATAATATTGCAACGATATATTAACCATGAAGGGCAACGAATATATCAGTTTGAACCCTTCTTAGCCGACATTTCCATGCCCGTAGTCACTAGTAAAAAGGGAACTGTGGTGAGCACAAAAACAATAGATCCATCTGAAATTGATACAATTGTTGTACCTGCACGTGAAGATGGTTTTCAAGAAGTTTTTATTGGAGAAAATTGCTGGTATTCAATTCGCATACATCCAAGTATGATTCCCAAGATTAAGTATATCGCGGCGTATCAGGTAGCGCCTATTTCTGCAATCACCCGCGTCGCTAAAGTAAAATCAATTGAACAATGGAAAGATTCCAATAAATACATCTTACGTTTTACTGAACCAGCGAAGAAAATCGAACCAATCAAACTTATTGCTAAGGGAACTGTTAAAGCATTGCAAAATTCACGATACACCTCAATAGAGAGATTAAACAAAGCAAAAACGCTTGAAGATGCTTTTTAGAATTTGGGGAGCAAATAAATGGCGAAGAAAAAGCGAAGGGCAAGGCCGATAGTTATTGGGCATTTAGAGAAAGTCAGCAGCCAGGATTGCAGGGAATGGTCGTACGGATATTGCCAAGCTCTTAAAAGAATATAGCGCTAAAGATTAACGCTTTGTAACTAATGACCTACGGAGAAAACTAACGGATTTGATGCAAATAAGAACCACCAAACCGCAACTAAAAGGATTCAGGCCGTGGCAGAAGTCGGTTCCGACAATGAGATTTTAGGATTTGCAATCGCCAGAGAGATGGAGGCTTATAACCTTTACATGGCACTGGCTGAGCGCGTAACCAGCCCACAAATGCTAAAGGTCTTTGAAGATTTAGCTAAAGAAGAACTCGAACATAGATCAAAGCTTGAATTGGAAGTTATGAAAATAGGCCAAACGGTGCCAGCAACGCCAAAGTTCAACATCCCTGAGCACGAATATATCATATCAGATAACCATCTGCAATTGGATATGGATTACAAAGATATGCTTCTTTTGGGAATGGAAAAGGAAGAAGCATCTTTCAGAATTTACATCGACCTGATTTCGCAAGTCCAGGACAAGGAGTCTCGTGAGGTCCTCTTGGCACTGGCTGAGGAAGAAGTCAAGCACAAGCTCCGCTTCGAGACTGAATACAACCAATCGCTAAAGAAAGGCATAAGCTAAGGTCGAAAGACAAAAGGGTGGGCAATACCTAAGATACTTAGGTATTCTCTTTTTAAATCCTACTTTTTTTCTAAATTCAAAACAAAGATTAGCCGCGAAAATTGCCCTTCGAAAACTCAGGGTAAACTCCGTTCCCACAGGGCGAGCCCGCAGAAGGCGGAGTTTTGAGTTTTTAGTGTTGAGTTTTGAGTTGGTTGCTGTTGGGGACGAAGGACACCGAAGCGGAGAACCCCGATGGGATAACATACGGCGCCCCGAAGAGATAGTTAAACATCTCATAAGGCAAGCATCCTACAGGGCAGGCCAGTGTGTCAACTAATACATAGGTAACAGTTTATACCGACAACATGGGTAACACTTTTTCGGGTTTATGTTCGCTTATCTGGGCAGCTGCCCAGATAAGCGGCCGACTTTTTGACGCCCTTATCCGCCA
>Ga0315548_1003148_pt1 | contig 12494 bp, 10 predicted proteins | sample SalMarSW160110MG_2_FD_202540 | JGI IMG/M metagenome (GOLD analysis project Ga0315548, IMG submission 202540) | Salt marsh sediment microbial communities from the Plum Island Ecosystem LTER, Massachusetts, United States - Salt Marsh Sediment SW1601-110 ... | reverse complement strand
TCAAGTGTGCCGGTAAACACAAAATTCTCCTTGGGGAACTTTTTACCCGCAAGGTTCTGATCTATGTGACTGAACATAAGGTCGATTTCGGCTATCAGCTTGTCAGAGCGTATGATCTTTCCGCTTGTGCCTGCTGCTTCGGGCGTAATAGAGTCAATTTTAGCGTGCAGTTCTATTGTGTCACCGGGCTTTACGTAGTCAAAAAAAACTGCTTTTTTTATTTTCGCCAAAATGACTTTCTCCTCAAAATTCTTTGCTTCGCCTACGAGTATCCCTGCTGTCTGGGCCATTGCTTCGATGCACAGAGTCTCCGGCATTACAGGAAAGCCGGGAAAGTGATCGTGCAGATGTTCTTCAGCAAGTGTTACGTTCTTGACAGCAACAGCACTCTCGCCACTGCGAAACTCAATGAATTTGTCTATCCATATCCAGCGCATTTTAGCTCAGAGTTAAAGTTAAAGATACGTCACATAACAAGCGATCTTACCACATAGATTCTTGAAATAACTTGCCGGATTTCAGTTAGCGTTTATCTTATTATCAACGAAATTAACGATTGCCTCAACGGTAAATAAATCTGCAAGTTTGTTAACATCCGGGTCCTTTTCAAACTCTGTAAGGTCTGTATGTGGAAGTCGTTCTCTCAGTTCAGCAAGTCCCTTTTCGGTTAATTTGCCATCGCTGACTAACTCGGAGCTATTCAAGATATTTTCAGCGGGAAACAGCTCTTCTCGTGGCACCTTGATTTCGAAGGCTTTCTCCAGGCGAAACACAATGTCTAAGAAGTCAATACTCTCTGCCCCCAGATCGCGCATCAGAGTAGCCTCAGGCTTTATTTCATCATCGTCGACACTAAGTGCATCCACAAGAACATCCTTGACTTTTTCAAAAACCTCATCTCGACTCATTACCATATCCTTTTTACCTCCGTAATTTTCAGCTTATCACAAATCCTTATTGTAGACGTTATTGCTAACATTGTTGCCACAACAGTTTCCATCGCTGCTTCATATTTTCGATAACTTTTGCATCCACAGCCGCCAGTTTGGAGTCTTGCGACGCAAGGTTAAAGTGTCGCAATCCAAATTTCGCCAGAATAATCTCTTGTCCCTCGGATAAGCCCTGCCCAATAAAGCTGCTAACGTTTTCTTCTATCGTTTTAGCTTCAACCGTATATTCAATTTGCCCGCCTGGCACCAAAAAGCTCTTGTATTTTACATTTCTGGCATGCTCAAGCAATATCATACTATGCGCGAAATTCTCTACATCTCGCACAAGCCAGGATGCGCACTCAACCAGTCCTTGTAGTAGCAGTACTCCAGGCAGCACTGGAAATATAGGAAAGTGGTCTGCCAGATATTCTTCAGCTAACGACACACTTTTAACCGCCTTTATTTTCTTACCCCTTTCCAGCGAGACCACTTTGTCAATTAATATAAATCTCATAATCAGTAGTTCATATTATTATTTAACTTGTCAGTTTAACTGGGATTCATTTATCCTATATCAAATCCGCAATACGATATACGAGAGACAGCCATTTTTCCAGTCTTTATTTGCCTTTTTCAAAGAACGGTGCTGAAGCTCTGTAATTTGTGAGATTATTAAACCGACTGGTTCTAATCTCCTAAGCCACTGGTCATCTGCGCTGATAGGACAATAAAACTGAATATAATTGTGCTTGAAACACCACCGAAGTATAATCCAATGAAATCACCAGGCCAGAGCATCTTTGGAGAGGAAGTGTAATTTGAAACGCAATAATTTTGGAGAAAGCACGATGAATAAATCATTGTCTCGCTGGCGATTTGGCATAGTACTTGTTTTATTTCTTCCTTTACTTCTTATTCTACTGTCTTGTCGAAAGCGGACGCCATCTGCTCCGCATCTTCCGAAGCTCCCACCGCCTGATCTGAGCGAGTGTACGCGTGTTGAGCTCCGATTTCAACCTTCATTAATAGAATACTGTATTCCTCATATTAGGAATAATAATCTGCTCAGTCCTGAGGAGATAGAGAGTGTTAATTCTCTGGAACCGATAGTAGTGAATCATAAGAAGCGTATCAATGTCCTTGCCCATGATGTGGAACAGGCAGTCTACTCCGGTCCAGTTGAAGGTTTACCTGCATTTAGAGGTTCTATCAATGTTGTCTGTTACCATAACGACGAACGTCTGACTTCCTTCTCTATGATAGGATACGGAATAATGACTCAGGACAGGCACTGGTTCAAGTGCGATAAAATTTTTGCAAGCTTGGCAAAGCTCGCACCGCATCTTGAATCCGTGTTAAGGCCATTTGAGTTAAGAGTGGATTGTGGGCGCCACCTAAATATCCTTTGGAGCCACCTCACGGACCCCGTGAGCGGGATGGCATATCCAGATCAATCTGAATGGTGCGATGTTATTGTCCCACGATATCGGTCTCTTAGAAAGATTTTTAAGTGTCCTAGCGCTGGTGAGGGCAAATGCCATTATGCGCTTAATCCAGACTGCAAGTCGAACTCTCCGCCTGATACCGTGCTATTGTTTGAGACAAAGGCCGGCTGGAATCAGCATGGCGGGCCTGAGCTTTTCACTTTTGATAATCACGAGCCAAAAGGCGGCTGCGTTCTCTTAAATGACGGCACCGTTAAGTTCATCCGCACCGAAGAAGAACTAGCGCAGCTTCGATGGAAATAAAGGATGAGTACTTATTACTACCTGGCTACGCATAAGAGACCACCAGAGCTATTGAGTAAGCCAATATTTTGACTTTCACGTTTTCACCTTCATCGCTATACTGCGGGACTATGAATGTCCGCAGTGCCAGAATAGCCGATGTCAAAGCCATCTATTCTCTTGTCAGCTACTACGCTGAACGTGACGAAATGCTTTTTCGTTCGATGACTGACATATATGAGAAACTACAAACATTTATTGTCGCAGAAGAGAACGGTTCCATAATTGGATGTTGTTCGTTGGAGATTATATGGTCAGACTTAGCTGAGATCAAATCACTTGCTGTTGATCCCGCAAACACTAACAAGGGCATTGGCAAAGAGCTCGTTAACACAGCTCTTCAGAATGCCCAGAATTTAGGTGTGCCGCGAGTTTTTGCTCTTACACTGAAGCCGAGCTTCTTTGAAAAGCTAAGTTTTAGCAGAGTCGAGAAAGATTCTCTCCCGATGAAGGTCTGGAGCGACTGCGCAAGATGTCCAAAACAACAATACTGTGATGAGATAGCAGTCATCAAGAAGCTAAAAACTGAAAGCTAAAAAATAAAAACCACAACTTAAAGTTAAAGATGTTGAATTTTGCACTATGGTTTTACGTTTTTCGCTTTTAGCTTTTCACTATCCAACTTGGCGTCTCTGGAAAAGTGCAACGGCTAATGCAAGTATAGCTGTCGTGTAGCATATCGCGTAAGAAGCACTTATGAGAATGTATTTTAGAGGAACTTCGCTGCCTTCGTAGATTGCGTCACTAATCCAGAAAATTTGCAGATTCGGCACCAGGAAGCGTCCTATCCTGGCCCACAAATGTGTCTGTGCCAATCTGCCAAAGACGTAGTCACTTATAAGCCCCAGCAGAAATACGCCAATGCACGCCGACAGCGTCACTACTATGTTGAATCTGGATGACAGAGCTATAGCCAGTGCCGTAATCACCATAACAGCGAGAAGCAGCAACACCGAGCCGTAGATGTCCGCCATATTAAAGCCGTTGTTGGCCGGATTGAACTTCATTTGCCGGTCGATGAAGGTAAGGAATACTATCCCCAGCGTTGCAAACAGTCCGATCAATACTACAGCCGTCGATGAGAATTTCCAGTCATAAACATAGTTGAAAAAAGCACTTAGCAAACATGATATAAATATAACAGCTCCTGCCGTACCTATCACAGTCCAATCGTGTGTATCAGCGGCTGTCTCGAGCACTCCATGTCTAATTGACATCAACAGCGCAATTGTACAGATATAGTGTGCCAGGATCACCGCACCGGCTACACCTAAGAATTTTGCCAGAATGAATACCGGACGTTGGACCGGTTTGCTCAGCACCGTGGTTATGGTTTTGTTCTCAAGCTCTTCAGCCACAGCCCCCGATGCTGAGAATATTGCAATGAACAAGCTGGTCAGAAATAACGTAGATAAACTGACCTCGCGTAAGAGCTTATTGTCGTCGCTCATTGTATACATAGTCAGTGAGGGACTTATGAAGAATAGAAATAGCGCTGCTGTCAGGATTATGGCATAGATGGGTTGTCTGAGTGTCTCAGTGAATGTGTTTTTCGCTATTGTAAGTAATTTATGCATAGTTTAACTTCTTACCTAAGCAGATATCACGTGGTGCGCCACTCATATAGCCATACTTTTTGGCTCGATTTTTTCCTTGTTATCGCTATACTAAGACAGCGTTTATTGTTATATTGCACAACTCGTAATTTGTAAATAATTTACACGCATATATTAAATACTGCATGTGTAACTTTTTGTTCGACGTACTCAAGCAGAGTAGATTATGGCAACATCAGCAAAACGCCCCGAACGTATAGCATGGGCATCTTTGATCTTGAACGTGATCTTCTTCGGTCTTGCCTTTTTTCTTGGCCGATGGAGCGGTTTCTTCACTGTTTCCACCATCGGTTACTACATTCTCTTTGTAGTTTTGATTTGGTTTGTTTTAGCAATCCAGTTTCATCAGCGGGCATTAGCCGAGCAGGAAAAACTGGACATGGGCCGATTGGCCGAGGAGAAAAAGGATTCAACAATATTCCAGGCAGGAGGTGAGCGTTCCTCTCTCTTTATAGCTGCGCAGCACCGCTTGGACATACTTGAAAAGTGGTTTATTCCAATATTTTCGGCTCTGATCGCTGCGTATCAGTTAGCTGTCGGGTTGTATCTGCTAAAAGCCATTTCCAGCCAAGCTTATCTCGAGACAAAGCAGCCGCTTCTATGCGCGATTTGCATGACTTCTATTGCGTTTATCAGCTTTTTAATTTCCCGATATGCAACCGGATTGTCAAACCAGCCGCAGTGGAAGCCATTGAGGGCCGGTGGCAGTGGTTCTCTGGGTATTGCGGTGCTTTGTTTCGCTTTGGCGATAGGTCTTGCATTGGAGCAGTTCCAGATTTCCACGCTCGTACGTATCATCAATTATGTGGTGCCGATTTTGTTAGTGGTTCTCGGTGTCGAGACTACTTTGAATGTCGTTCTTGATTTATATCGCCCGCGGTTGAAAGGCCAATACAGCAGAAGTGCCTTCGACAGCCGACTCTTGGGTATTATAAATGAGCCGGGAGGCATATTCCGAAGCGCAGCAAGCGCCCTCGATTACCAGTTTGGCTTTGAGGTTTCGCAAACGTGGTTCTACAAGCTTCTCGAAAAGGCCATTGTGCCTCTCATCATTTTTGCTGCTGTTACTCTGCACTTAATCAGTTGCGTTGTGGTAGTGGACCCGAATGAGGAAGCGATCATAGAGCGTTTCGGCAATCCTCTGAATAGAGACAACCAGGTCAGACATGTGGGTCCTGGATTGTCTTTCAAATGGCCATGGCCTATCGACATCGCCTACAAGTATCCTACAAAGCAAGTCATGGAGCTTAGTATTGGCTATGTTCCCAAGACCGATCCGGATACCGGAGAGCAAATACGCGAAAAACATTTACTATGGGGTGAAGCGCATTATGAAGAGGAATATAACGTGCTCGTCGCCAGTGAATATACCGGCGACGATTTGACCGAAGGTGCGGTTCCGGTAAGTCTCGTTAAAGCAAATGTTCCTGTTCAATACAGGATAAAGGACCTGTACTCTTATTTATACAGTCATAGTGATCCGTCGAAACTACTTGAGGCCATTTGCTATCACGAGCTTGCCAGGTTTGCCGCAAGCGCGACTGTCGAAGTCGATGGACAGGGACTGGGCAGCAGCACTCCCAGAGAAAGCCTTCTTGGAACAGGCAGGGCCAGGGCTAAAAGTATCCTTACTCAGAGAATTCAAGAGGCTGCTGATAAGCAGGGTCTCGGTGTCGAGATAGTCTTTGTGGGTTTGCAAGGTGTTCATCCACCACTTGAAGTGGCTACGGATTACCAGGCCGTCATAGGTGCTGTACAGAGGAGGCAAGCACTCGTTCTTGAAGCGCACGCCGAGGCAAACAAAAACCTCAGCACACTTGTCGGTTCTGTACATGAGGCCGATGAGCTCTATGACCTCGCGGCAAAATATCAGCAAGCCAAACAAGATCAAGGTGGTAGCCAGGAAGATACAGAAAAGTTGGGAAAAGCTTTGGATACCGCCTTTGCCCGGGCCAGAGGTGACGTTTTCAAAACCCTCAGGCAGTCGCAAAGTTATGCTTTTGAGAGAGCTACTCTTGCTCGTGCTACGGGTGAACGTTTCGCAAGCCAATTGAAAGCATACAAGGCGGCAAAAGAAATTTACAAACGTGAGCAAAGACTTATTGTCTTCGAGGAGGCTCTTAAGAACATACGAAAATTCGTCGTCGTCGTCGCTAGTAAGGACGACAGTGAGGTTATAATCGTTGACTTTCAGGAGAAACTTACGCCGAGTTTGTATGACATAGGTGGCTTTGAGGAGAGTAGCAAAAAATGAAAAACATAGCTGTTCCAATTCTCGTTGTGCTGATCCTCATTGTGATGGCTTTATACCTTGTTGCGTTTCAGGTTAGAGAAACCGAGTCTGCTTTCATAACGAGGTTCGGCAAACCCGTTCGTGAAATCACAAGACCTGGTTTGTATTTCAAATGGCCTACACCCATCGAGCGAGTGCACACATTTGACTCACGCATGAGGGTCCTTGAAGCGGAGATTGGCGAGACTACAACCAAAGGGGCTGTGCCCATGATCGTAAACACCTACATCGTCTGGCGGATCGCTGAACCGCTACAGTTCCTAAACGCCGTTGGAACCGTGCAAAAAGCAGAAAACAAACTAATCAGTCAAATCAACGACACACAGAACAGGGTGATAGGCCGGCACAGCTTTGGAGAATTTGTCAATAGCGACCCGAACAAAATACGCTTCGAGGAAATTCAGGCTGAGATGCTTGTCGACTTCAAAGCTCCGGTCAGAGATGCGTATGGCATTGAAGTGAAGACCCTTGGAATAAAGCAGTTGAAGATAAGTAAGGATGTTTCTAAAGACGTTTTTGAACGAATGAGGGCTGAGAGAAAACGAAGAACCGAGGCAACCATAGCCCAGGGAAACGCCGAGGCCACAAAGGTAAGAACCGATGCCGATGCAAAAAAGGCCGAGCTGCTCGCGACTGCCGAGGCACGAGCAAAAGCAATACAGGGACAGGGCGACGCTGAGGCGGCACAGTACTATCAGATGCTTGAAGAAGACCCTGAGTTCGCTATCTTCCTGCGAAATCTTGAAGCGTTGAAAAAAACATTAAGTGAAAGATCTACTTTATTGATACCTGCCGACACCGAGCCTTTCAAGTATCTAAAGGATATTCCATCACTCGAACCGAAGCAATAGTTTGCTTCTGTTTTGTTTGTAGTAAAGAAAAGTCGGCAGTTTGATTAGCTATGGCTGAAGAGAACATACAAGAAGAAACCAGACAATCGCAGCCCGTAAAGCCTCAAGACACTGCGAGCGAAGGGCTGGATGCTGCCGGTAAGTCATTGTCTGAAGCCCTCAGGATAAGTTTTATCATTCTGAAGGTGATAATGATTGTGTTGGTAATTGCCTTTTTAGCGTCCGGTTTTCGTACAGTCGGTCCGGATGAAATGGCGCTTGTTCTGCGGTTCGGTAAGATACAGGGTGTCACTGAGCAGCGTGTTCTCGGTCCCGGCCCGCATTGGGTTCTGCCGTATCCCATCGACGAGGTTGTGAAAATACCTGTAGAGCAGAAGATAAATCTGCCAATTGATTCTTTTTGGTATTACCAGACGAGAGATGATATCCTGGGCGAGACTGCCAAGAGAAGAACCCGCATACCGGAGAATCTCGACCCTGTGAGGGATGGTTATTGCCTAACAAGAAGCGAAAGTTCAAGCCAGGCTCCGATCACCTCCGGCAGGAGCGGCCCCAAGGTCAGAGTGAAAGTAACGTATAACAAAGGTGATGTCGAAGTCTCTTACAGAAGATTTTCCAGGTCTAACAGCCAAGGCGAAAAAATGCAGGGTCAAGAGGGAAGTGACTACAACATCGTCCATTCGAAGTGGCAGTTGACATATCAGATAAACGACATTGAACTTTTCTTCAAGAATGTCTATGTGCAGGATGTTAAACCAGGTCAGATATATTCTGAAGTCATGCAACAAAGTATAACACCGCTTCTAAAAAGTGTTTTTGAAGATGCGGTTGTAGATGCGATGGTCTATTATACTGTAGACGAAGCAATTAAAAGTGAGGACAGAATCCCACAACATGTACATAGGCTCGTGCAGAGAAAACTCGACGAGATCGGAAGTGGGATAAGAGTTGAATCGGTATACCTTACCGATGTTACCTGGCCGCGACAGGTAAATGAAGCTTTTCTCGCATCCATAAGGGCCAGCCAGGAAAGCCAAAAGGCAATAAGTGAAGCGCGAACGTACGCTGAGAATACCCTCAACGAAGCCGCCGGACCGATTGCTCAGCAGCTTTGTGCGTCTTTACACGATGACGGCATAACCGAAGAACAAAAGGAACTGCTCTGGTCACAGGTTGCAGGCGAAGCACAGAAGATAATCGCAAACTCCAGAGCTTACAGAACAAAGGTTGTAGAGGCAGCCAAAGCGAATGCCGACTACTTTCAACGCATGTTACCTGAGTATCGCAAACGCCCAAGACTTGTCGTTCAAAAGCTTTACCAGGACGCTATAGAGCATGTTCTCGAAAACGCTGACGAGAAATTTATTATCCAGCCAACCGAAGGCACCAAAGGCAGGGAGCTTAGAATCCTCTTAAACAGGGATCCTTTGTTGAAACAGAAATCTGCATCTGGTGGAAGGTAAAGAACACGAAAAGATTGAAAGTAAAAAATACGGTTTGTGCTGTGCAGGTTTATAAGCCTCAGGCTTATTTACAAGCATCAGGCTTATTAAAGGTAAACAGGAAGTCAAGTTGAAATCATGGCTCACGAACATTTACATTTGAAAGAAGACCTTGCTGCTGAACATGCAAAAAGCAAGCAGCTTCGCGTCAGCGTTGCTCTTCTGGGTACGCTTGCTGGCGGAATGTTGCTCATAAACAGTGGCTTATCCAAAGTTATCTACGGTGCGAGCAATTTCAACGCTGAGTTTTTTGCATTGGTTGGTGCGATATTACTGGGCGGGCCTATTGTTTTCCATGCTGCTAAGAGCCTGATAAGGCAGGAATCGCACATGGATGAGTTGGCAGCCTTGGCGATAATAGCTGCCTTTGCAAACCACGACTATGTTACCGCTGGCGTCGTTGGATTCTTCATGCTCTTAAGTGAGCTTGTAGAAACACGCACAGCACTGGGTGCGCGTGCTTCTATTGAATCGCTGATAAAACTGACGCCAACAAAGGCCACGTTAATCGACAGCCAGGGTCACGAGAGCGAGGTTAACGTCAGCAGCTTGAAAGCCGGCGATATTATTCGTGTCCGTCCCGGGGATAACATACCTGCCGATGGCGAAGTAATAACCGGCCTTAGTTCCATTAACGAGGCAACAATAACCGGTGAATCTCTTCCTGTTGATAAGGTTCCAGGTATGCAGGTCTTTGCTGGCACGAGTAATCTCACTGGCGTACTGGATATAACTGTAACCAAAGCTGGCAGAGATACAACTCTTGGCAAAGTCCAGTCGCTTATAGTGCAGGCTGAGCAGACCAAGATACCTATTATGCGCATAATTGATCGTTATGTAAAATGGTACACCCCAACGATCCTAATGGTTGCAGGAATAGTTTGGTTCTTCTCAGGCGAGATTGAAAGAGCAATTACAATACTTGTTGTTTCATGTCCTTGCGCGTTAATTTTAGCTACACCAACTGCTATGGTCGCTGCTATATCAGCCTCAGCCCGGCTCGGAGTTTTGATAAAGAATGTTGCTGACCTTGAGGTTGCTGGCAGAATGACGGCAATGGTATTCGATAAGACCGGAACCGTTACAACGGGTCGGTTATATGTCACTAAGCTAACACCGGCTGAGGGTTTTGAAGCAGCCGAGCTATTATCTGTTTCAGCTTCAGCCGAGCGGATGAGCAAACATCCTGCTGCACGTGCCTTACAGGAAGTCGCCAGACAAGCAAATTTAACCTTGCCAACAGCGGATGATTTCAGGGAAACACCGGGTAAGGGTGTTACCGCAACGGTTGATTCTGCGAGAATTATCGTTGGTAGAGACACATTCCTTAAAGAAAACAATGTTGATATTAGCAATGTATCTAACCCGAGTTTGCATGAGGAGCAGGGCTTTAGCACCCTCTACGTTGCTAAGGATTCAAAGTGTCTTGGATGGATAGGACTGCAGGATAAGACAAGACCTGAGGCGCAGCAAGCTGTTAAGGAACTGATTGATATTGGCATAAAGAGAGTGACAATGCTCACCGGAGACCGTGACGAAGTTGCAAACCGTGTGGCTGCTGAATTGGGTTGTACAGATTTTAGAGCGCACTGTTTGCCGCAGGACAAGCTGGCTATTGTAGAGCAAATAAAAAATGATGGCCATACTGTCGTTGTAGTCGGGGACGGCATAAACGATGCCCCAGCGTTAGCTGCTGGAGATCTTGGTATAGCCATGGGCGCGGCGGGCAGCGATGTGGCTATTAATTCCGCCTCGATCGCGTTGATGAGTGACGATCTAAAGAGACTGCCTTTCCTTGTTCGTTTATCTCGGAAGACCAGCAGGGTTATTTATCAGAACCTTGGATTTGGCATTCTATTTATCATTCTCGGTATAGCAGCCGGAGCAGCGGCTTGGCTGCCAGCCGTTTATGCAGCGGTCCTACACTTTCTCGGTTCCTTAGTCGTGGTTTTCAATAGTGCCAGGCTTGTCCGCTATGGTGAGGAGCTTGATCACTAACCGTGGTTTTGACTGCTATAGCAGGTCCTCATATAAAAACCACGGCGGAACGATCCTTCTCATTTGCAGGTTTCTCATTATCTCTGTAACATGTGAAATATGTAACTATGGAATATGCTATCGAAACTATCTCTTTGACCAAGATCTTTTCTGATTGGTGGGGTAGGGCAAAAGTCTACGCTGTAGATGAGCTTAACTTGCAAATACACTATAACGAAGTGTTCGGGCTCTTAGGGCCAAACGGTTCAGGCAAGACGACAACTTTGAAAATGCTGCTCGGCCTGCTTTACCCGACCAAAGGAAAGGCGCTGGTTCTCGGCGGTGATGGAGCAGATCCTAAAATTAATACCAGAATAGGCTTTTTGCCTGAGGAGTCTTACTTGTACAGGTATTTGAATGCCCGTGAGACCCTGGATTTCTACGGCCGACTGTTCGGGCTGCCGGCCAAGGTACGCAAGATGCGCATCGAGGCTTTGCTTGACATGGTGGGCCTGAAAGCTGTTGCGAATAGGCCTGTTGGAACGTACTCCAAAGGTATGGCGCGCAGAATCGGCCTGGCGCAGGCCCTTATCAACGATCCGGACCTGTTAATACTGGATGAGCCTACAACCGGCTTGGACCCAATCGGCACACGGCAGATAAAGGATTTGATTCTCAAGCTCGCAAAGCGAGGAAAGACTATCCTGCTGAGTAGCCATCTCCTCGCTGATGTTGAAGACATATGCGACAGAATTGCGATACTCTATGGCGGAAAAATCCAGGCAAAGGGACATGTTAAAGACCTGTTGCAGCAAACAAATAAACGACAAATCGTTACCGATGCGATAAGTGATGAAACATTGGAGAAGATAAAGCAGATTGTCCAAGCTGAACATGCCGGTTGCGAAGTGACTTCGCCGCTGGACAAACTTGAATCCTTTTTTGTAAAGACAGTCGAAGAGGCACAACAGCAAGCTCGAGTTACGAGCGGTGCGGTCAGTACTACGCAGATAGGTTCATTCCTTGTGCCCGATGCTCAACAAGAAAATGTGCTCGATAAACTTGTCTCAGCTCCCATCTCGCAGCAAGGCTCATCTGAACCTCCAGAGACCAAACAGGCTGTTCAGACAGATAAAAAAGAAGTGGCCAAACCAGATTCAAAGCTGCTTAGCCATTTAACGCAACCGGCCGAATCTTCCCAGGACACATCCACAGCAGAGACCAAGGAAGTCACGACAAAGCCAGTCGAATCCGAGCCGGATAAACAACAGGAGCAATTTGATAAAGGTATTTTGGACCAGCTCACAGGTCATTCTTCTTCTCGGGACGAAACGAAGGGTCGGACGGAAGAAACAAAAGAAGGAGACCCCGGCAATGCGTAACATCTGGGCTGTAGCTGTAAATACTATAAGGCAGGCCATACGTATGAAAATAGCTGCTGTTTTCATAGTATTATTGTTTGTCCTGCTTCCTATTATGGGATTCTCGGTTACAGGCGATGGCACATTGAAAGGAAGACTGCAAACTTTCGTTAGT
>Ga0315548_1003147_pt1 | contig 12497 bp, 7 predicted proteins | sample SalMarSW160110MG_2_FD_202540 | JGI IMG/M metagenome (GOLD analysis project Ga0315548, IMG submission 202540) | Salt marsh sediment microbial communities from the Plum Island Ecosystem LTER, Massachusetts, United States - Salt Marsh Sediment SW1601-110 ... | reverse complement strand
TCCTGAAGATACGTGGATATCAAATCCCTATTTAAGTGAAGGAGAAAAGCCGACATATTCATTTAATATTAATGTACATATAGGGAGCGGGATGCCGATAAGCGATGTTCGTTCTCCTTCACATGAAGTGGATATTAGCTTTGAGAATATGAATACGGCCGATATCAGTCTTAAAAATACCGAACAGTTCGAAGGTAACAGGGATTTTATAATCCAGTACCGGCTGTCGGGAAATAAGATAGAATCCGGAGTAATGCTCTATGAAGGGCAGGATGAGAATTTCTTTATGGCAATGATTCAGCCGCCAAAAAGTATTACCTCTTCAGAAATACCGCCCAGGGAATATGTATTTATTGTAGATGTTTCTGGCTCCATGTACGGATTCCCGCTTGACATTTCGAAAAAGCTTTTACGGAACCTTATATCAAACCTGAGAAGCCAGGACCGGTTTAATGTGCTTTTATTTGCAGGCAGCTCAAATGTGTTGTTTGAAAGATCAATGCCTGCCAGCACTGAGAACATAAATAAGGCAATTCAGCATATAGATAACCAGCGTGGGGGAGGTGGTACTGAGCTTCTTCCCGCCCTGAAGCGTGCACTTGCCCTTGAAGGTACTGAAGACTATTCGCGAACATTTATTATTGCCACTGACGGCTATGTTAGCGTTGAAAAAGAGGCATTCGACCTGATAAGGGACAACCTGGGAAAGGCTAACTTTTTTGCCTTTGGAATAGGATCCTCAGTCAACCGTTATATAATAGAGGGTATGGCACATGTGGGGATGGGTGAACCTTTTGTCATTACAAATCCGGACCAGGCTGCAGGGAATGCGGAAAAGTTCCGTAAATATATAAGTTCTCCCGTACTGACAAATATTAAAATGAAATATCCCGGATTTGATGTCTATGATGTTGAACCGGCAAATATTCCCGATGTTCTGGCTGAAAGACCAATAGTCGTAATAGGCAAATACAAGGGTAAAGCTTCAGGAAGTATTGAATTGAAAGGACGGACAGGAGATGATAACTATAGCAAGACTATAAGCCTTACATCATCAAAGTCTTCTGAAAGCAACAGTGCTTTGAAGTATTTATGGGCAAGGCAGAGAATAATGTATCTTGATGATTATAATAATCTGGGTAATACAACTGAACTTGCAGATGAAATAACAAGGCTGGGATTAAAGTATAATTTGCTGACCAATTACACTTCATTTGTGGCCGTGGATTCAGAGATAAGGAATGCAGGAGGTAATGTAACCACCGTAAAACAGCCATTGCCGCTGCCTGAAGGTGTCAGCAATTATGCTGTTGGCAGTTCCCCGAAAAGTGCAGTCAGGGTTGCCGGATACGGTACCGGTCATAGTAAGAAGGAATATACTGCTAATGTTACGTTTGCAGATGCAGCAGCATATTCAGAAACTATTGTAACTGGGGAAGCCGAAGCTGAAGATGTTTCACTGCTGTATATTGCTGACGAAATGCCCGAATATGCAGGCGGACTTGAAGCTTTCAAAAAATATATTTATGATAATATCGTTTATCCTGATGAACTCAGGAACAAAAACATTAAAGGAAGGATTTTTGTCCAGTTTGCTGTTGACCCTGATGGTTCGCTCACTAACATTAAAATATTGAGAGGTTTAAATGTACTGCTTGACAATGAGGTTATACGCATAATCAAAAAGGCACCAAAATGGAAGCCGGGTTTGAAAGGCGGCAAGCCAGTTAAAGTAGCGCTGACAGTAGCCCTTGAATTTTGATAAGAGGGATATGAAAGGAACAGCGCCCCGGGGACTATGGGGACAGCGCCCCGGGGCTGTCCCCAAAAAAAGGGCGCTTTCCATCTTTTATTTCCAAATATTTTTTAATTTAGTTAGTGTATTTTTATTAACATAATTACTATTATCATGAAAATATTATCGGTTATATCAATACTGGTGCTTCTGTCAGTTGAAGCATATCCAATAAATGTAAAATCTGAAATAAAGGAAGTCACTGTATACCAGCAAAATGCCAAAATCACAAGGGAATCCTCAATCAGTCTTTCCCCGGGAATAACGGAAATAATACTGGAAGATCTCACAAGCAGCATAATGCAAAACAGCCTCCAGGTTGAAATTAACGGTAAGGCTATCCTGTTATCGGCAACATCCCGCATCAATTATATGTTTGGACAGAAAGAATCTCCGCGGATAAAGGAACTCAGGGATTCACTGGAGATGATTGACAGTGATATTTTCTGGCTCCAGAATCAGAAAATGGTGTATCAGGGTGAAGAAAAACTGATAAATGATAATAATAAGCTTGGTAGTGAACAGGAGGGAATGGACGTGGAAGAGCTGAAGCAGCTTGTAATATTTTACAGGGCGAGACTGCTTGAAGTAAAAAAGGAGATATTGAGGATTGATGCGAAAGTGCAGGAGCTGAGGTTTGTAAAATCAAGAATAGAAAGCCAGCTTAATGAGCTTAATTCATCCAGGAACAAGCCAACAGGTGAAATCATAATAAATGTGTCTGCCAATATTGCGACAAAAATAGGGCTGAGGGTATCTTATCTTACCCGCAGCGCTGGCTGGTCGCCCATTTATGATATCAGGGCCGCCGGTACTGACAAACCTGTAAGTCTTATCTATAAAGGAAATGTGTACCAGAATACAGGATATGACTGGAAAGATGTCAGGCTTACAATATCAACCGGTAATCCGGCTGTCGATAACAACAGGCCCATACTATATCCATGGTATATCGATTTCTATGAGCCGCGGCCGGTGGTTATAGGTTACGGAACAAAATCTGCTGAACGCTCGCAGATGATGCAGATGAACATTGCCCAGGAGGCAAAAGCAGGGGCCATAGAATATGAAGACGAAGCTGAAATGCCCGAATACGTAGTTACGCAGACAACAAGCCAGATGGCTGCAGAGTACAATATTGAGGTGTTGCAGGATATACCTTCTGACGGGAAAGAGCACCTTGTGGCAATGAAGGAATATGAGCTGGATGCTGACTTCACATACCACACCGTACCCAAGCTTAATGACGGCGCATTTCTGCTGGCAAAGGTAGCCGATTACGGACAGTATAATCTACTGGCCGGACAGGCAAACCTGTTTTTTCAGGGCATGTATGTGGGACAGTCCACTATAAATCCCGTTACCACTGCCGATACATTACTGGTTTCCCTTGGCAGGGACAATAAGATATCCGTAAAAAGAAACCAGCTGAAAGATCTTACAAGCAAACAGGTGATAGGCGGGAATGTTAAAGAGCTTAAAGGCTATGAGATCATAGTCAGGAATAATAATGTATTCCCGGTGGATGTTGAAGTCCTTGACCAGGTACCTATATCAAAGAATAAGGATATTGAGGTGCAGCTGGAAGATAATGGAGGTGCGGAATATAATAGCGATTATGGAAAGCTCTTATGGAAGCTAAACCTAAAAGCAGGGCAATCCCGTAATATCAGGTTTATTTATTCGGTCAAGTATCCAAAAGACAAGAAGATACAGGGATTATAAACTGTAATTAAGATTTATTCGATTTCTATACTCTCTGATTCTTCTTTTTCATCTTTAAGAGATTCAAGGTATTTGTAATAGAACGCATTCTTTTTGCGTTCCGTGGATACCATATATATATAGGAAAGACCTCCTGCCCTTGTCCTTATCTTTTGTTTCCTCTCCTTGGGTTTCAGGACCTTTATTCTGTCTACATAGAGCTGGTTTGAGGAATGGGTCTGCATGACGCCACGCGTATATCCGAAATAATACCAGTGCGTTTTATCAATTTCAAGGTATATATCGCATATATCACCGCTTCTTTTTATCTGGAGCTCGAAAAGGCCTTTCACCCTTTTATTAATCTGGGTGTTGTCTATACTTCCTATTCCTATCTCACCATAGGATATATAGGAGTTTGTTGCGTCATTCCACATAAGCTTCAGCTCATTAAAGAAGATCGTGTGTCTGAGCGGAGCAGGGATTTCTTTTACTTTACCAAACAGGTTAAGCTCATCTTTGTACATTCCGGCCAGCTCCCTGCCCGCAAGTTCAATGATCCCCTTGTTGTATGTATCGGCATTCATGTCAGTGGGTTCCAATTCGGAGATGCTGTCTATTTCACTGGCTATTATTTCAATAATATCTTCTTTAATATAGAAGTCTATTCCCAGAAGAATATCGAGGGTGGTTTTATTTTCTTTGATATCATGGCGCGCATTTCCTGCTGAGATTAAGCGCACAAGGCCCAGATCAGCTCCCAGATCAATTTTACCTTCCCCGTAAATCTGGCAGTCCTCCCGGTGAAGGCTGACGTAATTTCCCGGCAGATTCCTGTCAAAAATTTTTTCCCTTGCTGCAATTTTGTATAACTGTGAGTTTTTATCATAATATAGATCACCGTATGCGGAAATAATTGCATTATCACTGTGGAACTTCTTTGGTGAAAAAAATGCAGGATAGATGTGTACTGAATCATAATGAATAAATATACCGCTGTAAATCCTTTTTCTGTTTATGTCAAATGTTTGCTCGTCAACAGGAATATATATGTTATACGGGTCTATTTCGGTCTCAAACTTAAGCCATTTTGTATCGAGCTGTTCGCAATTATGTTCAATCATGGTGGCACCTTTGAATGTCATAAACCTTTTGTCCGCTTCCAGAAAGACCTTACCCTGGTAGTGGTAATTGGGACTGAGGGTGAAGTTGTCAGGTTCATAAATATCAGCGCTTGCTACAGTGCGAATATTTTCATCGACCTTTATATCATTAAAATGGATAGTCTGGATTTTAGAATTTTCGTCGGTATAATCATAATACGCGTTGGCAGTATAGCTGTTTTTCCCCTGTATGTTAACTTCAGCCGTATGAAAGGTGTGAAAACGTGTAACCAGGTTGGCAATGATCTTTGCATTTACCAGTGTTCTTATTTTGGCATCCTGTGCTACCACTACACTACCCTTGTCTGGGTATATTCTTGCATCGGCAACATTTATAAACTTTACTCCGGTTGCTTTGATAAGGTTATTCTGATAGTCGTAGTAGGCAAGTGGTGAAACAAAACTCAGCGAATCCTGGTCCGGATGCAGTGAGATATATCTCGGTCCTTCCGCCTCTGTCTCATATCCTTCAGCTTCAATGAGTCCGGGCTTTTCAATCTTGCTTGAACCCATTGCCATCTCTTTCTTTTCCATATCCCATGTAAAATTATCGAGATAGCTGACGTACCTGTTTTCAGGGAAGTCAACCCTGGTATAATCCTCGTTGGAATGAAAGTATCCCTTGCCGGTGTTATAGTCTATATGGGCATTAACGTTATCTGTCAGGACTGTAAATCCTTTTGTATGAATCGACTTCAGGGAGAAGTCAGCAGTATCTGCCAGAATTTCATCCGACTTGTATGTGAACATCTTTGATTTGATCTCCGAGTTCTTCAGATCCATCCTGCCCTGTCCTGATAATCCGGCGGGTGTTAATTTCAGGTCCCCTGCCAGGGTAGTTGAATCATTAAATATTTTAAAATCCACATCCCTCTTTAACACATAAAATTCATCAGAGTAAGGGAGCCAGTGAATGTAGTTATTTGATGATTCAACCCAGGGAAACTCTGGTCCGGTTGTCTCCTTGGTTATCCTGAAACTGGTAACATATGCATTTAATGAATCGGGGAAAAAGGTAATATCTTCTGAATTTGCGACTGATGTAAGGTAGGTTATTGTTCCTTTGCCTTTCAGTCCCTCATTTGACAGATGAATCTCATTCATGTAATTGCCTTTGCCTCCATACAGGGGGAGTCCCTCTTCTCCTGTCAGATGCAGAAATCCGAGAGATTTGTCTTTTTGCAGCGACAATGTCTCTTCAAAGAAAGGGAATATGCCGGCCGAAGTAAATTCCCCGTCAAATAACAGGGCCCTCTTGTTGAAGTTATCAAGACTATCTATTGTGAATGGATATACCTTAAAATAAAAATCATCCTGTTCATATACTCCGTTCTGAATATCCTTCCGCTCATAGTATACAAATGAGTTTTCATTGCTTTTGAATATAGGGTATTCAGAGTAGTTTATCCTTCCTGATTTATTGTCCGGCTTATCAATATACACCTCACCTGTTATATGCTGGATCTGATTGTTTATTTTGTCAATTATCGGAAATCCGTAATTATCCGTGTTTTCAGTAATGAACCTTATTGACAGCGAATCGACATTTTGCAGATTGATATTAAAAGAATCATAGTTGAAAAAGAAATTATTTCCGTAAAAGGTAAATAATCCCGCCATTACCGTGCCATCATACTGAAAATTCCTGTTTCTCTTAAGTATTATCCTGTCTTCTCTTGGAAAGATTACAACATTCTGGGAATCACTTACAAAGATTTGCGGAATGCCATTTATTTTAAGGTCATAGTTACTGATGTCAAAGACCGCATTTTCAAGCGGCGCTTTTGTTCTTGACGGGAAGCCTATAACATCGAAGTCAATTTTAGACATGAAGGCGGCGAGGTAATTCTCCAGCTTTGGTTTAATCGTGGCCATTTCCGTATTTACATCATAGTAAATAAAACCCAGCACTGACATGCGCATAAGCATTTGCCGCACCTGGGTTGCGGATTTTCTCAGATAGTCCGCATAATCAGATGCCAGAAACTCGTTTGAGCCCATTCTTTTTGCAAAACTCCTTATTGAAACAAGGGGATGCACTTCGTCAATTCCCTGCAATGCGATAAAGTTATTATAATTGAAGTAGTTAACCGACTCGAAACTGGCTATCCCTATAGAAGCTCCTATTGGTGCAGTAAACTTCATTATGGGTTCATCCATGTTCCATACAAGCTGTTCGAAGCTCATATCTATCTTATGATAGGAATTGAAGTAAGGGCTCTGGGAGGTAAAATCTTCAGAGCGCGATAGTGTTAATTCCTTGCGGGGAACAATATACCTGAAATTAAGTCCGGTATGATATATTGAGTCGTTTTTAAGTTTTATAGTCACGTTGGTATTCGGACCCGTTATCCTGTCGGCCCTGAAACTGAAATAGATCGACTGTGCTAAAATAATGAGTGTATCTTTCCTGAACAGGAATATTTTTGCCATTTCGTCTCCTGTGCCTCTTCCAATAAGTCTTGCACCCTGCATTGCCAGTCCGCCCTCATAATTTATATTATCGTACAGATTTTCTATCCTGAAGTTCTTCTGATATGATTCAAAGCGTGGGTATGTGGGGATTTCATCTTTTTGTATGTATTGAACCCTATCTGACAAAGTGCCCTTAAGCGGATAATCGAAATAAAGCTTGTTTGTATATGTCACGTCTTCTGCCTGGTATTCTGACTTTGTCATGTCAATTTCATAAACAGACAGTGTTGCATATACTTCGTCTTTATTGTAATCACTGCGTTCCCATGTTATTGTGCCTTTTTTCCCTTTCCATAAGTTATCAACAGGATAATAATCGCCTTCTGTATTGAATATTGCTATACTGTCCTTTTTAGCATAACAGAAAAGGTTTGTTGATGCGAACCTGACTTTTAGATCGTCATCCAGCATGAATGTATAATCGGATTTACTTGCCTTCCATAGAGCCGAATATGATTCATTCAGGATATTTGAATTTAGCAAGCCTGCAGTAAAAATTAGAAAATCGTTTATTTTACTGAGCGACAATTCTCTCTGTTCAATTATATAAAGCAGTCCCTTTTCCCATGTATTATAATTTTTAATGCCGGTGCTGTTTTTTTTAAGGGTAATAAGGCAATGCAGGTAATTTATAAAATGTGGTGAAGGCTTTGCCTTTTTATCAAGTAGTTTTTGTGCGATATTTATTATCCGGACCTTCTCATCAGGGGTAAAAAGACTGTCTCCTTCCCAGTATGCCTTAAAATTGTTAAGCGTATTCAGCTCTTCTGCTGTCAGGCTTTTCTCCATGAAAAGGTTTAATTCTTCTATAAAAATCGCAGGATCTTCTGAGAATTGCTTTAATTGCTGTGGTGAAACATATTGCGAGATACTTAATAATGCCGGCAGGGAGAATAAGAACAGGGCCCGTTTCATATCATGATGTTTTAAATTTTGCTGATACCCAATTATTCTTTTCCTTAAAGCTAATATATTTTAAAGAATATTTAAAGCACTGTTTTTTTATTTTGGCAAGGTCAGGTTTTAAAAAGCCGCTTAAGATCAGAAGTCCTTCTGAAGCCAGCAAAGTCCGGTAGTATTTAATGTCATCAAGTATTACGCTGAGCTGAATATTTGCCAGGATGATATCAAATGTATCACTACCTGCAATACTAACGTCACCTTTGTAAACACTAATATTACTGATACTGTTTTTTCCGGCGTTCTCAACGGCATTTTTATATGCCCATTCATTTATATCGATTGCCGTTACGCCGGCAGCACCTCTCATTGATGCCAGTATTGCCAGTATTCCTGTCCCGCAACCCATATCCAGCACTTTTTTGCCCTTAAAATTAATTTCCAGCATTTCTTTGATCATAAGAGCGGTAGTTTCGTGGTGGCCTGTACCAAACGACATTTTTGGCTCAATTATGATCTCGTACTGGCATGAAGGCGTATTCTTATGGAAAGTGGCTTTTATAAGGCATATATTGTCAATAATAACCGGTTCATAGCTCTTTTCCCAGAGCTCATTCCAGTTTTTTTCAATTATGAAATCTTCTTCAATAACCATATCCCCGAAGGCAGGATCTTCAGACAGGCGTATATTATCAATGTTTTGCCTTTTATAAAGGTCAGCAGGAATATAAGCCACAACACCATCATCGGTTTCCAGAAATCCTTCAAAGCCCGAGGAAAACAACCTGGCTATAATAATTTCCCTCAGGGCGTCAGAAATTCTATCAAGCTTAAAATGCAATGCTTTATATTCCATTGGCTCAGCATGTCCCCTGATGAATCTCTTTGTCTTCCGGTGAGTTTCAGAAGGAATTGACAATAGCCACAAAGTCTTCGGCCTCCAGCGAAGCGCCTCCTATCAGTCCCCCGTCAACATCCGGATTGGCAAAAAGCTCCCGCGCATTTGAGGGCTTGCAGCTTCCACCGTACTGAATGGTTGTATCTTCTGCGACTTCTTTCCCATATTTGCCGGCAATAAGGCTTCTGATGTAGGCATGCATTTCCTGTGCCTGTCCGGGTGTAGCATTTACACCTGTTCCGATAGCCCATACAGGTTCATATGCTATTACCACTTTACTGAACTCTTTGGTGGACAAACTGAACAGTCCTTCATTAATCTGCCTGCTGACAACATCAAGATGCCTGTCTGCCTCCCGTTCAGGTAACACCTCACCGCAGCAGTATATGGGAATGAGTTCATTCTCCAGGGCAAGTCTCACCTTCTTATTCAGGGTTGAATCGGTTTCCTTAAAGTACATTCTCCTTTCGGAGTGTCCTATTATAACATAGTCAGCACCTGTCGATTTTATCATGGATGCAGAGATTTCTCCCGTATAGGCTCCGGCCGGTTTAGAAGAACAGTTCTGCGCTCCCAGGAACAGGGTGCTTTTGTTAATTACCTTTTTTACCTCTGTAAGATGGATGAACGGTGTACACAACACCACAAGTGCTTTCTGTCCGTTTACTTTTTCGTTAACAGCCTTTGCAAGTTCAATACCTTCCTGAAGGCTTTTATTCATTTTCCAGTTTCCTGCCACTATTAATTTTCTCATAATTGGTATAAAGATTTATGTTAAAAATTAAAATGTTAAAAATAGCTAATTCTTTTCTTTCACCTTTATTTTATATGGAATTCTGTAATATATTGAGTAATTGAATCCAATGGACGCCTTCTTACTGCCTTTCCCGAATCCCGGTATTATGTATGGTGTCATTATTTTATCCGGTTCCAGCCTTATCCTTATCATGCCCCTTACAGTCCAGCCAAGGTAAATGTTTTTAAAAAGCTCTGTTTTGACTCCTGCAGCAATATCAATAAAATGACAATTTGAACTGCGCTCACCAGTATCAGTTATTATTTCCTCATCCCAGTGCCCGTCAATAATACTGATATTGCTGGCTCTATGTTTAAAGGAGGAGAATGAGTACCTGATTCCAACGAACACCATGTCATTTTTTGATTTTTCATCATTTTTAAGCATGTTTCTGTTGATCCCTATTTTCATATACCGGCCGTCCAAATCATAATCAAAGCTGTATGAACCAGTTTCAAGAGTGGTCTTGCTGACACCATACTCTCCGGCAATAAAAATATCATCAGTAATCTGTATATCGGCCAGAAATTCATAACCTTTTGTTTCCGGATAAAACAAAGGCATGACGAAATCAGATAGGTCAATTCCAAACCTGAGTCCCCTGTTTTTCACCATTTTATCCTGTGCAGCAATATCTTCAGGGCAGAATAGTATTATACAGCTAAAAGTAAAATATAATATTTGTTTCATCAGAGATATCTACTATGCTTTTAATAATTTTTACCGAATCTATAATTATTTCCCTTGTTATTACTGTATCCAGGAAAAAGCGGGTGGCAAATCCGCATTCATAAGAGATCATATATTGTTCTCTTTTACTGTAAAAAGATATTGTATCTGACTGTTCGCCAATGGCAAATCTGAATTCGCTGGTATCTGAGGCCTGTGAAAGTGCCAGGTCAATAGACTTAATATTATTAACGTTATAATACGGGGTGTCTCTGCCAATAACAGTCAGGTTATCAACGATGCTATCCCTGACCTTGCTGCCGGCTGTTTTAAAGTTAATATGGGCAGTTATTTCGGTTTCCCGGGTACACTGGTTTGTTTCCTCGCAAGCCGAAAACGCGAGTAAAATTAATATGGCGACTAATACAATAATATTCTTCATAAAAGGGCCGGCCGGTAATTGTTTTATTTGGTTCTGAGTATTACTATATGATAAACACAAACAACCGTAATAAAGCAGGTTGCAAGGAAATAAACAGTCAGTTTTTCCCTGTTTTTTCTCTGAGAATCCATTACCCTGGCAATATAATTATTGTCTGAAGCATCAAAGGCAGGAAAATTATTATAGTGCCACTTGCCGATAATATTGCCTTCTTTCATCAATAGCAGTCCGGGATTGGAGCGGATAATAGTTTTTACTGTTATTTCATCCATTGTATAAAAATCAAAGCTTGGTTTCAGCTTTTCCCTGAAGTTTTTAATTTCTTCTGTTGTTGACGATGTAAGGCAATAAAATGAACAGTCTTTGCTCATACAGGACTGTGCTGTTGCATCAATAATACTGAATGCATCGATATTGGCCTTTGTGAGGTCATCAGCAATAAGAAGAAATGAATATCCGGGATCTGAGATTACCAGATCCGTTATATCATTGTTTTCAAGAGTCGTTATAGTAAAATCATGAATCGGCGGTTCATATCCCTTCTTTAATAATACCTGCTTTGTCTCAACCCATTTCCATGTTGTATCCTGCCAGGGAATATTTTTCTCTTCAAATTCCTTCCTTATTCCGTTTTTCTCATATGTTACCGTTATCTTGTATTCATCCAGCTCCGCGTCTTCAGGGATCGTCATTTTTTCGGGGATATTGGTCCCGATTTTATAAGGCCTGAAATCGAGCGGGGGCAGATTCCTGTATGAATAAACAGAAATAAGCACTCCTATAAGGACAAAAATCGCGGTGAGTCTCCATTCAACATTATCTGTGTAAAAGGGCACATATTTATTTCTGGAAAAGAAAATAATAAGGGTTGGTACAAGTATAATAATGTTCTTCCAGAATGTCTGCCAGTTCGTCAGTATAACGGCATCGCCAAAACAACCGCAATCGGAAACCGGATTAAATATTGCCAGGATGAGTGTAAGGACTGTAAAAAATGACATGAATATCATCAGTGCGTAGCTTGTTATGCGCATTCTTATCCCCAGAAGCAGGTTTATGCCAATTACCAGCTCACCGGTACTTAAAAGGATGGCCAGGGGAAAAGCTGCGAAGTTCAGGAATCCCAGGTGAAAAGCTACAAAATAATCCATGAACTTATAGGTTGATCCCATAGGATCTATATCCTTGACAAATCCTGAAAATACAAATAAGGCACCTACTATTATTCTGCTTGCTATTCGTAATATTTTCATCATATTTAAAAAGTAACCAAATCGTTTTTATTAAATTGTTAATGTATTGTTAATCCAGCTTAAGCTTTTTCAGGATACTCCGGAATATTGACTGCGGAGGCAAAATACTGTATTTTTTATCCTTACAGTCTATTAGCTGAAAGTCAGGATCTTCCCTTACAAGGGCCAGGTACATATCTCTAACGCGTTGCTGGAACTTAATATCATCCTCGTGTATGTCCCTTTTGCCTTTCAGATAGACCCGGTCATGGCCTTTCCTGTCCTGCCCCAGTTTTCTAATTGTAAATTCAAAAGGAACGTCCAGAAATAAACTCAGGTCCGGTTTGGGAATCTTGTTATAATGGTATTCAAAATATGTTATCCAGCTTTTTAATGCTTCCCTCTCGCTTTTATTATTGACTT
>Ga0315548_1003145_pt1 | contig 12498 bp, 6 predicted proteins | sample SalMarSW160110MG_2_FD_202540 | JGI IMG/M metagenome (GOLD analysis project Ga0315548, IMG submission 202540) | Salt marsh sediment microbial communities from the Plum Island Ecosystem LTER, Massachusetts, United States - Salt Marsh Sediment SW1601-110 ... | reverse complement strand
CCGTCGTTGCCGGAACTCAGCGCCGCCATCAGAGTAACTACCGCCGTATTGCCTATGCCGTCGAGCGCGGAGCAATAGGCGATATTCTCGGCGGCTGCGTTTGGTGGTGTGGCGGCGCAGTAAAGCATAAAGAGCGCAAGCCCAATGAAAGCGATGCGGATTACCTGGTACGCAATTGGAATAACTTCACCGAGATGTCAGGCGACCACATCGTCGAGCAGCACGTTCACAATATCGACATCGCCAATTGGTTTATCGGTCATCCACCCAAAAATGCCCTTGGCTTCGGCGGTCGCGCTCGCCGCAAGACAGGTAACCAGTTCGACTTCTTCAGTGTTGACTTCGATTACGGCAATGGCTGCCATATTCACAGCATGTGCCGCCAGATTAACGGCTGCGATGGTGGTGTGCGGGAACGATTCATAGGCACAAAGGGCAAGACCTGGGGTGACGGAGGTCTTCGGCCGACCAAGAAGAAAAAAATCAAGACGCCAAAATTTCCAGAATACCACGGGCCGTACGTACAGGAGCATGTCGACCTGCTCAATAGCATCCTCGAGGGAAAACCGCTCAACGAAACCAGTAACGTTGCTGAATCCACACTCGCCGGCATTATGGGCCGAATCTCCGCCTACACCGGCAAGCTCATCAGGTGGTCGGACCTCACAGAAAATCAACAATCTCCTTGGTATAACTTGACTTTAAGGCCGACCGCTGAAGATTTCGAGAAAGGCAATGTAAAAGCTCCTCCGGATGATATCGTCGCCATTCCCGGGAAAGCTCCGCCGGACGATGTCGTCGAAGTTCCCGCAGAAACTTAATAGAGACTTATCAAAGCAAAGTTTGTTTAAGAGACTTCATTTTGTGGTTGACTGCAAAATGGGGTATTATCAATTCGAAAAGTTGACTATTTTAGCCCAGCTATTTCTGTGAAACGAACCAGAGCACCTTCAGTTTCCAGATGTGGCTCTATCGTTCCTATCAGGCCTACTTTTTTACCAACAAACTTGCCCAAATCTAATTCCGAAGCTGAACCGCTCGGCAAAGCATAACAAATGGTCTTGTCTGAATCATCAATTATCCGGTAGTGCCCTGGGCCGTAAGTCTCGAATGTTTGAAACTGCCCGACAGCCGCGAACCTGCCCAGTTCCTGATATTCCTCAAGTCTCGTAACACGAGCCTTCTCTATTCGCTCTTTCGTCTGCTGCAACTGGGTATTCTGAAGCTGAACCTCTTTGGCTACTGCCAAAGCCAGCTCGAAACGCTCTATCTTTTTCGCTGCAAATTCGCAATAGCGCGCCGCTTTGCCTGCTTCTTTGTTGCCGGCAATCTTAGCAAGTGCCTTCTTTATATTTGCATAATTCTGCTGGTCGATTGGTTTGGCTTGTTCTGTCTGTATTTGTTTTTCCAGAACGTAATATTCTTTGAGCTTTTCGGCCTCAACCGAAATATTCGTGGCAACAACCATGGTAGTAACACCGGATTCAACCTCTGGTTCAATAGTTATTTCAATCTCGCCGACAGGCCCCAGCGGTTTTGTATATTGGGTACTTACCCAAAGATAGGCACCGGCCGGAGGAGTAATTTTATAATAATTATCTTCTTCTTCACCCAGCAGCTTGACTTTATCGCCCCGGTTGAACTTTAACTGCAGGGTCGTGGAATATAATGGCTTTACAGTGTCCGAGCCGGCGTAGACACGAACGTTATCACCGCTAACAATCCCGACTGCAGGATTATTCGGGTCGATGTTGACATACTGCATCGATATCCAGGAAAAACTACGAGGCGGCGGAACAATACGAGACCAGCTAAACTGGGTGCTGACCACTTCCACCCTGTTGCCTTTGTTGAGTCTGCCGCAGTCGTAATAATTCGTACCTGGACCGGAACGAACATAGACATTATCACCGGTTATCTCAACAACATAAGGAAAAGATGGAATATTCACATCGTTGACATCATCCATCGAAGCTGGTCTTTCAGGAACAACCGGAGCTTGCTGGGCAAAACCAATAGAAACTGAACCGGCCAGAATAACGATAATGAAAAAATTAATGTGAGATTGCATTTTTCTATCTCCCAAAAAGAGGTTCTCATCCAATAAATCACAAACAACTTTTATCCCGTTAGAAAGAAAGCTCCACCCCTTGGACGAGGTAAAAAATACACACTCATCTTCTGGTGAAGGTCTATCCTTAACCCGAGCTCTCTAACGGGATTTACCCATACAAATTAACAACCACCTGACCAACTGTCAACTTTTTTATTGCATTAAACGCTTTCTGACGGGTATCAAAAGCTCTTTTAACCTTGTAATTTAGAAAGTTCCTCCTGACACATCTTCAATTGTCCGGGGTCGGAGAGCTTCTTTTCTGCGGCCTGCAAATGCTTTATCGCCAGCTCTCGCTGGTCAAGGTGGCGTGAATATAATATGCCTAACATCAACTCCACCTGCTCAGCATATTCGTAGCCGCCGTAGTGAGCTAAGAACTTCTCGTAGGCCTGGGCTGCTTCATTGGCTCTGTTGTCGCTGGTGAGCTGATTGGCAATATCTAAAAGTTGCTGGCGAGGCAAAATCTGTCCACTATCAACTTCCATAAGCTCCAGATACAACTCTGCTGCAGCCAGCAAATTATGCTGCAGAATCCGTTTGCCAATCTCGTTGCGAAGCTCTTCTATTTTCTCCCGCTGCTGGCTTTTGGCCTGTCCATTGCTGGTACTCTCGACCTCCTTGACCTTTATCTGTTTAGTCCCTACCCGGCCTGTAAATGGGTCATAATCGCTCGATACGGCATCGCGATACTGACGCCGCCGATCCCATCGTTTTATCATTACCCATAAGTCAAAATTGCTGCCAGGTATCAGACCAGTGGCAAGCAAAACTAACACAGATGCAATCCCAAAGGCATATCCTGCCAGATGTGCGTCATAGGCAATAGCATCTGGAATTCGTGCAATTAAATTATCAATCAAAATTAACTTAAAAACGATAAAGTATAATGCCGGCACTTCTAATGTTCCAATGAAGAAAAACCAATATATGACCGTTATCAAAGTCTGTGGGAACAATACCAAATATGCTCCTGTTACCGCTGCAACCGCTCCACTGGCGCCAAGAACGGGATTAACATGCAAAATTGTATGACCAATGCCGGCGAAAACCCCACCAGCTAAATATAAACCTAAATATCCAGTATGACCGAGCCGGTCATTAACATTATTGCCGAATATATACAAAAAGAACATGTTGAAGAAGATGTGCCAAAAACCGCCATGTAAAAAAGCATAAGTTATAAACTGCCACCAACGCCAACCATCGGGCGTCAGCATAAATTGCACTGCCCAATGTCGAACAACCCGCACAACCTCCCCTGTAAGTGGATTAACACGTGGCGCATAAGTCAGCAAAAAGATAATCACATTGATGATTATCAAGCCACTATTCATGTATGGCGTTCGTCTCGGCCGAATACTTGTCCGAATAGGTAATATCATAGTTAACTACCAAATTTAGAACCATTACATAGAAAAGCAAACATTATAATAGCATAAAATGGCTATGACAAGATATAAAAAAAGGACGGCAACAGCCGTCCTATCCAGGAAAACCGGGCGTATAGTTATTCTCCCTCGCGGAAAACACCAACCCTCGAAATAGTTTTCTACAGCAACCAGCTCCCCCTCAGCCATTCTTAATCCAATAAAAATATAAATATAAAAAACCACAAAGCCAAATGTTTCGGCAAAAAAAACTTTATTTTTTATCGATGTGTTGGTAATCAATTACTGCTACAATCTACTGAATTGTTGACGGAGCTGTGAACAGGACAGATGAACAAAGAAGTTATAAAAAAACGCATTAATGCCATTCGCAACCAGCTAAATAAATGCCGGATAAATTGCCTTGTACTAACAAAGCCGGCCAATGTAACTTACACCACCGGCTTTCTGGGCGATGATAGCTGGGCCGTAATCACCAAAGGCCGGGCCTATCTTATAACCGACAGCAGATACACCGAGCAGGCCCAAAAAGAATGCCCGCACTGCAAAATAATCCGGCGAACAGATTCCTTACCCCAAGCCGTAGCAAAAATAGTAAAAAAACTAAAATCGGTAAAAACAGTAACCGTTGAAAAGTCCGCCTCGCTCGCTGATTTCGAGCTTCTGAAAAAAAATGTAACGACTCGACTAAAATCAGTTGCAAATGTTATCGAAACTGCGCGCAGCATTAAAGACAACACCGAAATTGCCGCAATCAAAAAAGCAGCACAAATTGCAGCACAAGCCCTTAGAAAAACCCTGGAAGAAGTGCATCTCCTGGAGCGAGATACGAGATACGAGATACGAGATACGAGATTAAAGCCCGGTATAACCGAGAGCGAATTAGCCGGTTTGCTCAATCTCCAGATTCGCAGGCTCGGCGATACAAATAGCTTTGATACGATTGTGGCCTTTGGCCCAAATGCCTCACGTCCCCACCATCAACCCGGCAAAAGAAAGCTTAAGAAAAAGGACACTGTATTGATAGACTTCGGAGTTAAATACAAAGGTTACTGTTGCGATATTACCAGATGCTTCGCTATCGGCAGGCCGACCGCCTTTTACAAAAAAGTCTACGAGACTGTGCAACAAGCCCAGACTGCTGCTATAAAAATGATAAAGCCCGGCGTCAAGATTGCCAAAGTCGATGCTGCTGCCAGAGAGGTGATTCGCAAAAGTGGTTTGCCTGTATATGGCCACGGCACAGGTCACGGCCTCGGCCTGGAGGTTCACGAATTACCTGTAATTAAACCGAGGAACAAGGGCAAGCTCAAAGCCGGTGAAGTTATTACCATCGAGCCCGGCGTATATATCCCCGGCAAACTTGGTATCAGAATAGAAGATGACATCCTCGTAACCGAAACTGGACACCAAATATTAACCCACTATTGCCCACATTTGCCGTCTCTTCGCACAAAAAAATGCTAAATATTCGTTTGACCATCAGACGCAATAAGCTATAATAATATAGTTCGCTAGGGGTGGTCTGCTAAAGGCAGGCCTGAGAAAAAACCCTTTGAACCTGATCAGGACAATCGTTAAATTAACGGTGATGCCTGCGTAGGAAAGCTGTTTAAGTCAATAAATTTGATATCTAATCGCTTCCCGCCGCAAGGCGTCCTGTGGACTATGGAAGCGATTTTTGTTTGTGCACGGAGTAAAGATGCTTACGCAACTACAATCAGCGAAGCAAGAGTCAATCACCGAGCAGATGAAGGTTGTTGCCGAGAATGAAAGGATTGACGCAGAGCTTGTCCGAACCGAGCTTGCCGCCGGCCGATTGATAATACCCACGAACAAGCTGCATCTTCAAAAAAATCTTGCGCCGATTGGTATAGGCAGAGCGCTGACCACAAAGGTGAATGCAAATATCGGTACCAGCAGTGTCCGCTCCTCGATTAAAGATGAGATAGAAAAGATGAAAGTCGCACTCGCCGCCGGCGCCGATGCCATTATGGATCTGAGTACGGGGGGCGACCTCGACAAGACTCGCGAGAAACTTCTCGCTCGTTGCCCGGTACCTTTTGGAACGGTGCCAATCTATCAGGTCATAGAAGGCAGAGATGTCGAGGACATAGACAACGAAACGATACTTGAGATTATCGAAAGACAGGCCAGGCAGGGCGTCGATTTTTTCACAATTCATGCAGGCGTTCTGAAAGAGCACCTGCCTTTGCTTGAAAAACGCATCGCAGGTATAGTAAGCCGAGGCGGCGCACTATTGGCCAAATGGATGCTATATCACAATAAGCAAAACCCACTTTACGAGATGTTCGATGATTTGTGCGGCATATTAGCTGAATATGATATCAGCTTTTCTCTCGGTGACGGCCTTCGTCCCGGCTGCATCGCTGATGCCACAGATGATGCACAAATCGCAGAACTAAAAACTCTTGGCGAGCTTACTCAAAGAGCACAGGAAAAAGGTTGTCAGGTTATGGTCGAAGGCCCAGGCCATGTGCCGTTTGACCAGATTCAATACAATATGGAAATCCAGCAGAAAATTTGCCATGGTGCTCCCTTCTATGTCCTCGGACCGGTTGTAACCGATATCGCCCCCGGCTACGACCATATAACATCAGCCATTGGCGGGACTGCTGCTGCCTTTTATGGCGCATCGTTTTTGTGTTATGTCACGCCGAGAGAGCATCTCGGCCTGCCGAACACCGACGATGTCCGGGCCGGTGTAATTGCTGCCAAAATCGCCGCCCACGCCGCTGACGTTGCTCGCGGCTTAAAAGGCGCCGCCGAGAAGGATAAATGTCTGAGCATTGCACGGACGAATCTGGATTGGAAGACGCATATAGCCGAATCGCTTGACCCGCAGACAGCCGAAAGAATGCACAGCGAAGCCTGCAGGGAAATTGGCACAGACACATTACCTTCGGCTGATTACTGTTCTATGTGCGGGCAAAAATGGTGCAGCGTCAGAATAAACAAAGAAATCCGCCAGGCGATGAAACATCAACACCCCTTCGGCTTCGCTCAGGACAGGCAGCAAACAAAATCAAGCTGACCGTTGACAGCAAACTTATGTTTTCATCGAGTCCAATTCGATAAATGCTAACGGTAGGAAGATAAAGACCGGCACCCATGCCCAAAATCCAATCTGGTAAAAGCTGTGGGCCTCCGGTGCGAGCATTTTGCAGATAAAAGTCGTGACAAAACACACCCCTACCATAGCAAAGCTAATCATAATAGCAGACTTCATCGACTTTGGGTCACGACAAACCAAAATCGGCAGACACACCAAAAGCATTGCCAGATTAATAATCGGTTCGGTAACACGAAAGTGCTTCTGGCTGTACAATTGGCGTCTGTCTTTGATTTTTGCTCCCTGAGCAGTAAGGACAGCTAACTCTCGCCAACCTAACAAAGTTTTATGCTCAGATTTGCGTCTGACAGGAATGTCCTTTGGTGTAATGTCACTTGCATAAGAGCTTACATTATTAGCATTTTCCTCGGCGCCTTTTTCCGTAAACAAGCCGTAAGAGATCAACTCGCCTGTTTCAGGATTTCGGCTATATAAGTCCCACTGGCCGGTTTCGGTATTATAAACTGCCTTTTCGGCTGATATCCGGCCGGTTACCTCCCAGATGGTTGAGTTCGGAATTCTCGAGCGTGTGATGATAGTGGGCTGAGATAGTGTCGATGTTTCTACATCAAATCTTGGAGAGCAAATTAGTGAGCCCTTATTGTCGCTCATAAACCATACATCATAGGACTCCCGGCCGGGAATAGCATCCTGGCTGCGAACAAGCTTCTCGGCAAGTTGTGGTATGATAAATTCCTGGTCAACGACCAGCAAACCCGTCAGCAGCAACGCCAGAAGCACTATCGGCCCAATCACTCGTTTCAAGCTGACACCTGATGCCATCATAGCCACTAACTCATTGCAGCGCACCATCTTGCCCAACGAAAACGCCGCTGCAACTACGGTTATCATCCCTGCAAAATCACGAAAGTAAAGTGTGCTGTTCAAACCGTAAAAGATAAATATGTTTTTAAGAACAGCTAAAGTACCAAGGTCGGCGTGCTCCGTAAATTCATCGAGGTTCACAAACAAATCGATAATTATTCGCAGGCCTACCAATACACCAAAAGCAATTGCATAGCCGACCACAAAATTCTTTGCAACATATCTGTCTAACGTCTTCATATCTCGAACTGTGTATTAACTATTAACAAAGAACAATGAACAATGAACGATTCTTAGTTTTTCGCCAATTTGTAATATAGCCCTAAAGCTAACAGTGATAAAAGCCCTAATCCCACCCACATCAATGCAATACCTGAAACGCTTTGCGAACCAAGATTTTCGGTAATATTTTTACCGCTCATTATACACACTATCAGCCCTGCAGCAGGCACACAACTCGCTCCGAAAGCGCTCAACAAATGTCCGCCCTTCTTCATTATACCAAGACCGATACCAATCAATATCATCGACACGCAGCCTATTCCGAACACCAGACGGGAATGCTTCTCTGCCTCTATCCTGGCCAATGTCTTCCGTATCTCTCTCTGGAGCTTACTTTGTAGGGCCGTCAGTCTTCCGGTCGGCCCTTTTTGTAGTGCTGATGACACCGCCTCTGGAGCGATATCATCCAAAACCTTTCCTGTTTTGAATTTGTCTCTCACTGTTTCGGGAGGTATCAAGCCGCGTATAATATGTCGCATTCTCACGTATCCTGTGTCTTCTATTTGTGCATTGTAAATATCCATTGTCAAAGTCGGTGCCAGCTCATCACCCTCAATTGCCAAAAAGGCCCTTGCAGCATGCATTGTGCTTAAACGTTCTTTACTGACTGCATCGGACTCGACCACCACAACTTCCCCGGATAGCTCCACCTGCTTTTCGCCTCGTGCAACGCATTGGTTAGCCCTGAATTCAACGAACTTTTCACCACTGTGTAGCTTGTAGAAACTGTTGGCATCTTCAGTTACTTTGGCTGCAATATCTTGTGCTAATAATTCTGCGGTGAATTGTGCATAGGTCTCGCGAGCCAGTTTTGCAATTGGATAAAACTGCATCAGGTCCGCTTGAATTCGTTTCACTTCGTCTATCTTCTTGAACCTTATTTCATCGCCTAACAACGAGCCAAACTCTGCTGTAAACGACCCCCATTCAAAGGACATACCCCCTTCATCTTCAGGGCCAACCTGATATGTGTTATAAGCAATTATTTGTACTTGCTGTACCTCATTGAACCTTTCATCCTGCTTGAATTTTACTGAGGCCTTTTCAGCGATAATAATCTTTTTTACTCTACCGTCCCTCACCTCGGCGGTGACAACCCCAAAAAGCGTATCATTTTGCGAGTTGGCCTGGTCAGCATAAATTAAGTACTCACCACCCGGCGGCAGCTTATAATAGCCTCTTCGCTGGATATTCCGGAAAAGTATCTGTTTGGCATCTGCTTTAAGGGCACGTTCTGCGCGGTGCACAAAGGCCGGCATTACGTAGAAGCTCAACATTAGATTGGCAATCGCTACCATAATTGCCAGAACCAGTCCAGGATAAATCAGTGTCAGCAGAGAGACTCCACTTGCCCTGCAGGCATCAAGCTCATTATCGCTTGCAAGTCGGCCATAGACCAGGGCCCCCGCAAATAAAGCCGACATCGGCAACACAAACGTCAGCGTTATCGGCAGAAAATAGCCCATAAGATGGATGACCTGCCGAGGCCCTAATCCGTATTCCTGAACAGGCCGCAGAATACTACCTAAGCTCAAAATTACTGTCAGCGCCAACACCGTCAGCAGAAAAATCTTAAAAAGCTCACGAAATATATATCTGTGCAATGTAAAAATCATTTGTTTACCCCGTTAGAAATTTTTGTTTTTCATACCTTATTTTCTCCTGTTGTGTTATTGCTACCCGTTATAGAATTTCTAACGGGGTTTATTGTCGAGTGTTGACTGTTAATTGTCAATTGAAAACCACAATAGTAGCAATCAAAAACAGCTGTCCCTAAGCTCCAATCGGCCAATTCCAAGACAAAAAATGCAATAATCCGCAAAAAGTTCTTGCAAAATCAATCGCTTTTTTGTAAAATGCATTCACTAAGACATTGAAGGCAGGGTTGAAAATCTATTACAATACTGTTCTGTCTGCTATATTAATGGGCGTGCATTTTCCATCTATTTTTACCGACCCTGTCTTCATAACTTATCAGTGGTTATTATCCCAGAAATATTAAATCTGTTTGAAAGAACGGAATAAATGAAAAAGAGGGCTATTTTAATCCGCCATACGTTGGGCGGATTAATACTAATAACAACTATAGCTGTCTGCTTCGCTCGTGGAGCCGTCGCTACAGTTCTGGAAATCACTCCTGCAAATAATTTCGAGCCGTCAGGTGAGCCGGGAGGACCATTCACGCCGGACTCCAAAGATTATCAGTTAACGAATACCGGACCGAGTTTGCTCTATTGGTCTGCTACCAAAACAGAGAGCTGGCTGGACCTGGGCCCGGGGACAGGGGGACAACTCCAACCATACCAGTCCACGATAGTTACGGTGAGTCTGGCATCGGAGGCGAATTCGTTGCCGGAAGGGATTTATACCGATACATTGACGTTTACTGACCTTACTAAGAATGTGGAGCAGACAAGAGGAGTAACTTTGACAATTGCTCTTCCAGGAGGTATCTGGGTCGACCCCAACAGTTTCGATGTAAACGTAATAGAAGGAACCACTTTGACAGAAGCTCTAACCATTGGCAACGATGGCCTGGAGGACCTGAGCTTTACAATCCGAAGCCGCATTGTCGCCAGCACAGGGCAATCCGCAAAAGGATTTGACAGCACATTGGCTACAGGAAAAATCCGGAATTTGTCTGTACCGAAAGAACGTGATTTTACGGTACCTGGCAATATGCCTTATAAGCCGGGAGAGTTAATCGTGCATTTTGCACCAAAGGCAAATGGGAAACAGCATAATAAGCAGGAGAAAAATCAAATTCTGAATTCTCTTGGCACAGATAGATCAAAACGACACTTCAAGCTCGTGCCAGGCCTGAGCTTGGTAAAACTGCCGCCAGGAATGACAGTTGAAAAGGCACTGCCTGCCTTTAATAAAGCCAACGGAATTTTGTATGCCCAGCCCAACTACAAAGTGAAGATATGCTCAACGCTTCCCAACGACCCGAGATTTGACGAACTTTGGGGTATGCACAATACCGGTCAGACCGGCGGAACGCCGGATGCCGATATTGATGCACCCGAGGCCTGGGACATAACCACTGGCAGCAGTGAAATCATCATAGCGGTAATTGACACCGGGGTGGACTATACCCATCCCGACTTAGCTGCAAATATGTGGGTCAATGAGCAAGAGTATAATGGAATTCCTGGAGTTGACGACGATGGCAACGGCTATGTGGATGATATTTATGGTTATGATTTCTGCAACAACGATGGCAATCCGATGGATGACCATTATCACGGGACGCACTGTGCAGGAACCATTGGCGCTGTGGGTAATAACAGCGAAGGTGTAGCAGGTGTATGCTGGAATGTCAAAATAATGGCGATTAAATTCCTTGACTCAGGCGGTGGCGGCTGGACCTCAGATGCAATTGAAAGCGTTGAATATAGTATCCTTATGGGTGCAAACTTGTCAAGCAATTCCTGGGAGGGAAGTGATTACAGTCAAGCGCTTAAGGATGCCATAGATGCAGCAGGAGCAGCAGGTATGCTATTTGTGGCGGCAGCCGGTAATCCGTACGACAGTGAGAATCCAAACAATGATGAATCTCCCCGTTATCCTGCAAGTTACGACTGTGATAGTATTATCGCGGTTATGGCAACCGACCACGACGACGTAAGGTCAATCTGGTTTGGTCGTTCTTCTGCCTACGGGCCAATATCAGTCGACCTTGGTGCTCCCGGCAGTGATATTTTGAGTTGTCAACCCGGTAACCGTTATCAGTACCTCAACGGCACATCGATGGCAGCTCCACACGTGGCTGGGGCCTGTGCACTTCTTTGGTCAATAAATCCTATGCTAAGCAACACCGAAGTTAAGGATATCCTTTTGCAAACAGTGGATAAGACACTACCAGAATACTGTGTTTCAGAAGGCCGGCTTAATCTTTACAATGCAATTTTAGAAACAAAGGCACCGTGGCTCCAAATCGAGCCGGAAGAAGGGACGATTGGGCCGGGAGATTCAAATGAAATAAACGTAACTTTCAATGCAATGACTACAGAGCCAGGAACCTATGAAGCAGAAATCCTGGTGTTGTCGGACGACCCGTGTCTCCCAATGCTCACTATTCCGGTAACGATGATGGTGAACGCAGATGCTCTGGTAGTAACACCTGCTGAAGGTTTCCAGTCATGCGGAACCGAAGGTGGTCCATTTGAGCCGGAGTGTATGACTTATACATTGACAAACAATGGAACCGAGCCTGTGAACTGGACAGCGGCCTGGACGGAAAATTGGCTCAGCGTCACACCTTACGAAGGAACGCTGGACCCAAATGAATCAATAGAGGTGGATGTCTGCATCGACCCCAATGCTAACCTGCTCGACTCAAACACTTATACCGATACGGTAACCTTCCAAAACTTAATCAGCACAAGTATTAAATCGCGCTCTGTGACTCTGACCGTAAAGCCACCAGACTGCTTTACAGAGTCGTTCGATTCAGGTATCGACCTCGAACTTCTTTCACTGACGTTCATTCCCGACGGTTCTATCGCCTACTATGAGGCCTGTCGAGAAAAGATAGATGAATTTCCAACAGACCCGAATGGCGGAACTTATATCCCACTGAGTGATGACGATTTTGCAGAGGTTATTCTAAACGATGGTATGGAGCTTTTATTCTTCGGCACCTGTTACGACCGCTTCTATATTGGCAGTAACGGTTATATAACCTTCGGAACCGGTGATACTGAATTTGCAGCCTCATTGGAAAACCACTTTTCAATGCCGCGCATATC
>Ga0315548_1003144_pt1 | contig 12500 bp, 11 predicted proteins | sample SalMarSW160110MG_2_FD_202540 | JGI IMG/M metagenome (GOLD analysis project Ga0315548, IMG submission 202540) | Salt marsh sediment microbial communities from the Plum Island Ecosystem LTER, Massachusetts, United States - Salt Marsh Sediment SW1601-110 ... | reverse complement strand
TCAAGGAGTGTTTGGCAATGAATCTCCGCCAGGCCACTTGTCAATTCCGTATTGGCTCCACAGTTTTTTGATTTCGGAGACTAATCCTCCTGTCTCCTTGTCTGCTTGCGCTTGTCGCATGACCTCTTTGAGCACACGCTTAAGCTCACGTTTCTTCTCTTCGGTTGCCCATGGGGCAAGCCGCAAGGCACCTCGGGCATGGTAGTACATGTCCTTCCACGATTCAGCTGGTTCAGAGTAATCAACTAGCGCACTAAGAGCTTGGTCGAATTGGAGGTCTGCCATCGCTGCCATTCTTTTATCAGATTCCTTTGCAATGCCTATAGCAATTATTCCTACACCGGTGCCGATTGCTCCTATGCCAAACCCAACCAAATCATAGGTCAGAGTTTCTTTAATTTGCGGTCCAGCTATTGAGTACAAAGTTAAAGCTACAATTCCAATTACAACTACAGTGACACCAACGTACTGGAGCCTCGGGAATATAAGCAATACTTGAATGATTATGTTTACAACTAAGAAAGTTAGCAGAACTACATATACGCTGGGGGTAGTCAAGATTTGCCACAGCCTTGTCCAGTCCTTAGCAATGACTAGTCCTATTAAGAGTAAGGTCATCACTATGTAAATACTAATTGATATTGGCAGAACCTTGATGAGTCTCGTCCCCTTTTCTGATTTCTTCATGCCTCCCTCCTCACATCAATTATACCACCAGCCAAACCTCATGTAGAAGAAGCTGTAAATTGCTAGCTCAGTGAAGTTTGAGGATAGCTTGAGGCTTTATCGAAGGATTGAGCAGTTTTTGGGAAGGGATTCATCTCTGGGGGAAATGTCACATCCCCCAAGAAGTCTACTCTTTGCCGTCACCATGACAAGCGTTATAATACCATCAACAATATGTTGACGATTATATAGGTTATCCAGTTGAACACAGGTCGATAAACGATGAAAGAATGGTCGGATAAGAAAGAGAAGACAAGAAGTTTCAGTATCGAAGACTTGAGCGGTGTAGAAGCGAAGAGACTTCTCAGAAAGTTTGCAAGATTCAGATCCCTTATCATCCTGCCGTTCGGTTTCCTCCGTGCTGCCCAAATTGTCGAGTCAAAGAAGGTACTCTGTCGCAAAGAGAAGCGGATACGGTGGCGTGAACAAAAACAAACCCATGTACGAAAAAACATACCTTATTCTGAATATGTGAACTATAGAAGGGATTACCCAGATAAAGGAAAGGATACATCATATTATGAGCGTATGCCATCAATCAGGGAATATATTATTCCCGGAACTGAATCTCAGGAGCAGTGCATTGAATGCCGCGGTCAAGGGCTAGTAAGATGCGGTATTTGCCATGGAAGAGGCAGGGTGAGGTGTTACGGGTGTGATGGTGTTGGAAGAATCATGGAGAGTGAGGAATGCCAAAGATGTCTTGGGGAAGGCAGAATTCACGAAACAGAAATTAGAAGAAGGTCCATGCCGAGTGGTTATATTGACGAGGAGCACTTTGAAATAGAAAGGGAATGCCAGAAATGCCATGGTCTTGGCCATCTTGAGTATTTTACGCGATGCTCTAGCTGTCAAGGCACCGGTTGGGAAGAATGCATAGCTTGTAATGGATCTGGAGAAATTATGTGCCGCGCATGTGAGGGTAAGGGTAAACTGTATGGAGCAGAAGTTCATAGTGTTCAAATCAAACGTGAAACAGCGGACAGCGGTTGGTCTACCGGTCCCGTGCCGGAAAAGTATATGAAGGCGGTACGTGGGGGCTACAAAAGCGAAGAGGATTTGACGCCACCCTCAGACGATATTGTCAGAATGCAAAGAGTAAGAATGTCAGTGCCTGTGGCATATATACAATATACATACGCTGGCAAGAGTTATGTGCTTTGCGAAGTAGGTTACGGGCTGAAAAAAGTAAGGGGACAGCTGAAGTTCGATAGTTACCCGAGGAGCCTGAAAAAATTGGCAACGTTCGTAGGAGGCATTATCTTTATTGCTGTTGTAATCACGGTGGTCGCTATATTCGTTGTAGGTTAGCTCCAATGCTATACCTAGTTATGTCTGTGATGGCCTCGGCAAATTGCTCAAACAGAAGTAGATACAGACTAAGACCCGCTGAGCCTTTCCGCTCAGGAGACGGAGTACGACATGATTAAGTACGGTCTGTCAGCAATAATTGTATCTTTGATATGGTTTTTTGTGAGGGGATATTTAGGAATGCCTAGTAATACTCCACTGTTTCAGAGCGGTATATTTTTGTTTGGAGATAGATTAGCAGTGATCTTGGGGATTGCAGGTGTCGTTCTAACGATTATCGGCGTGTTACAATTCTTTCGGGAAAGATGAAGTACCTCACCCTAGTCGACGCAAACGGCGAAGACTCTTATTCAAATCATCTCGTTGTCTTCGTCCAAGTTCGTTCAAACCATCTTGATGGATATTCCGAAGACCTTTTGGAAAATACAGGTCTCTGACCCTTTCTGAAGAATTTGAGCGTCTTTGTGGTCGTCTTTCCATTACTACCACATCTTCCTCGTCTTCATCATATTCATCTTCGTAGACATGGTAAACATGCCTCCGTCGCCTTCTTCCACCTCCAAGAATAAGGAGAAAAAGAACTCCAATCATGCCCAGCATACCTAAAGCCCAAGCGAAACCATACATAATCCAAACTACTATAAATGGCACTAAAATGACAATTCCTATCCAGAAATACTTACTCCTTAACATCTCTCATCTCACGTTCTAGATTTTAAGTATCATCTTCCACCATAGCGGTATCCCAAAAATCAATCATACTAACAACATTTTATTATAACACACCCGTCAACAAATTTGGGAAAACATCTAGCATATTAATGTACTCAAAATTACTGTTACTGTACTGCATACTAAGCCATGATGTTGGCTCTTTAAGCTAATTTGCTCACTTACTTATCAGCCACAGCATACGTCATAATCGTAAATAATTCTCCGCTTTAATTCTCATTTTCGGGGTCAGTTCAAATTAGAGTGGTTTATGCAACCTTTCTAAAATAAGATATTCTAAAGCGTTAAGTCCAGATAGTGGCTAATATAGTCCACTCAGCCGAAAGGCCCCGAATGCCCTGATTCAATTAGCCACACTACGGTACTGCCAGGCTACTGAGACGGCTGCCTATCCCTCAGCATCGTTCTTGCAGCCTCAGTCAACTATTCGGGGAAGAAGCGACATTTTCCCCTTGTTCGAATAAAGAATTCATGCTAATCTCTGCTTGGAACTCGTGTCCTACCCTGACAAACCAAATCCCGCAGGTGAGATTTCTCAAAACGTGACTGTAAACACAACACAGCGTCGTAGGGGCGGTGTTTATCCCCCCCTCTTCGTTTGACATTTAGGCATTTGGGCTTTATTTGGCATTTGGATTTTGGCATTTGATCTTCGTCTACTAGTCGAGCTCTTCTACTGACTACTGACTACTGACTACTGACTACCGACTACTGTCTACTTGTTGTCGAAAGGGCAAATGCTGACGAAACGAATCGTACGTATTTTAACAACTGAATCCGCCGCAGGTAGTCGCCTTAAGTATGAAAAAGAGCTGTTGGACTCCAGAAAAAATAGCCATTTTTACAAAACGAATCATCCCGGCTTCCCTGCTGTTGTCGCTCATGCAACTTCTGTGAAATGGGACATTCTAGAGTATTAAGGCTAAATACTGGCGAATATAAGGCCATTTAGCTAACCCAAGCTTGTTCCTAGCCAGTTAACTAAATAGCTACTTTGTAGTAGGCTTAATTGGTGTTGCGTCCTTGGAATTCGAGAGATATTAAGCGAAGCGAAATAATGCAACCTTTTTCGGCCCTCTGCGTTATAGTAATAGGGTGAAGTAGCATATGTTCAAAAGACCGGCATGCGTCGTAGCTACCAGTATCCTTCTTACTGCTGCGCTCCTAGCAGTTACAGTATCCGGCTGCCATTCAGTCTCGGCGTCGCAAGACCAGGAACATATTTCTCCCCCCCAGATCGAAACCGGGACTGTACCATTGGGGTACTTTGAACTTACGGTCTCACCTGCTGAGGTCTGCGCTAATGTCGGTGAACAGATTGAAATTCGTTGCAGTATAGATTGTTTAATTAACACAGTTGTCGAAGTGAGCTCCGTTGATATGCTCCTGTTTGATTCTTATGACTCTGTTATCAGGGAACAGGCAATGACCAAGGATTCTTACTGGTCTGCAAACACAGAATACACAGTCGTAGGTGACGAAGCTTATTACCAACTAAAGGTCAACTTTACGTTTCCTTTAGGCAAGCCCGAAGAATATTCAGAGTATGGAGCCCATTTCTTTCCGATTGTAGTTAATCAGCAACCGATTGAAATCGTCTCTGTGTTGGGCCCCGTCAGACCGTTTACACCCGCAGGACCGGCGGTCAAAATGACCCTGAAGAATGTGGGCGTTGAGCCCGTCATTTCATTAACTGCCACTCTTGAAGTATCTTCAGCCTCCGGTATCCCCTTCGACTTTACCTTTGATGATGTTACTCCTGCGAATCCTTTACAGCCCAATAGAAGCACTAGCGCCACACTCATTCTAATCGGTGGGGGATTTAGCAGTGATGTCTCATTTCCTTTGACGATAAATGCAACACTCCAAAACGGGGACAAATTCGTTTACACAAAGCTGGTACAGATTGTAAAACCCCCGCTGAACATCGGTGGCATTTTTACCATCAGACGCCAGATTTGGGGGTCGGCGTTAGCAGGAGCCATCTGTGTTCTCTTTCCACCCTACGTGGCCGTCTTTGGCATTCCGGCCATCATTTTTATATACTTGTCAAAGAGTGATTTATAAGCTCCCAGCTTGGTAAATGATTCTCCGCTTTAGTCCTCATCCTCCAAGATGGCTTAAGTTGGTGTGGTTTACCCAGCCTTTCTATAACAGGATATTCTGAAGCGAGTTAAGCCAATCGAGCTTGCTGTTTAAGGTAAAGAGCATTTGCTTAGTGTCGATGGAATCAGCCATAATATCGGGTGACTGAATTCCCATAAACTCTAAGTTAATGAAACTCATAGTTGGTCTAGGCAATCCCGGCAAGACTTATGCGCATAACCGCCACAACGTTGGCTTCCGGTGCCTGAATTATTTCGCCAGGCTTCATTCTATCCGCTTTGACCACAGGCAATGCCGGGCCAGAGTAGGCCTTGCTGAACTAAAGAGCGAGAAGTTGCTGCTGGCCAAGCCCGGGACATTTGTGAATCTCAGTGGCGACCCCGTAGCTTGCCTGGTGCATAAGCATAAAATTCCTTTAAGCAACCTCCTGGTAATATATGATGACCTCGATTTGCCTCTGGGCAAAATTCGCCTCCGGCAGAGCGGAGGCTCAGGAGGACACAAGGGGATGAACTCTATTATTTCAGCCCTGGGAAGCGAGGACTTCCCCAGAATCAGAGTGGGGATTGGACGCCCCCGGGCGGAAGAGCAATCCATCAACGAAGAGGCTATAGTCAATTATGTGCTCAGCGATTTCTCCCCCCCGGAAGAAGCAATAATTAAGCCTGTAATTGTCAAGGTATCTGAAGCCATCGATTGTTTTCTTACCCAGGGAACAGAGGCAGCAATGAGCAAGTTCAACTAGCCTCTTGACGGCTTAAATATATTTGCTATAATACTGAAAAGAAATATTATTCATAGAGTCGCTGATTAAAAGAGGCGTACAATAAATACTAGTGAGCGCACCACGAAGAGAATATTGGTGGTCGAGGACGAACCGGCGATTGGCAATATGTGCCAAAGAGTCCTTACTAGAGAAGGACTTGAGGTGAACATTGCCGTCAATGGAAGGGTAGCCCAGGATATGATAGAGGAGAGGCAATATGACATTTGTCTGATTGATATCAGGACGCCGAAAATGAACGGTACAGAACTCTACAAATGGCTGCAAAAAAAATATCCGCAGTTGGCAAACCAGGTAGTATTCACTACCGGGAGTTTGCTAGACGAGAAAACCATGGCTTTTATAGAGCAAAGTGGTAGGCCATTTTTACCCAAACCATTTACCCCAGATGAGCTAATAGCAGTAGTGCGAAAAGCTCTAAAATAAAATAGATAGAAAAGTGATGGCTTTCTATTTTGCCAATCTTGCCCAGCCCGGAGGATTAGCCATATACCCGCTTTCCTAACCCGTTGTCGGCCTAAGAGGGAGACTCTTCCAGCGTGGCATTAGCTACATTCTGTACACTCCCACGATAATAGACAATCTCAACCTGGTCACCAATCTGATGAGAACCTATGGTTGAGGTCAGTTCTGCGGCAGTGCTGATATCCTCGTCGTCCATCTTGGTGATAACATCACCTGCTCTTAGTCCAGCCTTACTTGCCGGGCTACCGCTGGTTATACTGGTGATGAGCGCTCCCGCGTTGACTGACAGGTCGTAGTAATGCTGGATAGTGGAAGTGACGGTGGTCGCCTCCACTCCAAGCCAGGGGCGAATTACTTTTCCTTCGGTTATCAGGCTCTGCACTACGGAGACAGCAGTATCAGTACTTATAGCGAAGCCAATATTCTCGGCATTGCTGGCGATAGCCACATTGATGCCGACCACTTGCCCCGCCGTGTCTAGTAGCGGTCCACCGCTATTTCCTGCGTTAATAGCCGCATCAGTCTGAATAATGTCATTGAGCACTACTCCGGTGTTCTCTTCGATAGAGCGTCCCAAATTGCTGACCACGCCGGTAGTCCAGGTAGGGCCTCCCGGCAGGGCCAAAGCATTGCCCACAGCTATCACCGGGTCAAGGACGCTAAGCTGCTCCAGAGAGTTGCTCAGGAAATGTAAGTAGGCAAGATTACTGGCGTCAATTTTCACTACCGCCAGATCAGTTTGTGCGTCTGTACCCACTACAGTTGCCGCAAAAGCACTTCCGTCACTAAGAGTTACGGTCACTTTTTGGGCACCCTCTACCACATGGTTATTGGTCACAATATAGCCGTCGGGGCTGATTATTATCCCGCTTCCCGCTCCTGTCTGCGGGACTGCCTGCCAGAACCAGTTGTAGCCCACCGTTTCGGTAACGATGGAAACCACGGCGGGAGCCACCTCTGCTACTAACTCCTGGGTACTAAGCTCGGAGCCAATTCCTTCGTCAACATACAGATATTCTGAGGCGGAACTGGGGGGCTTAGCTAGGATGCAGGCAACAACCAGGCTGATACTAACAAGCAAAACGACGCCTATTACAATGTACTTTTGCTTGGTCAATTTCCATACCCTCCTCTTATGAAAGCATAGTACGACTTCTTGTCGAATCTCTCCATTAGTTGAGTCCTGCTCTTTGTATTATTCCTTATTCTCACTCTTTTCCTTCACTTCGGTTTGAAGTCTATTTCTTCCGAACCTGAGTCTTGGCTATTGCAAAGGAGAGGGGAGAAGATTCACCCCACCTCCAGACAAGTTCTGCCCCGGCGGCTTATCAATCGCCTGTTTCATCGGAAGCATCAGTGGCACGCCCCCCTATATAGTAATCACTTCACAAAATATCCCTTTATGTAAAATTCGGATAGCATTAGAGGCCTCCATTTGGAAGCCTCTAACACCATAGTAGAAAGGAAAGGAAAGGAGAGAAGAAGGAGGTGTAGGTTGTCATATATTTACTTTATTTTTATTTACTTCTCCAAACCACCCAGTTTGCCTTATGTTGCCAGAATGGGTCTTTTCGCCAGCTAAACGCGGACCTCCCAAGTCTGAAGACCACCACCCCACATATCGGTCTCCTTTACCTGATATATACATCTCATTTCCTTTTCCAGTTAGTCCCCATCAGTACAAATCAAGCTTATCACAACAACATGAATCTACCATGAACCGGGAGTGAATGGCAGAAAAAGCATACAATTGGGCGGCCATTTCATTTCATGTTCATCTTGGTGTAATATGATGTGTTTAGGGAATCTGTCATGCGAATTTTGGTTGTTGATGATGACCGGCGACTCTGCGCTATCATCAAACGCGGGCTTCTCGAAGAAGCTTACGCTGTCGACTTAGCCTACGATGGAGAGGAGGGAGAATATCTTGCCGAGGTCAATCCCTATGACCTCATTATTCTAGATATCATGATGCCCAATAAAGATGGCATCGAAGTTTGCCATGAACTTCGCGCCAAGAATGTTAACACCCCCATTCTAATGTTGACGGCTAAAGATACTGTGGAAGACCGGGTTAAAGGGCTAGATACAGGAGCCGATGATTATTTGGTTAAACCTTTTGCCTTCAATGAGCTTCTTGCCCGAGTTCGGGCGCTCCTGCGGCGAGAGGGAATATCCAAATCGCCAGAGCTTCGGGTAGGAGACTTAACTTTGAACACTCTTACCCGCCAGATCTGGCGAGGACAAAGACCTATTGAATTGACTACCAAGGAATACGTCATCCTGGAGTACTTCATGCGCCATCCCAACGTGGTAGTTACGCGAACCATGATCGAAGAACATGCCTGGGATTACGACTTCGATACCATGTCTAATCTGGTGGATGTCTATATCCGCAGATTGCGGCGTAAGATTGACAACGAGAGGGAGGATAGCCTGATTCAGACGGTGAGAGGAGCCGGCTATCGGTTGAAAGCATCATGAACTTCATTCACAGCATCAAATTCCGATTTACCCTATTGTACCTGTTGGTGTTGGCAGTTTTATTGACTGCCCTCAGTACCGGGATATATTTTTATCTTTCTCGAAGCCTCTACCAGAATCTGGATGATTCACTGGAACTACGGTCAACGCAGCTAAGTAATTTCCCGTCTATTTTGGAAAGCATCTGGCAAGGAGAATTCCAAGAGAAGCTGGGGGAAATCGTCATGTTGTATTTCTACGCTGATAACCAAACGGTGGAGGTATCTCCCCCAGGGATAAATATTACCTTGAGTCAAGAATTCATTTCACAAGCCATGGCTGGCAGGAGTTCGTTTACCACTATCCAGACTGCAGAAGGCGAAGAATTGCGTGTCCTGGCCGTCTCCGTAAACCTTAGCATACCAGGACCGACACCTAGTATCCCGCCAGCTACACTGGTTATTGGCCGCTCCACAAAACAGATAGATCAAGCACTGCATGGATTGGTGCGCACCTTCGCCATCGCTGTCCCGTTGGCTCTGGCATTAGCCGCTGGAGGTGGCATATTTCTAGCCCGCCGAGCGCTTAAGCCTGTGGACAAGATTGCCCAGACAGCGCAGGAAATCGAGGAAAGTGACTTAAGTCAAAGGATTAATGTGAACACCAAAGATGAATTAGGGAGGCTCGCAGCGACGCTGAACGAAATGATTGGACGATTGGAAAAAGCGTTCCAGCGCCAGAAGCAATTCACCAGCGATGCTTCACATGAGTTACGCACTCCTCTAGCGGTAATCGAAGCTGAATCCACTCTGGCGCTCCAGAAGGAAAGACCACCAAGCGATTATCGGCAATCTTTGGAGACTGTTTCTAGAGAAACAAGACAGATGTCTTCCCTTATTGACCAATTGCTTACCCTCGCTCGTGCTGATGCCGGAAAGGAGCAATGGAACTTCGCAGAAGTCGAGCTTGGTAAGCTCATCACTGACCTGAGCACGGACGTCGAAGTTCTCTGCCAGGAAAAAGGGCTCAGTTTTCAATTAGGGCAGACGCAGGATTTGGTAGTCAAAGGCGATGAAGCCAGGCTGAGAGAAATGTTCATGAACCTTCTGGATAACGCCATCAGATATACCTCCGCTCCGGGTACTGTTTCCCTCTCGCTTCGCCGCGAAGGGCAAATGGCTGTCGTCGCCATCACGGATACTGGGATTGGCATCCCGGCAGAAGACATACCTTTCATCTTTGAACGGTTCTACCGGGTCGATAAATCCCGCTCGCGCGCTGAGGGAGGCAGTGGGCTTGGCCTGGCAATATGCCAGCATATTGCTGAGGCTCATGGGGGAAAGATAGAAGTGGAGAGCCAGGTCGAGGTAGGAAGCACGTTCTCGGTATGGCTCCCTTTGCGGTCCCCCTAGTTCCCACCTATGTCACCAGCTGCTTCAGGGCATAAACATGTTTGTTATAAAATATGGAAGGAAATCTTATGCACAGGGTCGCTGATTACATTAATTGTCCACTGCAGACAGCCAACAGCTATTATGCTCGGTACATAAAGGCTAATGTCTATCTCTAATAAACATCTGAACATCGACACTGTCCCGGCTCTGCTCGGGATCGTAGGACCCATTGTGGTGGTTGTCGGGGACATCGTGGCTTCTTTATCTATTCCCGGTTACAGCTCAGTCCGCGATTCAGTCAGCAGCCTGGCGTTGACTCCCATAGGCTGGCTGCAATCAATCTGTTTTCTAGCCATGGGCTTGCTGTTGGAGATCTTTGTAGCCGGGCTCTTTTTCAATATTCGTAGAGCCAGGGGCTTCCGTGCCAGCATCGGACTTCTTGCTCTCTGTGGCTTCGTCTTGATGTTGATTGCTACTTTTCATATGGATGCCCCGGGAGGTCTACACACTACCGACGGAATAATCCACACGATAGCATCTTACGGCCTTGGCTTGCTATTCCCCGTCGCTATTTTATCGCTCGCACCCAGCCTCAAGAGCACCCCGAATTGGAGAAACATTTCTGTCTATACACTCGTAGCTGGTGTTCTGGCCTTCGCCCTCATAATAGGGGCATTCTTTACTGAACAAACGGGCTGGTTTGGTTTGTATGAGCGAATTATAGTGGCCAACGCCATAATATGGGTGGAGGTAGTAGCGGTCCATCTTCTACGCCTGTCGTTTAGACGAGAGCCAAGGCCTCAACCTTGACAAATTAATATTGTACCGTCGCCGCTAATCCAGTGTAACGAAATAAATGTAATTAGGTATTAAGACAGTGCGGACGCATGAATCAATCGATCATTCTTGTACTCTCGTTTTAGGGACTCTTCTTCTTGAGCGTTTAAAAGCTTTGATAATTTCATGAGCTAGTAGGAATAAAACGGCTGCAGCGAGAACACTTACCCAATCGCCAAGGGTCAAGGGAGCAAATTCTAAAAACCTATTGATGAAAGGAGTGTATATTGCTGTCAACGTGAATCCGATTGAGATTACAATCGCCCATAGTAGCTTCTTGTTACTCCAAAAATTCCTGTTGAAAAGTGAATCGTAGTTATACCTTCTAGATAAGATATTGGCAAACTGACAGAAGACAATAGTAGCGTAGCTTAAGGTAGTAGCCCTTGAGTACAGATCGTGTGTCATTGTAAGTTCAGCACCCGTGCGCCCCATGAACACCACGAAATTTACAAAACCCAGAGCTCCCATGAGAAATCCCAAGAACAGAATCTCAAACATTGTATACCTGTTCAGGATGTGTTCTTGCTGTCTCCGGGGCGGAGAGGTCATCAGCTCCTTTGAACCCGGATCAAAGGTAAGAGCAGTAAGCGGTAAAATCTCCGCCAGCAGATCAATTGCCAGTATTTGAATAACCAGAATTGGGATTGGCCAGCCAAACAAGGCTACCCCAGCCAGCCCCAGAAGAACAATAGCTAGTTCCCCTCCGTTGCTAGTTAGAGATGCGATTATCGTTTTCTTTAGATTGTTGTAAATAGTTCTGCCTTCTTGTATTGCATATACAAGTGTTGAGAAGCTGTCATCCAGCAGTACAAGTTCAGAAGCTTCCTTGGCTACGTCAGTACCAATACTCCCCATGGCAACGCCAATGTGAGCACTTTTTAGAGCCGGGGCATCATTGACCCCATCCCCTGTAACTGCAACCACCTCCCCCTTGCTTTTTAACGCTTTTACAATTCGTAGTTTATCCTCTGGAGAAACTCGGGAGAAAATAAGAGACTGATGATCTTCCATAATTTGTGTGAGTTTTTCGTCCTTGGTTTCAGACAACTCTTCTCCGGTAATTACAACTGCTTCTTTGTTTTCGGGGGAGAGGTCAATTTGCTTTCCTATTGCTTGTGCTGTGATGGCATGGTCGCCGGTCATTATAAAGGTTTTAATATGGGCTTCATGCGCATTTCTTATTGCCTCTTTAACACCTTCCTTTGCAGGGTCATTCATTGCCATCAACCCTAACAAAATTATGTTTTTCTCCGCATCATCCATTTCGTAATCATGTTTATCATCTTTTAATTCCCTGTATCCGAATGCCAGGACACGCATTGCCTTCTTGGAGTATTCGACGTTTAGCGTGTTCAGCATTTCAGCACCCTTCTTTGTGAGCTTGGTCGCTTTACCTCGTTTGTAGATGTATTTGCTCACTGCAAGAACGGAATCGATTGCTCCTTTCATGCAGAGGACTTTCTTATTACCAAACTGTCGAATAGAACTCATCCTTTTACGCTCAGAATCGAAGGGGAACTCCTGGAGCTCCGGGTTTTCCTCGTCCTCTTTGGGAGAGCGTGTCCCTAGCTTCGTTGATACAGTGATAAGGGCAGCCTCGGTTGGATCACCAATGGGATACCAGCCTGGGTGATCATTATCAGGTTCATGAATTTCTGCATTAGATGCCATGGTGGCGG
>Ga0315548_1003143_pt1 | contig 12501 bp, 11 predicted proteins | sample SalMarSW160110MG_2_FD_202540 | JGI IMG/M metagenome (GOLD analysis project Ga0315548, IMG submission 202540) | Salt marsh sediment microbial communities from the Plum Island Ecosystem LTER, Massachusetts, United States - Salt Marsh Sediment SW1601-110 ... | reverse complement strand
GCGGCACATATGCTCAAAGCTCTAAATAAGGAATTTCACCTGAATATTTCAAATAAGAAGCTGCAAAAATATGCCGGCCAGCTGGGGAGTGACTGCCCCTTCTTTATCACCAACAGTCCTTCCCTTGCTTATGATACAGGCAATAAATTCAGGGAACTTGATATTACACTTTACGGATATTATGTTGTAATTGTATATCCTAATATTCATATAAGTACAGGACTGGCGTATTCAAAAGCTTTTATCAAACGTCCCAAATCCTCCCTGGAAGAAGCTGTGCGCCTGCCAGTCGGGGAATGGAAAAATGTTATTAAAAATGATTTTGAAAGTACCATTTTCCCTAAGTACCCGGTTCTGAGCAATATAAAAAAGCAGCTTTATAACATGGGAGCATTATATGCATCCCTTTCAGGGAGCGGGTCAGCTCTATACGGCATATTTGAATCTGTTCCTGAAATAAGCAGACAATTCGATGATTATCTTGTATGGCAGCATAAAGCATAAAATGATCAGGGCAATAAAACCGTCAGAACCTTACTGAAACTCGAACATTACAAAACCTTTGGGAATCTTGTCCCCGACTTTAACGTTAACATTCTTTATTATGCCGTTAACCGGCGAATGGATTGTATTCTGCATCTTCATTGCTTCCATCAGAAGTATTTCATCATTCCTGTTTATTCTTTGACCGGTACTGACAAATACCTTCATAATTGTACATGGAATAAAGGATATTATTTTTTTATCATCAGGCCTGACCCATTTTTTTGCGCCGGTAAATTTCCGGTTAAAGGTAGTACGGTATTTTTCCCCGTTGACAACAAGTGTTTTATACCTGGTTTTATTATTGGTAGTATTGTTCATTATCAGTCATTTTAAAAAGGAGGAAGACCGTGTTTCTTATTGGGCAGACTAATGGATTTCTTGCTTGCCACTTCAATTGCATGTATTAGCAACTTTCTTGTTTCAGAAGGTTCAATCACCGAGTCAACATAGCCTTTGGCTGCAGCAACATAAGGATTGGCAAATTTTTCCTTGTATTCCCTGACTTTCTGTTTCCTGGTTTCTTCCGGGTTATCGGAACTCGTTATTTCCTTTCTGAAAATAATATTAGCTGCCCCTTCGGGTCCCATTACAGCTATCTCTGCACCGGGCCATGCAAATACAAAGTCCGCTCTCAGATGCCTGGAACTCATTGCAATATACCCTCCCCCATAGGCCTTTCGCAAAATGACCGTCATTTTTGGAACCGTCGCTTCGCTGTATGCATACAGCACCTTGGCTCCATGACGTATAACTCCTGAATGTTCCTGCTCAACGCCGGGAAGGTATCCCGGTATATCAACAAATGTAACAATAGGTATATTGAAAGCATCACAAAAACGTATAAACCGTGCTGCCTTATCCGCAGAATCCACATCCAGCACTCCGGCCAGCACTAAGGGCTGATTGCAAACAAATCCGCAGGTCTCTCCATTTATTCTAGCAAAGCCAATAACAATGTTGCCTGCCCAGTGCTCCTGTATTTCAAAAAATTCAGAGCTGTCGGCCACCGCTTTGATAACATCCCTAACATCATAGGGCTGCCGTGGATCGTCAGGTACAATCTCTTCAATTTTAAGACTTGTGTCCGGTTCCCTGATTTCATGTTTTTTTGCCTTCTCTTCATTGCTCCGCGGCAGGTATGTCATGAGCTTCTTTATCTGTTCAAAGCATTCAAGCTCACTTTCTGCATAAAAATGAGCATTCCCGGTTATTTCACTGTGTACCCTTGCTCCTCCCAGGTCGTCCATGGATATCTCCTCCCCGAGGACAGTCTTTATTACTTCCGGTCCGGTTATAAACATCTTTGATATTTTGTCAACAACAAAAACAAAATCTGTCAGCGCCGGAGAATATACGGCACCTCCTGCGCAGGGACCAAGAATAACGGAAATCTGGGGAATAACTCCGGATGACAGAGTGTTCCTGAAAAATATCTCGCCGTAGCCTGCCAGGGAATTCACACCCTCCTGGATACGTGCTCCCCCCGAATCATTTATGCCAATCAAGGGTACCCTCATCTTTAATGCATGATCCATTATTTTTGTAATTTTCCTTGCATGCATTAATCCGAGCGATCCCCCTGCCACTGTGAAATCCTGTGCAAAAACACAAACTGACTGCCCGTATATTGTACCCGTCCCTATTATCACTCCATCGCCATGCAGAACCTTCTTGTCCATGTCAAAATCTCGCGCTTCATGCTCAACGAACAAATCGTACTCATGAAATGAATCCTCGTCAAGCAGTTTAATGATTCTCTCCCGTGCCGTCAGCTTTCCCATAGCTACCTGCTTCTCGATAGCTTTCTCTCCGCCCCCCATCTGAACAGCTTCCCTCTTCTTCTTTAGTTCCTGAATTTTCCTTTTTAGAGCCATTTATTAAGTTTTTTTCGTAAGGATTAATAGATAAAATTATATGGTTAAAAATATAAAAAAGAAACAGAATTTCTAAATATCATTCATTAGATCAAAAATAACATTAATATTTACCGGCCTATTTTGGTGCAAGTTTATATAGAAAGGTGGCTATGACAGCAAATATAATATTCGGAATCCATGCTGCAATCAATGGAGGGAAGGCACCGCTTTTTGAGAACTCGGCTGAAAACTGCATAAAGAATATATATGTAAAACTTACCAGGAGTCCGATTCCTATATGCACACCTATGCCCCCTTTTGACTTGCGTGATGAAACAGATATGCCGATCAATGTTAAAATAAATGATGAAAAAGGAAAGGAAAATCTTTTATATTTTTCTATAAGCAGTTCATCAATATTGGGTTCCCCCTGAATTATCTGGTTTTCGATGTAGTTATTCAGCTCTCTCAGTCCCATTGCCTGAACATCGTCTTTTCTTCTTCTGAATTCTTCAGGATACATGTTAAGGGCAGTATCGATAATCCTGCCAGATGTGACAGTCTGTTTATCACCATCAAAATTCCTTATATAATAATTCCTGATAATCCATTTGTTTTTTGTGGAATCCCACCTGATGTCATCCGACAGCAGCTTTGATACTAATTTTCCGTCATTATACTTTTCTATTGAAAATCTGAGTCCGTAATTATTGCTTACATTAAAATTTTCAAGATAAACAAACACTCCCGGTTCAATCTGTTTATGAACGTTCCTCTTTCTGTAAACAGGGGCATTGCGGTAATAAACTTCTTCAAAAGCAAGCCTCTTCTCATTGGCCCTGGGAATGATGTAATTGTTTAAAACAAATGAAAATACCGTTATTACTACAGCACAGAAAAAGTAGGGAATAAGCAGCCGGTGAAAACTTACACCACTGCTTATTATTGCAATAATTTCAGTGTTATATGCCATCCGTGAAGTGAAATAAATAACTGCGACAAATGTGAACATAGGACTGAAAAGCGCAGCAAAAAAAGGGATGAAATTCAGATAGTAATCAAAGATTATTCCCTTAAAAGGAGCCCGGTTCTCCAGGAAATCGTCAATTTTCTCAGAAAAGTCGAAAACCATGGCAATTAAGACAATCAATATTATCGCAAAAAAGAAAGAACCCAGGAACTTTCTTATAATATACAGGTCAAATGTTTTAAATCCAGGCAGCTTCATAGTCTTGATGATATTTTTTTTATTGTAATGCTCTTCCAGCGTGAAAAACTACCTTCATATATTTTATTGCGTATCTCCTTCATAAGCCAAAGATAGAAACATAAATTGTGAAGTGTTGCTATCTGGGCGCCTAAAATTTCCTGTGATACAATCAAGTGCCTCAGGTATGCCTTTGAATATTGTTTATCAACAAACGATGTCCCGTTCTCATCAAGTACCGAAAAGTCACTTTTCCATTTCAGGTTCTTAATGTTAATTATGCCTTCAGCAGTAAAAAGCATACCGTTTCTGCCGTTTCGGGTAGGGATAACACAATCAAACATGTCTATACCCATGGCTGCCGATTCAAGGATATTGGCCGGTGTGCCAACTCCCATAAGATACCGGGGTTTGCTTACAGGCAATATACCTGTGACAATCTCAGTCATTTCATACATCTTATCAACCGGTTCCCCCACTGATAATCCGCCTATTGCATTGCCTTCCAAATCTAAAGAGGCAACTGCTTCAGCCGACCTGATTCTTAAATCCCTGTAAACACTGCCCTGGACTATAGGAAAAAAAGCCTGGTCATATCCATATACCGGTACTGTTTCCTTATATCTTTTAATGCCCTTCCCCAGCCAGCGGCCTGTAAGTTCCATCGAGTCCCTTGCGTCATTATAATCGCAGGGATATGGTGTACATTCATCCAGTGCCATCATAATATCGGCTCCCAGTTTCCTCTGGATGTCAACAGTGCTTTCAGGAGAAAAAAAGTGCTTTGAGCCATCAATATGGGAATTGAAATAGGCACCCTCTTCTTTCAGTTTTCTGTTCCCCGCAAGTGAAAATATCTGGTATCCTCCGCTATCTGTAATTATAGGCTTGTTCCAGTTCATAAATTTGTGCAATCCGCCGCTCTTATATATAATATCAATACCCGGCCTCAGGAAAAGATGATAGGTATTTCCAAGGATTATCCGGGCTTTGACATCATTCTCCAGTTCCTTCTGATGAACAGCCTTAACCGTTCCTGCTGTCCCGACCGGAATGAAAATAGGCGTTTCTATCTCTCCGTGGTCAGTTATTATTCTTCCTGCCCTGGCTCCTGTTGCTTTGTCTTGCTTTAAAATCTCAAATTTCATGAAATCCTGAAATATAACACAAATATAGCTATTAATACAAATAGTTATCCGGACTGATATACGACCGGTGATATGCTGCAGATGAATACTAAATAAATAATTATCCATATATATTTTAACTGTTAATAAAATAAAAACTGATATTTAGATTTTATAAATTTGATTTTTTATTATTGGAACCAAGTATCTGGAATAATATTGCTGTGGATATAATAAAATTACTTTCTGATAACCAGGATTATATAATAACCGGAGTTTTTACATTATGCCTGCTGATTCAATTGGTCTATTACCTTTTAATATATAGCAGGCTTTTATTTTACAGGAAAAAAGGAATAAAAAAAAGCAAGGAGCCTGTTTCGGTTATCATCTGTGCTAAAAATGAAGCCTCCAACCTGGATAAATTTTTACCCTCTGTATTGACCCAGGATTATCCCAACTATGAAGTGATTGTTGTTAATGACTGTTCCACCGATGATACTGATGAAGTTATAGGGAAATATATTAAGCAATACCCGCATTTGCGGACAACAACGATAAATGAAGACAAAAAGTTTTCCCATGGCAAGAAGCTTGCACTGACTATTGGCATTAAGGCGGCAAAAAATGAACAGCTGGTTTTCACTGATGCAGATTGCGAGCCTGTAAGCAAACTGTGGCTGAGCAGAATGCAGAGAAATTTTGCGGATAAAATATCAATAGTATTGGGTTATGGCGGATATTTTCCCCGGTTCAGCCTTCTTAACAATTATATAAGATATGATACACTGTTTGTTGCACTACAGTATTTTAACTACAAAATCGCCGGTTTACCGTATATGGGAGTTGGACGGAACCTTGCATACAGAAGATCCCTGTTTTTTGAAAAGAAAGGATTTGCTTCACATTACCACCTGCTGTCAGGAGATGACGACTTGTTCGTAAATGAAAACGCAACCAGGTCAAATACTGCCATAGAGATTTCCAAAGAGAGCCATACAAGGTCTTTGCCTGCAAGTTCACTGAGAGAATGGATCAAACAAAAAAAGAGGCACCTTGTTACAGGCCGTTACTATAAAAAAGTCCACAAGTTCCTGTTATCAGGCGATCTTATTTCAAGGTTGTTTTACTATTTATCTTTTGCTTACCTGGTTTCAAAAAATATATTTTTTGAAGCCATTATTATTGCATTTATACTGCGTATGCTAATACAATTGATTATTCTAAAAAATGCAATGTTGCGTTTGAAAGAGAAGCATTTATTATTATCTTCGTTATTTTATGATTTCTTTTCCGTGATAATTAACATCTTATTATATATTTCAACAAGATTAAGACCAAGCAGACGCAGATGGAAATAAACGATAATCTTTCAGACAAGGCAAAACGTGATTATGCGCTGGTAAAAAAAGCTACTGATGGTGATCAGAAAGCATATGCCGAACTAATGGCAAGATACCGGGATGCGATTTATTATATGCTTTTAAAAATGGTCAGCAATACAAGTGATGCTGAAGATCTTACAATTGAGGCTTTCGGGAAAGCTTTTAAAAACCTGAACCAGTACGCTCCCAATTATGCATTCAGCACATGGCTTTTTAAAATTGCTACCAATAATTGTATCGACTTCATAAGAAAAAAGAAAGCCAATCATATTTCTCTGGACCATAATGATGAAGAGCACGAAAAAGCAACACACGAGGTCCAGGCGTCTGTTCCTGACCCCGAAGAAGAGCTTATAAACCAGCAGAAAGCAACTCTTATGCGCAATGTCGTAACAAAGCTAAAACCCCGATACAGAAAATTGATTGAGTTGCGATATTTTAACGAATTTTCTTATGAAGAAATAGCTGAAGAACTGGAACTGCCGATAGGAACAGTCAAGGCACAGCTATTCAGAGCAAGGGAACTGCTTTTTAATATTCTGAAAAACACAACAACTAAAATCTGACAAAGTTTTCCTGATCCGGTTCTTATGCATCAAATTCTTAAGTACTTTCCTGACCTGACAAGTGAGCAGCAAAGCCGTCTTACAAAACTGGGTGAACTGTATTATTACTGGAATACACGGATAAATGTGATATCAAGGAAAGACATCAAAAACCTGTATCTCCATCATATTCTTCATTCTCTCTCCATTGTGCGCTTAATACAGTTCAAAGCCGGCACAAGGATCGCTGATGTCGGTACCGGGGGCGGACTGCCGGGTATACCTCTAAGCATTATATTCACTGATTCAGAGTTTTATTTTATAGACTCTGTCAGCAAGAAAATCAAGGTTGTTAACGCCATCATTTATGCACTGGATTTAAAAAACTCCAGGGCTATCCGTGCCAGGGCTGAAGATGTTACCGGACAATATGATTTTATTACCGGACGCGCTGTAACAAACCTGACTGAATTCGTTACTATATTAGCAAGCAAACTTAGTCCCCATTCATTTAATTCATTAAATAATGGCATTATATACCTTAAAGGCGGCGATGTTGAAGAAGAATTAAAATCCCTGCCCTGCCGGTCAAAGGTATTTGGAATTTCCGATTACTTCAGCGAACCATTCTTTGAAACCAAGAAAATAATTTACGTCAGTCCCTTTTAAAAACTATGTGAATAGACAAGAACGGGTTTTTGGCATGTTATTTGTCTATAAAGAATATGAACAGCATTAACAATCCGGTAAAGATGATACGCAAGGAATACATAGGTAAATATATTATATATGGCTTTAAGAATGCGAAAAGGCTGGATATATTAAATTCCAATATTATTAAGGAAATAATTGAAAAAGATATAAGAAGGATAAGCATCAATAATAAAATCACTCCTGTCATTAATCTGCAGGGGATAAAATTTATTGATTCACATGGTTTCAGGGTTTTTTTGGGATTAATAAGAATATCCGACATATATAACAGGCCACTATACTTATCCAATATATCAGCCGAGGTAAACGAATTAATTCATTTATTAAAACTTGAAGAAGTCTTTAATAAAAGAACAATAATTCTTCCCTTTAACCGCACAGCAGCATAAGGGCATAAAAATCACCGGTTAATTTTGGCACGCCAGACAACCTTTTGCCCTGAAAGTGCATCTTACATCTGATTATCATAATCATAATATCATTTATCATGAAAAATAGTGCTATTATCTTAATAATTATAACAGCTCTTTTAATTTCAGGCTGTGAAAAAAACATATATAATGAAGTTGATCCCCGCTTTTATAATGATGCCATGCATGGAAGCATAGTGGGAAAAGTATTGCAGAAATCAAGTAATGCCCTTGTTATTGCAAGTCAGGTTGAACCTGTAGACTCGGCAGTAATAGATCCTGAAGACGGGTCATTTGCGATAAACAACCTTCCTATAGGCAATTACGATCTTACAATTAAAGCCGATAACTACAGAATATATAAAAACTGCAACGTCATGGTCGAGGGAGCAGGAACTAACTATATCGGGGAAATTGATCTTTCAACGGTACCGGACCTTGTATCAACACATTATCCGGGTGACAAAGATGAGATTGCATTTAATAACAGATTTGCAAGTCTCACCATTTCCATGACATTCACACAGCCGATGGATCGCGAAAGTGTGGAAGAGGCTTTTTCAACTGAGCCACCGACAGAGGGAGTGTTTTACTGGGGCCAGTACTCATCTGCTCCGGGCTGGAATTACTTTGCCGAGAGCAGAGACTATGCCAGCGGCGGATTTGACCAGGGCGCGACTATAACCACCTATAGCAAAATAACGTCATTCAGCTACAGGGTAGCTCAAAAAGACAGTTACACAGATACTACCTATAATGTAACACTGTCAACACTTGCATGTGATACTGCGGGAAATTACCTCAGATTTCCGCTTGAATTTTCTTTCAGCACCGTTCAATCGTCCAGCACTCTGAACGGCATACAAACAAGTCCCTACCATGGCGACATGTATGTTGATCTGATTTCAAGCTCAGGTATAAGAATTACTTTCCCAAGGAACATGGACAGGCCTTCAACTGAAGAGGCCATAAGTATTATTCCTGATTCCGAGCCTATATTTATATGGCCGGAGAGCAATGAACTGACAATTTATACAGGAGGAGCATTCAGGGCAGACACCACGTATGTAATAACCATTGATTCAACCGCCATGGATCTGGACGGGACCAGGATGGGTGAAATATTTACATTTTCATTTTCCACATCCCCTGTCGGACTTAGCTATACTTATCCGAATAATGGAGAATTATTCGTATCCCTTACGCCGAATATAAGACTTACTTTCAATACCTATATGGTTAAATCTTCCGTACAGGCGGCATTCAGCATCTCTCCGTCAGTCTCAGGAAGCCTCAACTGGTATAATGATTCCAAAACAACACTTGAGTTTTTCAATTCGGGTTCACTCCAGCCAAATACTAAATATACAATAACCATTGGAACCGGGGCAAAAGACATTTTTGGCACCCACTTGAAAGAACCATATGTTTTTTCATTTATAACAAGACCGGAATAATAAAAAAATCCCCGGTGATTTATCCGGGGATTTTTGCACATAAAATGTTAATTGACTAATTACATGACATCGCCATGTTACAAAGTGTAGAACTCACTGTGAGTCCGTATTTATTAGCATTTTCCGAATTAAGTTCAAATTTCAGCTTGTTTTCTGCATATATAAAACTTATTGCTGCACCCGCATTTATCGATCCCGGTGTCTCACAGATAATCAAGCTGTTACTTTTCGAAACCTTTGACAGTATTTTATTTATGTCTTCAATTTTATAATGCGGAACATATAAAATATGACATCGCGTGATATCTGAAACACTATTAAAACATACTACCGAGATAGGCTTGTTTCCAACTTTTTTACCCTGCGTAAAAGCCCTGAGTTCTTCAACTACTTCACACTCACCCAGGATCCCGATAACAAAACTGGTTACCTCATATTCTGCAGGCCAGTTTACATACCTTGTAAAATTATATATATACATAGCCTGAATGCGGAAGGCATCATTACTGAATATATTACCCGATAAAAAACAGACTGCCACAAGTACAAACACCTTCTTCATAATTCTATCGTTACATTGTTAATTAATAGTCTTTAATATGTAAATTATAGATAATTACGAAAAAACAAACCGGAATGTTTGAGCCTGGCTGAAAATTGTGACGAAAATGTATTATTTGGTGACTAAAGAAAGTCGGCATTATTCAAAATAATTGTCATGAACAGGCAGTTAATACATTATCAGGGTTATATTTGTGTAGCTATTATCAATTAACTATTTTTACCAATAAAATTCTAAAGATATGAGAATCTTAGGCCGTACAATTCTTGTTATTCTTCTTATTATTAATGTTGATTCTGCCTTTGCCCAGTCAAAAAAGGCTGTAAAAGCATTTTCGACATTCGATGCAGGTGAGTATTATGCTGCAATAGATCAGTTCAAGGATGCATATCAGAAAACGGCTGATAAGAAAGAAAAACTAAACATGGCATTTCATATAGCCGAATGTTACAGGTTAACTAATAATCCACAGCAGGCGGAACTCTGGTATAGCAAAGTTATTGCCAAGAACTTTGAAAATCCGGTTGCCATATTACGATACGCTGAAGCACTTAAAATGAACGAGGAATATGAAGAAGCAAAAATACAGTTTCAGGCTTACAAAGAGCTTGTGCCTAATGACCCCAGGGGAGCTGACGGAGTAATTTCATGTGACCTGGCAGGGGAATGGAAAGAATATCCGAACGGATATATTGTTGAAGAAATGAAGTTCCTTAATACCAAATTCAGTGATTATAGTCCCTTCTATGCCAGGGATGATTACCAGCAGCTTTACTTTACATCATCCAGGGAAGAAACAACCGGACAGTCAGAACACGGGGGGACGGGACAGGGATTTACCGATATCTTTGTTTCAACAATGGACAGAAAAGGCAAATGGAGCACTCCTGTTCCGCTTGAAGAACCTGTAAATACTGAAGCCGAGGAAGGTACTCCGGCATTAAGCAGTGATTACAACACTCTATATTTTACAAGGTGCAATGTAAGTAAAAGGAAAGCTCTGGGATGCGAAATATATACGGCAGAACGTAGCGGTGAAAAATGGACCAAAGTACAATCCCTTGCGCTGGAATCAGACAGCATAACAGTTGCACATCCGGCAATTTCTTCTAACGAATTAACGCTGTATTTTGTATCTGACATGCAAGGAAGCATTAAAAGCTATGTAGGAAGAAACAGTAAAGATATATGGAAAGTAAGCAGGACATCTGTTTCATCTGCCTGGGAAGAGCCTGAAAACCTGGGTCCCACAATAAATACTCCCGGTGACGAAGTCTTTCCCTTTGTTCATCATGACGGCACTCTTTACTTTGCATCGAACGGGCATATAGGCATGGGGGGACTGGATATATATAAGGCTGTGCTTAACAAGGCAGGTGAATGGGAGGTTGAAAACATGCAGTACCCCATAAACTCATCATCAGATGATTTCGGTATTGTATTTGAAGCCGAAAGAGAAAGTGGTTTCTTAAGCTCATCAAGAAAAGGCAAGGGCGACGATGATATCTACTCATTTATCCTGCCGCCTCTTAAATTCAGTATAACAGGTATTGTTAAGGATGAAAAAACGGATGAACCTATTGAAGATGCTATTGTAAAATCAATAAGCAGCAGCGGAATTACCCTTGAATCAAAAACAGGAAGGGACGGCTCATTCAAGTTCATGCTGATCGGAGGTGTTGATTATGTATTTATAGCATCAAGAGAAGGTTATCTTAAAGGTAAAGAACGAGAGACCACAAAAGGGCTGACGCAAAGTACGGAATTTGAAACAGAAATATACCTGTCTCCCATCGACAAACCAATTGAAATTGAAAACATATTCTTTGAGCTTGATAAGGCTGATCTGAGGCCCGAGTCAATTGTATCATTGGACCAGCTTGTAGAGACTCTCAATGATAATCCCAATATTACCATCGAGCTGGGGTCTCACACTGATGCCCGGGCCAGTGATGCTTATAATCTTGACCTTTCCAGAAGGAGGGCCCAGTCAGTTGTTAATTACCTTATCAGTAAAAACATTGCAATGGACAGGTTGATCGCAAAAGGTTACGGTGAATCGACTCCTAAAATAGTTGACAGGAAAGATAATGAAGCATATCCTTTCCTCCCTGTGGGGACAAGGCTGACCGAAGAGTATATCAATAGTCTTAAAGACGAAGACCAGCAGGAAATGGCTCATTTTCTGAACCGGCGAACCGAGTTTAAGGTAATCCGCACCGACTATTCGGGCAAAAAATAATCTTCAGTTAACAGCAAATTGCTACCATTGAAAAAATATGGCATGATAATAACTGATCTTGCTGAAAGCATATTTCAGTTAAAAAAGAACGGTACAAGTATAAGTAAAGAGCTTGTTGCAGGAATTACTACTTTCATGACTATGGCTTATATCCTGACAGTCAATCCTAAAATTCTCGCAGATTCCGGCATGGATGAAAAAGCTGTATTTACTGCCACTGCTTTATCAGCATTTATTGCCACCCTTGTAATGGCATTCTGGGCAAAGCTGCCATTTGCACTCGCTCCGGGCCTCGGATTAAACGCGTTCTTTGTTTATACTGTTGTAATCAAAATGGGATATTCCTGGCAAATGGCATTGACAGCCGTATTTATTGAGGGTATAATTTTTATTCTGCTCACTTCATTTAATCTTAGGGAAGCTATTATAAACAGCATTCCATTAAGTTTA
>Ga0315548_1003141_pt1 | contig 12503 bp, 7 predicted proteins | sample SalMarSW160110MG_2_FD_202540 | JGI IMG/M metagenome (GOLD analysis project Ga0315548, IMG submission 202540) | Salt marsh sediment microbial communities from the Plum Island Ecosystem LTER, Massachusetts, United States - Salt Marsh Sediment SW1601-110 ... | reverse complement strand
AGTGACCCACTCAAAACGGAAGGGAGGAGCGGAAAATGAAAAAGGACTTCCATTACTATTGCATCGCTGTTCTCGCCAAAGCGGCAGGGTTCGTCAAAAAGGATGCCCTTACAATTGCCTATGCCTCACAGTACGTTGATGACTCGACCGAAAGTGAGCCGATCCGAGTCGGCGACCTATTGTTTGATCCGGTACGCACCGCCCATATAGGCTTGAAGGCTTTTGACTGGGCAGTGCAAAAACGGGTCTATATCCCTTTCCACTTCATCCCGCCCAAGAGCATCGAGGCGCCCCGCGACACCTTCGTCACACAAGCCAATTCCGAATTCGCCCGCTCTATCTTCGACGAGGCCTGCAAGGGGCGGACGAAGAAACTCCGGCGCCTGTGCCGGGTGGGCGTGGCTCTTCACACCTTAGCGGACACCTGGGCTCATCAGGGCTTCTCCGGAAGACACGACAAAGAAAACGATGTCGAAAAGATTCGCATCCTCAAAGAGGGCAAGAAGTGGAGCAGGCCGTTCCTGGAGAACATTCGTTTGGACATCCTCCCTCAGATCGGGCACGCCGAGGCTGGAGTTTTTCCGGACCAGGCGTTTCTGACTTGGAAGTACCTCAGAAAGGCGGCGAACGCGGACGTACAACGCAATAACACCGATGAGTTCCTGAAGGCAGCCAAGACCATATACCATCTGCTGCGCGGGGCTAAGAAAACCAAATCAGACAAGCCTATCTCATGGAAAAGGATTCAGCCCAGAATCAAAAAGCGATTGGCGGACAGAAGCGATGACCACGCGAGATGCGAAAACTGGAAGGACGATTTCGAAGAGATGTTTGACCCTCTCATTCTCCACTATGACAAACGTGAATGGAGAAACGATGCTCTTCACCCTCGCAAAGAAAAACACACGGACTGGGACGAGTTCTCTCGGTCGCGGCTCCGGAAGCTCTCGTTTCCCATGACTCCCGGGTTCTACGATTCGCCGTGGGTACATTTTCACCGAGCGGCGTTGAAACAACGCCATTTCGTTCTCGAGAGGTTGCTGTAACAGCGGATGCGGGCTCTCCAAAGGCGACCATTGACGGGCAAGTGAGGGCTATCGCGCCGAAGCGACAAGTCGCCCTCTTTCCGCTTTTCCGGCGTCGGGCCCGCGCCTTTAGACCCCAACGAGAGCAAAGGGGCAAAAGCGATTGTCAATGCAGCGACAGCACGTCCGGCCGCCGTGCTTTCAACCTCAGACTTCCCATGCTATCCTGTTACAGTGAGGAAAGGGCTTGCAGGAGGAAGAAGGCTGAAATGGGAAAAACAATTGAGAATCTGAGATGGAAACCAACCTGGGTTTCGCACCTCGGCTGCGTGAAGGGTTGTCTCGAATACCTCAATTTGGATGTTACGGACGCTTGGCTGTTCGGCGGGACAGGGCACGCCTTTGTCATCAATATCCACGAGATTGTCTGTCCGAGCGGCCCGACGGCGTGGAATACGGAGATGCTCTTCAAGCTCGGGAAGAACATCGGCTACACAGTGGAGGGGGTCTCCGGCTCGAAATCGGACAGTGATTTTGCTGAGAAGCAGAAGCGTGCCTGGGAAAACACGAAGCTCGCTATTGATGAGGGTCTGCCTTGCTACGGCTGGGAGTTGGACATTCCCGAATACTACGTTGTCTATGGATATGACGACGAGGGATACTATTTCTCTGGCCCGAGATGTGACTTCAGCAAAAGCCCGAAACCCTGGCAGGAGCTCGGCAACAGCCAAATCGGCGTGTTGGAAATGTACAGTGTGAAACCCGGTGAGGCGGCGGATGATGCGAGGACTGTCAAGGAAGCTCTTGGATTCGCATTGGAACACTCGAAGAGTCCGGCGAAGTGGATATATCCGAAATACAAAGCGGGTCTGGCAGGTTATGACAATTGGATAAGCGCGTTGGAAAATGGCAAAGCCCACCGCTTCGGCATGGCATACAATGCGGCTGTTTGGAGTGAATGCCGAAACTTTGCCGTGCAATTTCTGAGAGAAGCGAAGGAGCGCCTTGGCGGAAAACTCGGCGAGCCTTTTGATGAAGCCACAAGACACTATGAAGCCGTCGCGCAGGAGTTACGCAAGGTATCCGACGCATTTCCCTTTCCGCCGACGGGCGAGGAGATTGAGGATGTACATCGCCGCAAAGCAGCGCTGAAATGCCTCCGAGCCGCCCGAGACGCGGAGGGGTCCGGACTGGCTGAATTAGAGAAGATAGTCGCCGCTCCGACCTCGAAATTCGGCGAGGCGTCCTCGCCCTGAGGCGCTTGGGTCGCCTTTTTTGAAAGCGCAATTTTAGGATCGTTTTTCAGCGACTATTCCTCTCGCTGCTGTCTGCGAACGAGGCTCAACGAGAGGGCGCCGCGAGGTCCGGTTCGACTGCCGAATATCCGTATTCCGCGTACGCGGCCGCGGAACTGGCGATCTTGACCGTGGCGGTGGATGGTTTCGTTGTAGTTGCCGATGGTGAGGTTACCGCTCCCTTTGCCGGTCGCGCCGCGGGAGTAGGTTGTCGTCAGGTCGAGCTTGGCGGGGGCGTCAGCATCGCCGAAGTACCAGCGGACGTTTTTGCCGGATTTCGTTCCGTCGTAGGTCACGGCGAAGAAAGTCCACCGACCGACACGGATTCTCCCCGGGGAGCTGTCGTTGCGGACCCCGTCAGGCCATTCGTTGACCGCAAGCCGAAATCGCCCGTCCTCGAGACAAACGAGGTCGAATCCCGAGCGGTTGTAGTTCAGATTGAAGGCGATGCGGTTTCCGCCTTTTCCAATCTTCAGGCTGGTGGGGTTTACCCAGCCAAGTATGGTAAATGACCGCAATCCTTCCAAAGCCTCGATGGGTTTGTCCCCGACGGAAATCCATTTCCACGGCGGTCCCTCGGCGAGGTTATACGTCCCGTCCTTCGCCCGGAGGATTTTCCCGTGAAGCTTCACGCGAGGTGTATCGCCATCTTTGAACCCGACGCGAACGAGGGGCGAGCCCGAAGTCCAATCCACGGCGATGCCCAACGTGCTACTGGCGGACAAGCCGGATTCATCGGTGACGGTCAACGTCGCTGTGTAAAGTCCGGGCTGCTTGTAAGTGTGCGCGGGGTTTCGTTGGGATGAACTGGTTCCATCTCCGAATGTCCAGCGGCGCCGGAGCTTTGTCGGCGACGAGAACTGGACTTTGAGAGGCGCCGTGCCTTCCGTTGGACTGGCGGAAGCCTTTGCCTCGGGGCGAATCTTCTCGCCGGGCTTGTACGGCGATAGACGAAGGAGGTAGCCGGCTTTCGGCGCAGAAAAACTGAACTTACCCGGACTCGCGGTCGCCAGGGGGGTTACCGTCATTTCCCACGTCTCGATACCGTCAGCTTTGTACGGTTTCGCGCCGGGAAGGTCGAGCGTGACCGCGACCGGGTTGGCGAAGTAAACGAGATAATACTCCCCGCGTTTTGAAAGAACGTAACTGTCGGGGCGAGGCTCGGTGGGCGTCAACTCCTCAAACACAGGGGCCTGCTCCATGATTTTCTTCAGAAAAGCGATCCTCGCCGGGCTCTTCCCGTGCAGCACACCGCCCTTCGACCACCATAGAATGTCCTTCGGATGCAAGTAGGTCTCGCCGTGCCCCACGTAGCATCCGGTGATGGTTCCCAACCAGAAATGCCGCACCATTTGCTCGGCGGAAATATTCCCCCATCCTTGCGGAATGTTGCCTTCATATCTGCACTCGTCGTATATGACCGGCTTCTTGTACTTCGCCCGATACTCCTTGGCGCCCCTGAAGTTGGTCGTCTGGAGGCTTGCGTGAGTAACCCACGGCTTCGTGTGGTCGTACCAGTCGCGGCCGTTGTGAATGCCGCGAGGATGATTGTACGGGTCTTTATCCCGAACGAGCTGAAAATACCTGTCCCAATCCTTCATCGGCCAACGCAAGAAATCGTACTCGTTAGCCATTGACCACCATACATTGCGGTACGCCGCCAGACGCGCTACCACATACTTCAGATAGCGGACATTATTCTTGTAACCCATGTTTTTGAAGCCCCAGCGGTCGTACGGATGGAAAAGGATGAGGTCCGCTTCGATTCCCAGGTCGCGAAGGTCACCGACACGCTTCTCGAAGTGTTGGAAGAACTTCGGATTGAAACGCGAGAAATCCCAGTTTTTCAACGGAGTCCCCCCAAACGGGTAATACTGCGGCTCGTTCTTGTTGTAAGCGTAACTTTTCGGAAAGACGCACATTCGCATCTTATTGAAAGGCGCATTCCGGAGCGTGGCGAGGGTTTGTTCTTCGAGCTTATCCCCCTGATGGGCCCAGGCGTAGCAGGTCGTGCCGATTTGGAAATAAGGCGCCCCGTCGGCATAGGCGAAATAGTATGTATTTCGCACCCGTACAGGCCCGTGATTGCCCCGCGCTCGGCCGGGTTGCACGCAGGTGAATCTGCCCCTCTTGCCGTCGAGCTCAGCGCGGTTGCTCTCCGTCACGTACGTCCACACGCCCAGCTCATCCGGCATGAGCCGGACACGATACACGCCATTTCCATCGTAGAACCCTTCCGGCTCGACAGTGCGCTGCCCGTGCTTGAACCGAGCCTTCAACTTCACGTCGAGAAAAGGATTGCCCTCTCTCGGCCCCTTTAGCGACACCTCAAAAATGCCCCAACGCTCGACCTCGTCACCGCCGGTTTTACATTGAGCGGCTCCTGTTGCGCCAAACTGCGCAACTGATACTGATATCGCTACTACTGCCAACATTCGGTTCAATCGCATTTTGTCTCCCAACATTTCTATTTACTCCAGGCACGTTTTTTCTTTACCGCCGATTTCTATTTCTGTTTGGTTTCTCTCCGCCGTAGGTATTCTGCCCTTCCTTTCTGCCGCCAATAAGTTCCCTGGCAGTACGGATAGCGGTCCCAACGGTCCTCCTCGCCGAGCGCTCGAGGGTCACTGGTGTCGGCCATCCATTTGTCCAGTTTCGCGCGCAGTTTCTTCTTAGCAGATGCGTATTCCCGCCTATCAGCCACATTGACCAACTGCCAGGGGTCTTTCGACAGGTCGTAGAGTTCCTCCTCAGGACGCTTCGCAAAAGCCATGCGGAAGAACGGGGCGATTTCCTTTTCTTCACGCCGGTTGAGAATCTCGGTCTTGGAGGGGCTGTTGTCCACATCTCTGAATTCGGGCGGACCGCCCGCCGGCCACAGATGAGGTCGCAGATTGCGAATGTACAGGAAATCCTCGGTGCGAATCGCCCGCTGGGGATAGCTCTGGTGATTCGGTCGGCAGTCGGTGTGGCGCTCACGCTCACTAAAGACTGCGTCACGCTCGCCGCGTTTGGGAGTTCTGCCCTTGAGCAAGCCGACCAGGCTTGCGGCGGTCATTTCCGGTAGCGGCTTCAAGCCGGCCACTTCCAGGAAGGTGGGCGACATATCAGCGAGGTTCACGAAATAGTCGCACACGCTGCCATGTTTAACCTTGGAGCCCCATCGTATCGCCAGCGGAGCGTGAACGCCGCTGTCATACAAGGTGCATTTGGCACGCGGGAAAGGCATGCCGTTGTCGCCGGTCACGGCCACGAGGGTGTTGTCCAGTTCCCCTTTATCATCCAGCACGCGAAGCATCTTTCCGACCTGGTCATCAAAATGCTCCACTTCCACGTAGTAGTCAAGAATATCACTGCGAATCTCAGGCGTGTCCGGAAGGAAGGGCGGAACCTCCACGTCTTCCAATTTCTTTCCCCTCTCCAGCCCGATGCCTTTCTTATACGAGCGATGCGGCTCCGTGGCCCCAAACCAGAAGCAGAAGGGCTTCCCTTGCCGGTCGTGCTCGAGGAAGTACTTGAAATTCATCGCGTAATCTTGCGGGGACATGAAGTCATCCTTGAACTGCACGCGTGTGCCATCCTTCCGCTTGCGCCAAAACTTATAGACGCCGTCGCCCGCCGGGTTGCGGCCACGTCCGCTGAGAGAGTTATCGCCCGGTGACCATAGCTTGCCGGTGGCGCCGACGTAATAGCCCGCCTTTTCCAACAGGTCGGGATACACGCGGAATTTCGCTGGCAGCCAGCCCCAGAGATTTCCCCCTTGCTCGAGCCGGTGGGGCGCCTGGCCTGTTAACACGGCGCTGCGCGAGGGTGAGCAAGAAGGGGCCGCGCAAAAGGCGTTGTTGAACAGCATACCCTCCCGGGCTATGCGGTCGAATGTGGGCGTTTTGACGCACCTATCCCCATAGACACCGGCGTGCGGCCACATCCAATCGTCCGCGAAGGCGAAGAGAATGTTCGGGCGCCTGTCGGCAGTCTTCGTCTCAACACCCCCGCTCAACCGAGGCAGCAACGCCGATGCCCCAAAGAATCCCACGGTGCCGTGCGCAAGCTTCTTTAGGAACTCCCGACGGTTCGTAATCATTGTTCACGTCCCCTTGGGTCTTCTTTCTCTTTTTCCAATGGTTCCTGCGGAACACTATGAGAAGGAGCGTGTTAGCGGGTTTCCGCATCCGTTAACGACAAAACCACTCCCCGCGCGCACGTTACACGTCACCAAAAACTCGGGCTATTCTACTCGCAGCTCATACAGCGATACGCTGATTGGTGGCGATTCGAGTTCGTTTGAGATACCTGTGAGCGTTCTTTCGGTAACCCTGACACGGCGTTCTTTGCCGGGCTCATTGTAAGCCATTCTGTCGGGGCCGGTGAGAAGCCACACGTGGGCCTTTCCGGATAGAGCGATGCCTTTGAAGTCCACAGGGACACTAAACTTTGTTTGAGTGGGATTGACAATCGCAACCGTCAGTGCCTTGCGGTTCTTCGTCCAGGCGGCTGCAACGTCTAAAGGTTCAGGTTGCCCGCTCACTTCCACCGGTATCGCGCCAAACCGGGAACGATAGAGTTTAAGAGCCAATCCCGTCGCGGCGAATTCGGCGGCGGTCTTCGTGGTTTTGATGCAGCCGATGACATTGACAGTTTGCGCGTAGTTGGCCATGAAGACAATATCGCTGTTGCGGAAAAACTCGTGAAGGCCGGCGGCGATTCCGAGGGCATCCTGGAGAAAATAACGCGTGCCAAGTTCCCCATAGACGTGAGGCCCATACCAATAATTCCATTCGTCCATGGCGATGCGGATGTCTTTTCCCGCCAGAGAGCTGATGGTCTTGTTATAGCGGCGATGTGCGTTGGAGATACGCCTTATCTGCGCCGGTATCTGCGCCACATGCGCCATCAACCCTTTCTTTTCTCCGCAGTAAAAGTGTTCGCTCATCAGGTCCATGTGGTCAGCGCAACCGGCAAGCATTGTTTCGGACCACGTGCCCACCGCTCCCACGGCGATAACTCGAATTGAGGCATCAACGGCGCGCATCGCCTCGACGACGCTGTTATGTTTCTTGACATAATTTCCCAGCGGCATGTGGCCGAGCTGCCAGCCTCCATACATCTCATTACCAATCCCCCACCATTTGACCCCGAACGGCTCCGGACGGCCGTTTTGAGCGCGCAATTTCCCCATAGGCGTACTCACCGCGCCGTTGCAGTATTCAACCTCCTGAGCCGCAGACTCGGCTGTGCCCAGACCGGTGTTTACGACAACGAGCGGTTCCGCGCTCACTTCCCGGCAAAAAGCTATGAACTCATGGATGCCGAAATCATTGTGCTCAACTCCCGTCCAAGCGGGATTCTTACGCGGCGGACGGCCGTCGGGGTCGCCGATGCCGTCTTTCCAGTTGTAGCCGCTGACAAAGTTGCCCCCGGGCCAGCGGTACAGCGGCGCGTTGAGTTCCTTCAACAGCTTCAGCGTATCCGCCCGCATGCCGCGCACATTGTCCGCGGGCATCAGCGAGGCGGTCCCGATTCGAAAGGCTCCCCTACCGCGCCCCACAATCTCCAAGCGTCCATTGTCGGTCGTGGCTCCAGCTCTGAAACGCAACGGCACTTTCCTAAATTCACGACCGATCTTCTCAACGGCCACTGTCTGACGGGCCTTTTTCCCCTTGCCCCATACCAGACTGACTTCTATCGGCGAGACTTCGGAATCGCCCGCGAGTACGATCCGTCCCCTGTACTTTTTTCCTTTAATCACCGCCAGCTCGCCTTGTGCAATGCCACGAGGTTTCCCATCGCCGGGCAACTGCACCTCCGGCGTATGTTCGCCGACATACGAGCCCTCTCGCATCATCCTCACTGCGCCTTCTCCGCCGATAACTTCCCACGGCGAGCCGGTCAGCACGGAAGCTCCGCTCCTCGTTTTGCCCCACGAGGGCCCGCCTATCTTCACAGGGTAATAGAACTTCCGATCCTCCAGCATTTCGGCCCAGATTCCGCCGTAGATGCAGCGGCCGAGGTGCTCGATAAACTGCCCGTAGATGTATTTCGAGATCGGCTCTTCCCTCCGGCCCGCATTGATTTTTACGTAAGGCTTCAGCTCTTTAGTAGAGACCGTTTCAAGCCGCAGGTCATCAAACCAAGCCTTGCCCGTCGCCAAACCCCAGCCGCCAAGGAGGCAGTTGACTTGCACGACATCGTTGGATTCTGAATCAAAAGGGACTTCCACCCTCGTCCAATCCTTTGTTCCCGTGACCGCCTGCGTTTGCAGAGGCTGAATGTTATGCAGATTCAAAAGCGCCCCCTTCCCGGATGTCGCAGCGAGGTTTTCCGTCTTAATCCACCCGGATAACCTGTACCGCGAAAATGGTGTGATGGCGACTGAAGTCTGCCAGCCCACATCTGCCCCTTTTTCCGAAGCAATCATCACGCTCGACTTCCCCGAGCGACCCTCTGGCACGTATTTGAATTCGGCTTGCCCTCCCCATTTCTCCGTTTTCCATCCCCTGGGCGTTTTGCCGTCTCCCCTCTCGAACGAAGGATTCTCTATCAGGTTGCGCGATTCAGCCGCGCCCCCTCTCAAGGCGCCCAGCGCCAAAAGACTCATTCCCGAGCAAAATCCCAGTACCAACGCCAGCCCGCTCAACCGTGTTACGCTCATGCTCTTCTCCTTTTGGTGAAAATACTCACAACGAGCAAGTGCTCTGATTTATAAGTTCGAGGAAGTATGTGTTTGTACACGATAACACGATAGCGCCGATTCTTCAATTCCTCTTTACCTCTCCCAGTATGGCCTCAATCTCGGGCGGATACCCCGCCTTGGCGGCGGAGGGAAAAGGGAAGAGAAGGGTAACGCAAAGACGCAGGGTCGCAGAGATGAGAATGAGAAAGACTCCGTCCTCGCCTGCCGTGGCATGGGCATCTTGCCCATGATTCCCACGGGTCCCGCTTCCAGCGGGATGCCACGTGGGGGACGGCTGTTCTTTTCGCCCTGAGGGGCAGAGCGCCACCTGGCGTCCCGCGTCCCGCGGGATGTTGATGCTTTCGCATGGCTCTTGCCCCCAAAGTCCCCCTGCCCCACCCGTAACTGGGGCATTACCCCCCTATCCGAAATGTTCTTGACAGGGCGTCTTGGTGCTGGTAGGTTCCTGCATCGGCGGGGTGCTCGAGGCGTTTGGTGTCAGCGCAGCAGTTGAAATCCAAAAGTGGTCGCCACGAGGGATTCTGGTGAGGGCATGGGGCCGCGAGGCGTGTTCGCATCCGTAGTCGCGGCGCCGATGTCGCGTCGAGCGACCGTCTCTCTCTCTAACCTGGCCCTCAAGAGCGTCCTAAGCAGATATACCCATGGCGAAGGTTCGTTGTCCTCAGCAGCACAAGCGGCGGAAGCCTGTTATCCGCAAATCCCGAACTGGAGACGCATAGTGGCCTCCGCAGGGGAAAATGAGTCGAAGCTCGAGCCCGGAAAACCTGTGCTTTGTGCCAACAACATCGTCAATACAAGGACCGAACAAAAGGGGACATGAAGGAGCTGGCACTCAAGCGAGGGCTTATAGCCGGAAACTAACTGTCGTTTGAGAAAGGAGAGACGCTTATGAATAAGGACATCATCAATGGGTTTGCACGACGAAAAGGAATGCGATGGTTCACGCTGGTTGCCTCGCTTTTTTTCCTCACGGCGCTGAGCGAGGCGACCGCTTACGAAGGTGAATATGACCGCTCCTTCTATGCCAGTGAAACGTATGACTACTGGGATACGAACACACTCGACGGCGTAGCCGATGGGAATCCGAACGTTCCCGGCGTCCAGACTACTCTCCGCGCGGCTCTTATGGAGGCGGAAGCACAGGGCGGTACAACTCTGATAACGCTCGGCGCCGGCGCCTATGAAAACACAATATCCCAGCAGTTCATCAACGCAAACGTGATAATAGAGGGTCGAGGATCGGGCAAGACGATATTGGAGGGGAATCACCTCAGCAGAGTCATTTCTGTGGGGGACATTTATGACAGGACGAATTACACGGTAATTATCATAGGGGTGACGATTCAGAACGGCGCCATGTCGGACGACCGCTTGTGGGGAGGCGGGGGCATCAAGAACTTTTGGAGCACGGTGACGCTCAAGGACGTGGTCATCACCGGTTGTGCGGCTGGCGGTCAAACCCAGTGCCTTTATGGCGGCGGTATCCACAATGTAGCGACCATGACCCTGGAAAACTGCACCGTAACCAAAAACCATGCCAATGGTACGGGGGGTGCCATCTACAGTCATGGCACGCTGGCGATCATCAACAGCACGATAAGCGATAACACGGCAGCGAATGGCGCCGGGATTGATAATCACATCGGCAACATCACTATCGCTGGCAGCACCATCAGCGACAACCGGGCCGCAGGGTTTGGTGGGGGGATACTGAACAACGCCGGAGATTCCTTGACGAACATTGTCAACAGCACCATCAGCGGCAATAGCGCCGGCACAACCGGAGGCGGCATACACAATGAGTGGGGTGGAGGAACGCTCACGAACGTGACTGTTGCCTACAACGTCGCAGGCGTCGCCGGGGGTGGTATCTACCAGAAGACGTCTCAACCCGCTTACCACGGCGCTACACTCAAAAACACGATTCTGGCGCATAACACGGCTGGCGATTGTGCAGGCGCCCTCAATAACATTAAGGACGAGGGAGGTAATGTCTGCACGGGAAGTAGTTGCGGATTGCCGGTCGGCGACCCGCTCCTCGGCCCCCTTCAGGACAACGGCGGACTCACTTTCACGCACGCCCTGCTGCGGGGCAGCGCCGCGATAGACGCTGGGAATAACAGCGTTTGCCCGGACACCGACCAGCGAGGCGTAGCTCGTCCCCAGGACGGTGACGGCGACACCGTCGCGGTGTGTGATATAGGCGCCTTCGAGTGTGAAGGCATACCTCCACTTCCCTATTCGGACATTTCCCTCTCTCCCGGAAGCCATGATTTCGGCAAGGTCCTTGTTGCACAATCATCAACGGCTTTGGAGATTGCCATATCCAATAGCGGGCCTCTCAACTTAGTGGTCTCGGGCATGACCCTGTCGGACACAACCAACTACTCGTTGGACCCAAACGGAGGCTCAAATCCCTGCGGCAGCACGGCGCCGACCATTCCGACGGGACAAAGCCGCACGCTTACCGTTACCTTCGCCCCATCAGCGGTGGGAACCTTTGACGCGGACCTGACCATAAACTCCGACGATCCTGATGAGCCAAGCGTAGTTGTTTCGCTGACCGGAAAAGGCGGTTTGCCCGAACCGGAGATTGCACTTGCGCCGTCGGTCGCCGATTTCGGGGAAGTATTAGTGGGATTCCTATCTGACCAGATAGTGACCGTGAGCAATGAGGGGACTGATGACCTGACAATCGGCACAATTGGAGGCGCAGACTCGCTTGATCCTCCTTTCAGCATCGTGAACGATGGGTGTTCGGGGCAAACCCTTTCCCCAGAGGAAAGTTGCACGCTCACAGTTCGATTCGCGCCCACGGAGGAAGGCGAATTCAATGACACATTCGACATTCCCTCCAACGACCCCGATGAGAATCCCTTTACGGTGAACATAAGCGGCGAGGGGGTGACGCCGGGCCTCGCCTCCAAGCTCCAGTCGAACGTCCACGATGGGGGAAACGGCCATGATTCCACATGGGGAGTGGCCATTGACGGCCAGGGCAATTTGGTCGTTGCCGGTTACGTCAAGGGCGCCACGTCCCCCGACTACGGTGATACTGCGTACCTGACAAAGTACGATCCGGATGGAATCGCGTTCTGGACTGAGACTATGGAGGTCGGGGCAATCGAAGGACAAAAGTTGGACAGCACCGACCGTTTCTATGACGCAGCAGTGGACAGCGAGAACAATATCATCGTCGTTGGTGTGAAATCGGGGACCTGGGAAACGCTTGGATACCACCAAGCTATGCTCACTCGAAAATACGGCCCGGATGGCACCCTCATCTGGGAAAAGACACATCACGACTTCGCGTGGAGCTCTGCTTGGGGTGTGGCTATTGACGGTGACGACAATATCTATGTTACAGGAAATGTGTTCACCTCCTGGACGATCGCGAACCAATGGGCAGTCCTGAAGTACGATAAGAATGGGAATCTTCAGTCGGGTTTTCCGGTCCATTACAATTTCTCGAATTCAAACGACTTCACC
>Ga0315548_1003140_pt1 | contig 12505 bp, 7 predicted proteins | sample SalMarSW160110MG_2_FD_202540 | JGI IMG/M metagenome (GOLD analysis project Ga0315548, IMG submission 202540) | Salt marsh sediment microbial communities from the Plum Island Ecosystem LTER, Massachusetts, United States - Salt Marsh Sediment SW1601-110 ... | reverse complement strand
CGTAACGACTGAAGATATAGCAGATGTCGTCGGAGCGGCACGGGGATTTACAGTATTTGATTTACAGAATGCAATAGGGAAGAAGAATCTTGAAGAAGCACTGCGTATTGTAAATCGCATGATCGAGGCAGGTGAGACTTCTCAGCTTACTATCGTAATGTTGACCAGATATTTCAATATTCTTTGGAAACTGCAGTATCTTTTCGCCAATGGTGCATCGGAAACAGAGGCCATTGCGTCAGTAAGAATTTCGCCTTATTACTTTAAAGACTACATAGCAGCAGCAAAGCGTTTTACACAGGCACAAATTGAAAATGCTTTTCGCGCCCTTCTCGACGCAGATGTCAGGCTGAAAACCGCTTCGCCAAATCCGTATCATTTGATGGAAATGCTTGTGTATTCGCTTATTCGGGAACAGCAAACTTCAGAGTAAGTCATATTTTGAGAAATAAATACTGGAATTCCTCTGCTCATTCGTATGAGTGAACTTCTTACACCGACGACAACGCTTGAATGGACATTCATGTCGTTCATTATCGCGATTTTAATCGTATGTGTTGCGGCAAGTGAACTTGTACGGAAACATTTCAATTGGTCTTCTGAAGTAACACGAAAGCTTGTTCATATCTCTATCGGATTCCTGATCTTTTTTGCACCGATGATCTTTAAGTCGGCGTTTATTCCTTTACTCCTTTCTTCAATTGCCGTACTGGCAATGCTTGTTGCAGTACGGACAGGCCTCCTGGCCGGTATGCATGGAACATCGCGCTTTTCATATGGAACAGTGTTTTATCCGTTGTCTCTCTTTGTCTTGATTCTTGTATTTTGGAATACACGACCTGAAATCATTTCGCTGTCAATGTTAAGCCTTGCAACAGGAGATGCAGCAGCAGCGATGGTCGGTGAATCTTTGCGGTCAGTAAGAGAATACAAGCTTACAACCGATAAGAAATCTATCGAGGGATCCATTACGATGTTTCTTGTGACTTTCATCAGTCTTTTCTGCGGTATGTTATTTTTTGGACTTCAGAATTTGTATCCGTGGGAATATATTGCAATTATTGCCGCAGTTTCAGCAAGTATTGCTACAGCATGGGAAGCTATCTCGTCGAAGGGACTGGATAATTTTACGATACCTTTATCTGTAGCGTTCGTTCTTTCTTTTTATCTTATTCCCTCGCATATGCAGGATCCAAACAGGTTCACCGCAGGCGTCTTACTGTCTCTCTTTATTGCAGTTACGTCATATTATTTTAGGTTTCTAACTGCAAGCGGTTCTGTCGCTGCATTTCTCCTTGCAAGTATAATCTACGGATTAGGCGGATGGCAATGGACGGTTCCCATCCTGACTTTTTTTATTCTGTCAAGCCTTCTTTCAAAAGCGGGAAAGAAGAGAAAAGAACAATTTGAGCATCTTTTCGAAAAAACAGGCGTGCGCGATTGGGGGCAGGTAGCCGCAAACGGCGGTGTAGCCGGAATACTCATAATTGTTCAGTATGCCTTACCGAATACAAATCTCTACCCTGCATTTCTTGGCGCAATTGCAGCTGTTACAGCGGATACGTGGGGCACGGAAATCGGTATCTGGCGAGGAGGTAAGACGATTCTGCCGTCACGTTTCAAAGTTGTTGAGCCGGGGACTAATGGCGGTATTTCTCTTGCCGGATTTATTGGAGGAGCGATTGGCGCTTTTGTGATATCTATGAGTGCTTTTCCCTGGGAATCGGAAATCCGAATGCTGCTTGTTATCACTCTCTCGGGAACTGCCGGAAGCCTTTTGGATAGCCTGCTAGGCGGAACAGTACAATCGATCTATCGTTGTATTATATGCGATAAGCATACAGAAAGAAAATTGCATTGTGGCTCTGCAACGGTTTTCGTTAAAGGCATTCGATGGATAACGAACGACGTGGTCAATTGGATATGTGCTTTAGCGGGTGCACTTGGTGCATGGGTATTTTATTAATATATAGAGAGAAGCAATCTGAGTTGAAAATTTAAGAACTGTACTATCAAAAAGGGATATTTATGAGTACGGAAAAAATTCGCCAGTTAAAACAGCTGCGTGAAAAAGCAATGCACGGAGGCGGGCTTACTAAGATCGAGGATCGGCATAAGCACGGTAAGCTGACTGCTCGCGAGCGCATCGATCTTCTATTGGACGAAGGAAGCTTCGAAGAAATCGGGATGTTTGTTCATCATAGATCCCGGGAATTCGGCCTGGAGAAATATAAATATCTTGGCGATGGTGTTGTGACAGGCAGGGGAACGATAGGAGGACGTAATGTAGTTGTATACAGCCAGGATTTTACGGTCTTTGGCGGCTCTCTCTCTGAAACTCATGCAGAAAAGATCTGCAAGATTTTGGAGATAGCGATGAAGAATGGCGTACCTGTTATCGGACTGAATGATTCAGGCGGTGCGCGCATTCAGGAAGGCGTAGTCAGTTTGGGCGGGTACGCAGACATTTTTCTGCAAAACACTCTTGCATCCGGTGTAGTGCCGCAAATCTCTGCAATACTTGGCCCATGTGCAGGTGGAGCGGTTTATTCACCGGCTATAACAGATTTCATTTTTATGGTGAAAGATACAAGCTATATGTTTGTGACCGGCCCTAATGTTGTAAAGACTGTAACGCATGAGGATATTTCATTTGAAGACCTGGGCGGCGCATTAACGCATGCTGTTAAAAGCGGTGTAGCACATTTTGCAGTGGAGAATGAATTGGAATGCATCGAGGGAATTAAAAAACTCTTGAGTTATATTCCATCGAATAATATGGATGATCCGCCGTTTATTGAATCTCACGACGATGAATATCGCATGGATATTGAGCTTGACTCTATTGTGCCGGAAAATCCAAGCAAACCGTATGATATAAAAGAAATCATTAATAGAATAATCGATGACGGTGAATTTTTTGAAGTACAAGAATTATATGCTCAGAATATGGTTGTGGGATTTGGCCGGCTGGGCGGGTACTCTGTCGGTATTGTGGCAAATCAGCCGTCTATACTTGCGGGCGTGCTCGATATTGAAACATCTCTCAAAGGTGCGAGGTTTATTCGGTTCTGCGATGCATTTAATATACCGCTGATTATTTTACAGGATGTCCCTGGATTTCTTCCCGGCACCGATCAGGAATGGAGAGGACTCATCAAGCATGGAGCCAAATTGCTTTATGCGTTCTGTGAAGCAACTGTTCCAAAGATAACAATCATTACACGCAAATCATACGGAGGTGCGTATTGTGTCATGAACTCAAAACATATCCGCGGTGATGTAAACTATGCATGGCCTACAGCCGAGATTGCCGTGATGGGACCGAAAGGTGCAGTGGAGATCATTTTTAAGAAGGATATCGAAAATTCGGAAGATAAAGAGAAAGCGATTGCGGAGAAAGTGCAAGACTACACAGAACGATTCGCAAATCCGTATGTTGCAGCGGAGCGGGGGTATGTTGACGAAGTTATTCTGCCGCATGAAACCCGGCCGAAACTGATTAAGGCACTCAGATTTTTTGAGAATAAAGTCGATACAAATCCGAGAAAAAAACATGGCAACATTCCGCTTTAATGTGATCAAATTCCTTGATTAAGTGGTAATGTTACACTATTTTTGAGTAAAATATTTATCCAGATAATATAGTTGAGGCTGATGCGGCGGTTTGTAATTACGTTCTTATCATTTGTTCTTATCAGTTGTTCTTCAGAAGAGACGACACGTTCCGGCATTGATACTTCATATCAATTGCCCAATTTACCCGACAAAGAAGTTGTCAGCATTACTGCAGATACCACTTATTGCGCAGTCGATACAACAAACGGGAAACTAAACGGCAACAGTAGCGACGGCGGCAATGGTTCTGTAGATACATCCGATTACGATCCGGAACTTATTTACCAGAGGTTTGAACAAGCCAGGCAGCATTATTTGCTGGCAATTGCATCGCAGGCAGTCGGTGATTCTCTCAGCTGCGGCGCGGAATTCGAAACAGCCATCCAAATCCTTAATGAGTTAAGCGAATACGTGCGAATTGACAGTTCGAAAGAATACCTTGATTTAAGCAAGAGTTTGATCGAAGATTATGAGAAGTACATTGCTGAAATCGACAGCCTTGGTCCCGATGCTTCTGTATATGCTTTACGAGAAAAATTAAATCAAGTCGTTGAACAGGATGATGCTACCGGCCTAAATATACCCGAAATTGAAGTTACAGGAACACAAGTTCCGCTGCCTTTTAATGAATATGTAGAACGTGCGACTGCCTTTTTTATGGGCAAGGGGCGGCCTCATATGGAACGCTGGATGTATCTTTCAGGCAGGTATTACCCGATGATGTTAAGGATTTTCAGGGAAGAAGGGACTCCTGAAGAACTTGCATACTTAGCTATGCCGGAAAGCGGTCTGCGTACGGATGCGCGTTCATGGGCACGAGCAGTAGGATTATGGCAATTTGTGAAAGGAACCGGTTCGCTATACGGACTGCGTGTGAATTGGTGGATCGATGAACGCCGGGATTTTGAGAAATCCACTCGTGCAGCCGCGAGACATCTTAAGGATTTGTATAATGATCTGGGCGATTGGAATTTAGCACTGGGTGCGTATAATGCAGGAGCGGGTAGAATTTATCGCGCCATGCGCAGAAGCGGCGCATCCGATTATTGGGAGATGCGCAAATACCTGCCGAGGCAAACACGGAATTATATCCCGCAGTATATCGCAGTCGCACGGATTGTTCTGAATCCGGAAAAGCATGGATTTACAGATATAGAAATGGCAGATTCACTCGCTTTTGATGTTGTGGAAATCAACGACTGCGTCGACTTGCGGGTGCTGGCAAAATGTGCAAAAACAACGGTTGACACGCTGCAGACTTTGAATCCTGAATTACTTCGCTGGTGCACGCCGCCAGGTGTAACAGGATACAGATTCAGGATTCCTCATGGAAGGAAAGATACATTTCTTGTAAGTTACGCGAAAATTCCTGATGAGCAGAAAAAAGATTGGGCAATCCATACTGTAAGGCGAGGCGAGACTGTTTCCACCATCGCGCGAAAATACGGTTTATCCATCTCACTATTAAAAGATCTGAATAAAATACGCAATGTCCGGCATCTCTCTATAGGCGCCGTATTAGCGATACCGCTTCCTCGGGATATTGCGGAAAGTAAAGTACCTTACGATTACTCACCGGAAATAAGAGGGATGAACTTCGGTTCGATAAAATCATATGCAGCAAGAGACAAAGTCAATAAAGCAAAACTGCGATATGCGAAACGGGAGGTAAAAAAACCGAAAGGTAAGACGAAACTTGTTTATCGTGTAAAACGAGGAGATACAATAGGGCATATTGCGGAATGGTACGGCGTACGAGCCAGCGATATTCGTAACTGGAATGATATTTCATACGGGAGTTATATCCATGCAGGCCAGTCAATTGCTATCTGGGTTCCGGCGTCCAAATCGAAACTGCTGAAAAAAGTCAATAGTATGGATTTTTCAGAAAAGCAGGCAATGATAAAGGGCGACCTGGCTGAAGCAGAACGCGCAGAAGAAGGAAAAACCAGGAAAGTATCATTGTCGAGTGAGTGGATACAGCATGAAGTAAAATCAGGCGAGACTCTGGAAGTAATTGCTAAGACCTATGAAGTGACTATCAACGAACTGAAACAATGGAATAATCTTCGTTCGTCAAAAATTCTCGCAGGACAGATATTGGAAATTTATGATAAGCCCGAAGAGCGTGTAAAGATAATCGCAGCGCCTGCTGCAGGACAAACGTCTTCGCCCTACAAAACTTCAAGTATCGATATTTTCTCGCCGACTCATAAAGTAAAAGCAGGTGAAAGCATATATACAATATCAAAGTTGTATGGTGTTGATATGCAGACATTAAAAAAATATAACAACTTAAAGAGCGATAAAATTCTGGCCGGAAAACTGCTAAAGATCCCTCCTAAAAACAATCCCTGAATCATTGGAGCGTCATATTCAGGAAATGGCGCTTCACCGAAAATTCTTTTTATTTCATTTTAATTTAACTTGCCTTTCGGAAGTTTCTTAATTACGTTTGTGTCGAATTTAAGCGGGGATTGTTATGATCAAGCTGATTCATTTCAAGCCATTTAATAACCATTTCTTAGAACGATCCACTGTCTAACTTTATCATATTTAAATAAGGAGGATTTCTATGGACAAGTTCTACTGCAGAAGCATTGCTTTTGTGCTGATTCTGTTTATTATCTCTGCATCGATGCTGAATGCTCAAGTTACAACAGCTTCAATAAACGGTGTTGTTACGGATAAATCCGGACAGCCGTTGATAAGTGCATCAGTTCGCGTGATCCATGAACCTTCCGGAACACAATATGGAACAAGTACACGTGAAAACGGCCGTTTCAATTTGCAGGGTTTACGAGTCGGAGGACCGTATTCGATGCTCGTATCGTTTATAGGTTACAAAAGCCAGGATCAAAGCAACATAGAACTTGAACTAGCCCAAAATTTACGAGTTGATTTTATTTTAATTGAAGAAGCTGTTCAAATGGGTGAAGTACAGATTATAGGAGAAAGAAATCCTGTAATGAGTGAATCGCGCACAGGAGCTGCATCGAACGTGTCGCGTGATAATATCGACCGCCTTCCGACAATCAGCCGCAATTTCACAGATTACTTAAAGCTGTCTCCGTATTTCATCGGCAACAGTGCTCAGGGCCGTAATTATAAATACAACAACATTCAAATCGATGGTGCAAATTTCAACGATTTATTCGGACTCGGTTCGAGCGGAACACCGGGCCTGTCGAATGTTTCACCTATCAGCCTTGAGGCAATTCAGGAATTTCAAATAGTCATTTCGCCGTTTGATATCAGGCAGAGCGGCTTTACAGGCGCAGGTGTGAATGCAGTCACAAGAAGCGGAAATAATAATTATTCCGGCGCGGGTTTCCTGTACGGCCGGAATCAGAACATGATCGGAAAAAGCCCGGATACGCTGAGAACTTCGTATGCAGATTTTTCAGAGATCAAAGCAGGATTTCGCTTAGGCGGCCCTATCATCGAAAACAATCTATTCTTTTTTGCCAGCGCTGAACTTACACAATATAAGCGGCCTACAACAAGGACTTTCAACGCGGCTTCTTCAGGTACAAATTTATACACGCTATCTCAAGACAGCGTCGATGCTTTTGTGAGTAAACTGAGGTCATACGGCTATGAACCGGGTTCTTTCACAAATATCGATTTTAAGCGCCAAAGTATAAATCTGTTTGCACGATTGGATTATAATTTGAGTGAAGCACACAGGCTTACTCTGCGTCATACATATACTAACGGCACAGATGATAATAATCCCTCTTACTCCGGTATCTATGCTGAGAATACACGTTATCAGCTTGCGAATGAAACAAATTCTACCGTGCTGCAATTGAATAGTGTTTTCAGCAATACCATGTCGAATGAATTTCTTGTGAGTTATACAACCAGCAGGGATAAGCCTACTTTTTACGGGAAGGATTTTCCATTCGTTCAGGTTAAGGTAAGAGATGCAGACGGCAGAACAAACAGCCTTCTTGCGGGCTCCGAGAATTACCGCATCAAGAATAAACTTGATCAGGATATTATTGAAATTACAGACAACTTTACGCTTTTCGTGGGCGACCATACATTAACATTCGGCACTCATAATGAAATCTTCAGCTTTGCCAATCTCTATATACGCGACTATTACGGTAACTATACATTTAATACACTTGCAGATTTTTTGAACGATGCGCCGGCATCAGGCGGATATTCGTTGAGTTTTTCTACAACGAGCGATCCCGAACAGAAGGCAAAATTCAGCGCCATTCAATACGGGCTATACATACAGGATGAGTGGAATGCCTTGCCTGGATTAAAAATTTCAGCAGGAATACGAGTGGATATTCCAACCCTGCCGGATAATCCGGCATATAATTATAAATTTGACTCAACCTTCTCAGCTCTTGGTTATTCTCTCTCAACGAGCAAAGTGCCCAGCGGTAATATTCTATTTTCGCCGCGTGTTGCATTTAACTACGATGTGACGGGCGACCGTTCAACTCAAGTGCGCGGAGGTATAGGTATGTTTACAGGCCGTGTTCCTTATGTATGGATATCGAACCAGTACGGCAATACAGGTGTTGAGTTTGCGAGATTATCTTATTACACACAAACATTTATATCAGATCCTTTCAATCAGCCGCGCGGAGTCGCGCCTATCTTTACTTCAGAGATCGATGTAGCCGACGAAGACTTCAAGATGCCGCAAATACTGCGGACAAGTATGGCAATCGACCAGAAACTGCCTTACGATTTCGTAGGCACGATTGAAGGCGTATATTCGAAAGTTATTAATGATATTATGTACCAGAATATTAATTTGAAAGGAACACTTGAACCGGTAATTACAGCAGGACTCATTACTGACGGCAGATTACCTGGAGACGGCCGGCCTGTGTATGGAACATGGAACACAACTACCGAACGATGGTCGACGCAGAAATGGAATAGCACAAACTTTACCAACGTACTATTGTTAAAGAACACGGATGAAGGATACTCTGCAAACCTGACGGTACAGCTCCAGCGTTTCGGAATGGCAGACGGCATAGATGCAAATTTCGCTTATACATACGGAGTTTCCAAGGATCTTAACAGCGGTGGATCTTCGCAGGCATATTCGCAGTGGCGCTATAATCATGCATATGATCCGAATCATCCTACGTTATCATATTCTGCATATGATCGAACGCATCGTGTTATGGCAACATTTGCCTATCGCTTTGATTGGAGCGAAGAATTTGGTATTGATGTGACCGGATATACTATGACGATCGGTTTGTATTACAGCGGTGTATCCGGACGTCCGTATTCCTGGGTGATTAGCGGCGATCTGAACGGCGACGGCCAGGTGGAAAATGACCTTGCTTATATTCAAAAGGACAGGAATGATGTTATTCTGATGAGTTCAACGGGGCAAGTGTTGCCGAGTACAGATGCTTCGTACGACCAGCTGGATCAGTTCATTACGAATGACGAGTATTTAAGCAAACATCGTGGTGAAGTTGCAAGCAGAATGGCAGCGCGTGAGCCGTGGTACGGCCAGATCGATCTCAGAATAGCTCAGGAAATTCCTGTTTTCCTCGGACATAAAATCGAGTTAACTCTGGATATTTTGAATTTTATGAATATGCTTGATGAGGATGCAGGGTATATTAAGACGGTAAATAATCAGAGGGCATTTCTGTTAAACTTTGCCAGTCTTGATCCGGTTACAGGCAAACCGCGCTTTACGTACGGTAAGTTGACTGATCCTGCTTATGCAAGCGATCTTTCTTCACGATGGCAGATGCAGCTTGGCGTTCGTTATACATTCTAGCAGCTTATTTAAGTAACGGTGACACACATACAGAACCCCGTCGAGTGATCGGCGGAGTTTTATTTTGCAACCTTGTCAAAAGTAGAGTCCGGTCACCAGACCGGACAATTATCAGACAGAGTTGTTTTTTTATCGTCGCTTTCTTTTGATAAAAGTCAGATTCCTTCGACCCTCCTAAAGGTTGGATTTGTAGTGGCACAACATTTTTCCCGCCGTATTATACGTAGACGGGTATTGTTTCCGGACAGATAGGATTTTAAATGGAAAAGTCATTCCCGCGAAAGCGGGAATCCAGATCTAAGGATTCTTTAGAAAATTTTGTCGCCGCTTTTTTTTGGCGAAAAGGTATTGTTCTTTCTTTTGTCTTGACACAAAAGGAAAGAACCAAAGAAAAGGTCAAGACTGTAAAAAAATATTGGTAAAACGGCGGCTCGCTGCGTTGACCAGAAAAAACTCGCTCGCTGAAGCGAACTCAAACAGTTTTCTGGTCGGACACTTTGCTCGCCTTGTTTTACTACCATATTTCTTAAAGTCACTTGGACAATTAACTGTAACTTCTATCGATTTCGCGAGCTAGCATAAAAGATAGGTTGAAAAACCATGTCCATTTCAGACTACCGAGGATGCTTTTGTAGGGGCGCAGTGCTCTGCGCCCGGACAAGAGAGGATTCCTTAATGTCATAGCCCGGCCACTTTCCGAAAGTTATCCAAGTATATTCTAAGAGAACTTTCGGAAAGTTACACTATTTATCTAGCGGACTCCGGACAGTCAATCCTTTTTTATTCAATACATGGGTATCTACCCTGTGAGATAATATTTTATTCGGTTCTTAATATATCTCTTTCCCCATGAGGATTTTAGATATTTCTCGTGTTTAGCGCGCTCGATATCACCGATTTTTCCTAATTCTTTTTTTAGAACTGATCCATATAAGAATATTAATGCATTGAACGCCTGGTTTTGATTAGAGGGAGCAACTTCTTTGGATGATGTTGAATATTCTTGATACAGATCGCAGTTTCCTTGTTGTGCATTTGAAGCAACAAGTAGAGCGTCTTTTGGATCAGTGCGGGAGAAAAATCGTGTTTGGCCATAGGACGCGATAGGTGTGTGGTTAAAGGGCTGACCATAAGCGTAGCATAACCTTCTGTTTTGAGATAGAATGCCAGTGTCATCCAGAGATTGTGGTTATCCATCCCTTCGGGACAGGAAGTCTCGATGGCAAAAAGAGTATTATCGGGATTGCATTTTGGAAGCAGAAGTGTTACTTTTTTCCAGAGGGTTTTAGTATATCCCTCGTAGGCGACATCAAAGGCAAAGGATTTACCTATTTGCAGGCCGGAAGGGTCGATAAGAACGGCTTGGTGTTTTACCTTTGCGGGATCAATGCCGATGATATGTTTACCGGCAATGAGTTGTTGTTTTGATTTATCCATAGATGTTCTCCTTTGATTATGTGAGTGATTCCCGCAAAGCGGGATTTCGTGTGAAGCACTCAACAAGAGAATATCATCAATTATTCTATTGTGTGGAACTATGGCGGGTTTACCCGATATGTTTTTTGGCGGGCTTGCCCGCCGATCTTAGTGGCGGGGTATAATCGCTACTGGTCCCTGCCTGCGTGCTGAATGCACTTCCACCTTCATCGTTGATTTCGGTGGACAAGTCGGCAGGCAGGCAAATACTAAGTGAGAGATCTTGTCTTAGGGCGTTAGGACTTAAGCCTTTGTGCTTCTTCATCCCGTTCTCGGGAGCGCCGATCTCATTTGAGCCGGAGGCTCATCAGCCTCTGGCTGAGTAGGATTACCCCGCCTTATAATTATTTTTTGCAATATAGAAATCGTTAGAACGCATTCTGAAATAGTTGTATTTAATTATTCCTAGACTATATAGTATAGTCGGGAACTTTCATCCATCATTAATTAAAGGAGTATTTTATGAAGAGGTTCCTTTTTTGCATTATATTACTGTTACTGCTCTCCTTTTCAATTCAAGCACAGGAAGCAGTTCCGACATCATCATCCTTCACGGAAAACACGATCGGAATCGGGCTTGGAATTCCATATGGTGTTCTTGGCGTCAACATTGACATAAACATTGTTCCGAATCTCAACTTTACAGGTGGTATCGGAACAGCAATTGTTGGACTTGGTTATAATTTCGGAGCAAAATATTTTCTCTCTGGTGTTAGTAATTCGTTTCGACCACGTGTGTTGGCAGTATATGGAACAAACAGCGTATTGGAAGTTATCGGTGCGTCGAGTCTTGATGAGGCATATACGGGACTTTCTCTTGGTGTTGGTGTACAGTGGATGTGGGGAGAAAGCAGGACAAGCGGGCTTGATTTTGATATTATCTTCATAGCAACGACAGGTTTGGATGTTAATGATCTGAAGAATCAGGGAATTATTGTTGAGGAATATGGTAAGGTCAAGATATCAATCGGCTATAGACATACATTGTAGCAACATTTTTAAAAGTAATAACAATCAGCCTGTATCCTTTCTCAACAGGCTGGTTGTGACATTATATATTTAAAGAAATAATAATGCGCCCTTCCAAGAAACTCATAGTATATTGAAAAGTATAAAATATGAGGAGAAATGAAGGTTGAAAAGAAGCAAAGGAAAAAAAAATCACGTAAAAAACGTAAAGGACATAGCTATCCTCTGCCTTATGAAAAGTGGTAGGTAAAAAATATTCGGATCCGATTGTTTTGGTATGGAATAAATAAGAACTCTTCCAAGCGGGGTTGCTCAAGGCACCACCAATACAAAAACAGAAAACAGCCGGGACCAGCCTAACCAACGGGCTTATGTAAGCACCAATGCGGCGTCGGTCATAATTCTACTTGTCTGCCATCTTATTGGCGGAAGGAACATCGTGATTGTTTTGTTGTGCAGTATAAGATACGAGGAGTTTCTCTTAAACAAGAATCGGGCGCAAGCCAGATGGTCTGCCTAATCAGCAACTCAAGTCCCAAAGGGATCGAGACTGTGTAAAAACCTTGGAACATTTTAATAAGATGTACGTTTAAAGAGAAAGAAGCAAACAAATATTCACTATATAGGTAATAAATGAACCATATTAACGGTGTTGTT
>Ga0315548_1003139_pt1 | contig 12506 bp, 12 predicted proteins | sample SalMarSW160110MG_2_FD_202540 | JGI IMG/M metagenome (GOLD analysis project Ga0315548, IMG submission 202540) | Salt marsh sediment microbial communities from the Plum Island Ecosystem LTER, Massachusetts, United States - Salt Marsh Sediment SW1601-110 ... | reverse complement strand
TTTCATGTTTCTTCTTTCCTTATATGTTTAGTTCTACTGTGCTTTAACGAAATAATATTTTATACAAGACAAATAATAATCATTTATTTTCCCTGTCTTACGATGTCACAGGATTAACAACCTTTCCTATGAATAATATTGTCCCCGATTGATGTTCGCGAATTGCAAAAATAAACGGCCGGTTAACAGTCATTTCAGGCGGGAGACCTCTAACAAATGAAATAATAGTCACTGCCGCTGCCTCTGTTCCTTCTTCGTTAACTTCCACAAATGTTTTATGCCTGACTTCATCGATCCATATACCCGGCGCAATACGGGAAAAATCTGCAGAAGGACTAAAGGCAATCTGCATTCCCATAGCTATAAGTTCGTCATTAATGGTCTTTTCATATTCCAGCTTGAATTTTGGTAAAAACAAATCAACTTCTGTTGAGTCCAGGTTATTCACCAATTCGTTCCATTGCTGTTGCGTCAATGCACCGGCAAACTGATCTATATTGGTTCCTTCGGCAGGCAGAATAATCGTCATACTGAATAAACGGTCACCATACGGCAGGTCGATGATTTGCGCTTTTTGTGTTTCTTTATATGCATATGTGGCTTTTTGAGTCATCAGACTGCAGGAGACGGTATTTCCTGTCGATGTTGTAAATGTGGCATCGGCAGTTTTTGCGGGATCGAACTGATATGTCCAAGCTCCCTTAAAGTAAATCGCATTGATTAAATACATTACTACTGAAGGTGGAATTTTTTCGAGTATTGTCGGGATTTTTCCGCTGGTTTTAGAATTTACCCAGGCGTTGATAGTTTGAACTGCGCTCGGCGAGGAAAAATCGAGTGATGCTGCTTCTGCATCGAAATAGCTGCTGCAATCGTCGAGAAACGTCGGAAGGACTTCGAAGTAGTCAGCGCACCAAATGGAATTGGCAATCTGAAATACGACCTTTGGGTCAAGATGAGTAAGTATATAAGAGATATTCTTGTACGATTCGTTTATTTCCTGCATCGTGAAATTCGAATGCTCAAGCACTTGCTTCATGGAATCAAGCGTGGCACCATCCGCACCGTTCAATGCCATACCTAACGCCATCGAAACACTGAATGGAGACATAAAAACATTCTTATTTTGCTCCACAGCGTTCATTCTTGTGAAAAGCTTCAATCCGAAAGAATTGTCCGATGAAATAACGGATTTTTCCAATACAGTTAAATCCTTTATACTTGGCTGGTCAGTCGATAAGGATTCGGTACTCTGAGGACTGCAGCCTGCGAATACTGCTGCAAGAACAAGAATATTAAAAATATATGCTTTCATTATATATCTCCGATTATTCATTAATTTACGTATAGAGCCAGACTTCAAAGAATCGCATACTTATCCTGTATAGTAATAACGATTATCCTCTCCTAAACACCTATATCATTAAAAAAAATTTAAAAATACGGGCGATATACCGGGGGCATATTGCAAGTCTCCTTTGCTCAACTTATCTTGGTAACGTTCTTTTCTCTAATTCAAACTTTTTTCAAAATTGTGGAACAGAAAACAACAGACATACAGCTTCTTGAACAAATAAAAAGCTCCAATATGGAAGCTTTTCGAATGCTTTTTGATCGGTATCAACCGGCTTTGTTTCGGCAGGTGTTATTCCATATAGGGCAGACAGATCTTGCGCATGATATTGTGCAGGAAACTTTTATTAAAGTGTGGGAACACCGCAGATCCCTCAAACCTCACCTCAGTTTCCCATGTTATGTTTTTCGTATAAGCAGAAATCTTATACGAGACAATATCAAACATCAGAAAATTCGCAGACTTACCGATAAATATATCCCCTCTCCATCTTTGTCGGAAAATGACGACCCAAATGAAGCTTTGCAGTTAACTCTGCTACAGGAGCAAATTACAAGCATTATTAACAACGATCTTCCGAAAAGGTGCCGGGAAATATTTCTTTTAAGCAGGTTTGAAGGAAAAACACATCAAGAGATAGCTGATTTGCTTCATCTCAGCGTAAGGACTGTAGAGCATCAGATCATCCACGCATTGAAGGTAATGCGTAAAAAGTTATAGTATCAACAACCAGGAGAGGTAGTTTTTTGTAACAAATTTTCTTTTTAATATACTTTGTACTATTTCGCCTAAAAGCATGGCGGAATCCTACTCCACTTCCGGCCTGTCTCGAAATGTTTCGGCCGTTTTTTTATAATCCCGTTTTGAATCTACTATTAAATCCTGCACCGCCTGTAATAACGAACATCGTGTTTATACGTTATTATTTTTTATCAACGTATAAAGATAATACTTGTCTCACAAGAAAAATCGTGTTACATTATTAATGAAAGTAGCACGCTATCTATTAAACAACATTTACGTTTATTTAAGAAAAAGGAACAAGGCATCATGTACATAATAACCGCTATTATTCTAACCGTAACATTAGCCGGATTTGCATTTGCAAAGGACAATCCGGATTCAGATACAACAAAGACCTATAACCTGGATCCAATAACCATAACAGCAACCCGTACTGCAGCAGCCCGTAGTGTTGTTGCACCATCTATCAGTGTTATACCGCAGGAAATCCTGACCACGAATCCACAAAAATCCATTCTATCGCTTGTAAGCCAGCAAGTGCCGGGTGTTTTTGTGCAGGAACGCGGTATTTTAGGTTATGGAGTAGTGACATCAACAGCAGGTCAGGTATCAATACGGGGTGTCGGTGGAAATCCGAATACGCAGGTACTGATGATGATAGACGGGAGGCCGCAGTATATGGGAATCTTTGGCCATCCGCTCTCGGATAGTTATCTTTCGGCAGATGCAGAGCGTGTGGAAATTATACGCGGGCCGGCTTCTGTCTTATACGGATCAAATGCAATGGGCGGTGTTGTGAATATTATTACGCACTCTGCACAGAAGTCGGGAATATCCGGAGATGTTGCACTCTCATACGGTTCATTCAACTCACAGCATCTCGGCGGCAAAATCGGATATAATACCGATAATTGGAATGCAATTGCATCTTTTACGCGTGAACATACAGACGGGCACAGGCCGCAATCGGAATTTAATGCAAACAGCGGTTACTTAAGGGCTTCCACAGTACTAAACGATCAATTTATATTATCAATTGATGGCAGCTTAACCGGGTTTACAACATACGATCCGGGTACCATATCTGCTCCGAAAACAAAAGACAATTATGTCGATATACAGCGCGGTTATGCCGGTATTTCAATAGACAATAATCATGGTTTGTCAAAAGGCTCAATACGATTCGTGTATAATTTTGGACATCATGAAGTGTTCGACGGAACCGATTGGGTGTCTGACGATTTCAATGCGATTTTTTCTATTTATCAAACATTGACACTTATTCCGGATAACTCAATTACAATCGGTGCCGATCTTAATAAATTCGGCGGGCAAGGAAAGAATAAAACAAAAGATTATGGCGAACCTTCGGTTTATGAATACGCGCTTTATACCAATATACAACACACATTAATGGATCAACTAGTTCTTAGTGGAGGATTGCGTTATAATTACCATGAACTTTACGGCGCTGAAATTGTCCCACAATTCGGAGTTTCCTGCAGAGTAGCCGACGGGACGACCGTTCGGATTTCCGCTGCCAAAGGATATCGCAGCCCTACGATTCGTGAATTGTATCTTTTCCCGGCTCCCACACCCACACTTCAGCCGGAACGGTTATGGAATTATGAAATTGGAGCGACGCAGACAATCGGCAGTAAATTTTTCAGCGAACTCACTGTCTTCCAATCTGAAGGTCAAAATATGATTCTCACGTCAGGCCGATACCCAAATATGATATTATCAAACTCCGGCACGTTTGTTCATCGCGGAGTTGAAGTTGCCGGTACATATTTAACGCCGGTTGACAACTTGCAGCTGCAGGGGAATTACAGCTTTATCGATGCGGGGAAACAAACACGCTCCGTACCGAAGCATAAAATGTACTGCAGCGTTCAGTACACATATAATATATTTAGCGCCGTTGTATCAGCTCAACATATTGAAGAAATATACGGCAGCGATAACAGCAATGACATTCTGCCGAATTATACGCTTGTCAACTTGAAAGTAAACGCGCAAGTTTTACCGATGATGTCCTTATCACTTGGTGTAGATAATCTACTTGATGAAACATACTATACTATGCTTGGTTATCCTATGCCGGGTAGTATTGTAAATGTTGGCATGCAGGCATCTCTTTAACACTAATTGAAATGGAATAATCACTTATGGATACTATCGGAACGCTTTAAAATGTGAAGTGAAGAAAAGGAATAACCATGCTTAAACCACGCGAAATCGCTTATTGTGCGGTCTTCGGTGCGGCTGCTATGTTATTGCCGGTTATATTTCATGTTTTCCATCTCGGATCGGTATTTATGCCGATGTATCTGCCCCTGGTGACACTCGCATTTTTCGTTGGGCCGATACCTGCCGCAATAACTGCGCTTCTGTTACCGCTGCTTTCCGGCGCAATTACCGGCATGCCGCCGTTTTATCCTCCGATAGCATTTATTATGAGTATTGAACTGGCAGTAATGTGCAGTATCATCGCTTTTGTACGGATAGCTCTGCCGAAAATCAATGCACTGCTCATTCTTATCCCTGTTCTTTTTCTGGGGCGCTGCATTGGGCTTGGATTAATCTATCTTATGGCATTGTTCATGAAACTACCTGCCGAGTTTGTTGTCGGTGCATCCTTTTTCAAAGGATGGCCGGGATTAATTTTAATGATTGCAGCAATTCCGGCAATCATCCGGATTTCTCGTACGGCGGGCCATTCAAATATACAAACAGGAGTATAAACATGTGTGATCGCCCTCAGGCAACAAGCGTTGAATTTTTTAATTCTATCGCCCCGAAATGGGATTCTTTGGAAAATCTTGAATCTCTTCAAATCCGATTTCAAAACGGACTCAAACGATTCGGCCTTCACCATGATGAGCATGTGCTCGATGTCGGCTGTGGTACCGGGAATCTAACCGCCGCAATCCTTCGTCAATTATCGCAGGAAGGCAGAATTACTGCCGTTGATATCTCCATTCGAATGATCGAGATTGCACAAATAAAAATAAAGGATTCACGTATTCAGTGGATATGTAATCCGGTCGAAAACATGGCCACCTTCAAGAATGTATTTGACAGAGTGATCTGTTATTCGGTTTGGCCGCACTTGATAAATACCGGAATAGCCGCGCGATCGATTCAGAGCATGCTCAAATCCGGCGGTAAACTTCACGTCTGGCACTTGAAATCACGAGAAGCGATAAACAAGATTCATACAGAAGCGTCTAAAACCACACACGATCATTTGCTGAGGCCGGCACATCAAACTGCAGCGCTACTTGAACAATACGGTTTTATCATCGAAGAAACGCTGGATGACAATTCTGAATATCTGGTATCCGCCCGGAAGGCTTGAATATGAAGGATGTTTTTGCATTCTGGGGCTGCGGAAAAGGTCCCCTGAAATCTCTGCACGCGCATATTCGAATTCTTTCCGGTATCCTGCTTGGCGTTAGTTGTCTACTGATTCCGATGCATTCTATTAACGGTATCGTTCTTATATCAATTGTCACAACATGCTGGTGTGTTCTTGCTGCAATTCCGGTAAAAATGCTTATCCGGTGCACCGTCATTTCACTTATCCTTTTTTTTCCTTTTTTTCTGTTAACTCCCTGGATAGTAGTCGATTCGTCTACGATGACGCCGACGGCTGACCGCTTTGCGCAGGCAGGAGCTATTGCACTTCGTAATACCTATTGTCTTTTTATTACCGCATCGACGATAGCCGTTTTAGCTATTCAGGATTTACATTGCGGACTTGCACGAATTCCTATCCCAAAGGTATTTGTTGTGCTGATCGTCCAGCTTATAAATCAGATTATGCTGCTAATGGAAGAAACTTCGCGTATTATCAGTGTACTTCGACTGCGAAGTGCATCAGGAGTGCGAGATACGAAGGTGCTCTTCTCTTTTCCGATCGTGTGGATGATAAGAATGCTGTTTCGCGCCGAACGTACAGCAGCGGCAATGACTGTTCGAGGATATGGAATTAAAGCCGTAACAGCAGATGAAAACGTCAAATTAACAATTGCCGACGTACTGATGATCATCTGTGCATCTGCCATTCTTACGGTTTCTATTTTTATGCGGTTGAGGATTATAGCATGAATCCAGTACTTGAATTCAAATCAGTGACAATCCGGTATCCCGGTAACTCCGGTAATACTATCGATAATGTTTCCTTTCATGTCCATCCCGATGAAAGAGTTGCGCTATTCGGTCTTAATGGATCGGGAAAAACGACGTTACTGCTCGCTGCAGTCGGGTTAGTATCTTTTATCGGATTTATTTTTATTGATGGGATTCCTGTTGAGAAAAAGAACCTTCAGAAAGTACGGGACCGGACAGGATTCCTGTTCAATATTCCCGAAGATCAAATTCTGTTTCCGCGTGTAATTGATGACGTTGCGTACGGCCTGATTCGGAGAGGAATGCCGCTGAAGGCAGCGCATGAAAAAGCCATATCTGTGCTTGCGGCGCTGAGTGCATCGGACATTGCAGAGTGTTCACCATTTCAACTATCTCACGGACAGCGTCAGCGAATCGCGTTGGCCGGTGCATTGGTCACAGATCCTTCGGTGCTGCTGCTTGATGAGCCATCATCGGCACTTGATCCGCGTGGAAAATTGTCACTGGCAGGTGTATTGTGCTCCATTGCATCCTCAATCATCATCGCCACTCATGATACCGAATTCGCATCGCGTACATGCAGCCGCTTTTTGGTTTTATGCGAAAACGAGCTTCGCGAATTTCACAATTGCAAAGATGCAGAACAATGTTTGCTTGGTAATTTATCTGCAAGATCAGTGAGCGAGATTCCTCATTAGGTATTACCGACGCTGCAGCCCCTTTTTAACAGCGTAATGGCTGCTGCTATCCTTAATGTTCGGTAATATATTTGGAATGAATATTTAATACCACAATGGCGGCGAAAAAATCCTTGTTTTTTTGTGAATGAAGTACTACTTTTCATCATCGCTATAACATGAGGTTTTTATGAACAAACTTATACGTTTCGGTATTTCGATGGACAACGATCTCCTTCATCAATTCGACCATCTTATCGCCCGCAAGGGGTACACTAATCGTTCGGAGGCTGTGAGAGATATTGTGCGCGATAAGCTTGTGGAAGAAAGCATAGAAACGAAACACGGCAATGTTTTCGGTGCATTGGTATTTCTTTATGATCATCACAAGCGGGAGCTGGAAAAATCCTTATCCAATATTCAGCATGACTACTTCCGGAACATTATTTCTACATCTCATGTTCATGTGGACCATGATCATTGTCTTGAAGTAGTTCTGCTTAAAGGCGATGCAGCAATTCTAAAGGCAATTTCCGGAAAAATTCTTAGTTTTAAAGGTGTGAAGAACGGAAAATTGACCCTGACATCTGCGCTGCAGCAGCATACGCATCATAAACGTTCATAAAGGACGGGGAACATCATATTTATAACATTATAATTTAGAAAAAGGTTTTGAAGACTTTGAGAATACCTTGTTTCCACGGCACACGGTGCGATATGCCGCTTCGATGCTCAAATGATGAAAGATTCTCCAAGTACCACTTATAATTTCTAATAAGCGCGTCCTTATTGGAATACTTTGGTTTGAAACCGAGAATACGTTTTGCCTTTTCAATTGAAACGAACGAATCTTTCGACGCCGTTTCATACACCCATTTATACAAAGGTGAAAGATGTAACAATTCGAGGAATCGCAGTGCCCAGATCAGAGGACCGGCGGGAAACGTTTTAATCTTTTTACCGAATCCGGCAAAATCAAGTACAGCCTGATAATCTTCTCGCATCGTTGTAAAATCTTGAGCACCAATGTTGAAAGTATCATTAACTAACCGCGTATCTCCGGTTAAAACGATGTAGATCGCTTCACAGAGGTCTTCAACATCGAGAAGCTGATAGCGGTTCCGCCCGTTGCCAATCAAAGGAAATCCCCTGCTATTCTTAGCCCAATCATAAAATAGCGCAAAGACGCCGAGCCTTTCGGGTCCTATGAACGACTTCGGTCGAATAATTGGAATGCACATGCCTTTTGTCCGATATTCCAAACAAACATTCTCGGCAAGTATTTTTGCCTGTCCATACGGGCCAACACCGTCGAGTTGATCATCTTCCAGCAACGGATGATGATCGGGAATTCCGTACACAGCTGTAGAAGAAATGTGCACAAACCTGCCGACACCGTTTGTAAAGGCTTCTTCAAGAAGATTTCGTGTTCCGTTAACATCCGTCGATAAAATATCGGCTTTCGAATAAAGGGGCAAAGCAGCCGCTGTGTGCACAACTGCCTGCATGCCATTCATAGCATACTTTATTGCTTTTTTATCCCGTATATCACCTTTGATAAACGTAATACGATCCTTCTCAGGATAGTCGAATTCTGCAATATCCAGAACTGCAAGCTTATACTGCCCTTTGTCTAAAAGATATCGTACTAAATTTATGCCTAAGAACCCGGATCCGCCTGTAATAAGTATGTTCATAGAGTCGCTGATAATTTTTGAAGGACGCACTATCGTGTTACGAATTTAGTAATTGTAATGCTCTTTTCAAATGGAATCAAGACGGGCGAGCCACATAAAGCCAGATAAAATTTCAGAATGCGGTATACAGCTATAGAGATCTTTCCCGGCGATATATGTCCTATTCCGTCTTTTGAGATTTAAGAATTCAGAATGAAGATTGAAGATTTAAAAAAGAAGAATCCCACTAAGTGAAAGCCGGCGGGGCATTTCCACAAAGCTGTTAATTTCCATTAAAAATCGTTTCCAAACATCTCTATAATTAATGCCGACAAACTATATAGAGGGACCAGGTTTCTCGATTTCCTCATAAAGAAGATGAAAGATGAACCGGAAACCGTTTACCCATTCGAACAACCACACTTCGGCCCACTTGAAAGGATTCCATAAATACAGATACCAACGATGCCAGATATGATGGACATATGATCTCGTAAAAGCACCGGCAAATGGATTTCGTTTCCTGAACCAGAGCCTTACAAAAGACGGTACTTTAATTTCCGGTTTCTCGATATGAAGCTTTGCATAGAATGCTGCGAGCTCCTTTATGCTGAGATCCCGCCAATCGAGGATATCCTGCTTCGTCTTTGATATAAGATCAAGAAGTGCCTCCTCTATATTGCTCTTCGGCCTGCTTCTCAGCCATACCTCTTCGAGCTGAAAAAACAATTTCACTATTCCCCATAACCGATATATGTGATTCTTCAATTGATACTGCCAGAACGGAATGAATGCTTCCTGAGGAAACGCTAAGCGTCGTTCATTTCGCCGACGGACAGTCCAGAATCCGCAGTTCATGGGGTGGAGGTGTTCGATTCTGGACGAATAGAGATACCATGCAAAGAAAGACAATCTCTCTTTATAAGAGTAGCGATCCGGTTTCCATATCTTCAGAACGTTGACCATATGTTCAGTGGAATAAAACTGTTCCCAGGTATTACGGTACGCTTCCATCAGTTCGTCGCTTGACATACGATCCGGTTTTACGGCAACATGTGCTGAATCATACGCGTTGAAATCTTCATGCATCCACCGTCCCTCACGCCACCATCGCTGGTGATCCTTTGAACCGGGAAGCGGTGTAAGAACATAGAATGAAGCTGAATCAAACATCATTCGTTGAAGCTCGGCGACATCCCGTTTAATACTATCTATTGTATCGAACGGCAGTCCTATCATATATCCCGCGTGGCATGTAATGCCGAGCGAATGACAATGAGCGACGAGGTCTTTATACTCGTGAACCTGATTCTGGAATTTATCCTTGGAACGAAGATTTTCACGGTTCACACTTTCAACACCGAAGAATACTTGATTGCAGCCGGCTTCTGCGGCGAGTTCAAAGAAATCACCGCCCGGCATTTTCCGGGCTGCAAGATCGCTCTGTATCATAAATGTGAACGGTATCTTTTCTCCTTCGCGCATGAGTCTAAGTCCTAAAAAAAGCTCCCGCCATTGCGGGTTTCGCGCAATGTTGTCGTCCGTGAAGAAACAGTGCGAAACACCGGTCTCGCGATAACTCTGCCGTACAAATTCGATAACTTGTTTCGGATCCCGATGCCGCATGATTCTTCCCTGCACGTTGATGATGGTGCAGAAGTCACATTTGAAGACGCATCCGCGCCCCGTATCAATAGTAGTAAAAAGTGATGCAAAATTTTCAAGTTCATCTTTCGTTATACGAGGAATAGGGACATTCAAGAGACTGGGTTTGGAATTTAAAAAATTATAGAGAGGCTGTGCCCTATTCTTGATGATATCTTCTACAATCAAAGATAATCGTCCGCCTTCGACCTCTCCGGCAACAAGAGTTATTCCCATCGACATAGCATTCCTGAGATCGGTTGTCAAACCGATCATAGCAAGCATGCCGCTTACATGGAACCCGCCGATTAATACCGGAATTCCATGCGGCAAAAACTTTGAAGCAATGTCCAAAGCCCGGGGATACTGATTTGTCTGTACACCGACGAGCATGATAATCGATCTCACACCGGGAACCTTTGAACGACGAACGATATCCTTTACAGGTATCCATTCGATTGCCTCGTCGATCTTGCAAATATCTAATCTAACTCCTTGAAAGAAGGGCTCATTCGCAAGATCGCGGACAAGCGTGCCGATCTGGGTTAATGTATTGCTGCGTATAACACCGATACGAGTTTTAATCGGGTAGCCGTCATCTGTATAGTTGGTGGGGCGGATGAGCGTTACGTCAATTTCATGCACTCCATACTCATTCGCGGATCGGAAAGCATTATACATACTTTCAGGCGACCGATTTGCCTCTACCGCACTCAGTTCTTGCATATCTTTTCCTCTACGGAAGGAATAATCTTTTCTTTAGTAATATACTGATGATCGTATTTATCGGGAATAGTTCAAAAGTATGAAAAAGTAATTAATCCCTTTTTAAAGAAATATTCGTCCTTCACCGAAGTGAAAAGATACAGAACAAATAGTTATAGAATTTGGATCAGCAAAAAATATTACGGGAAAGGAAAGAAGATCAATTCAATCTAAAGATTTTCTTCACGGGTGAATTTGGATAGCTGCAGGCGGGTATGCAAATCTAATTTTTCCATAATGTTATGCACATGGCTTTTTACTGTGTGAGTAGCGATGTTGAGTTGCTGGGCAATTTCCTTATTGTTCATGCCATCGGCAATCAGCGCTATGATTTCACGTTCACGTTTTGTCATTCGTACGGCAGTACAGCCGTTCAGCTTGGATATTTTGGTTAAGCGCGTTTTACGCTCGACAACAACGTGGAGGGCCTCCTTACAATGACGAGCGACCACGGGTATCGCTTTCCCAATGCCCCAGTTGGCGGCGCTGTTGGACCGCGTTAGGACGTTCGAGAATCGAAATTCTCTCAGGAATATGAGGATCTCGATGAGTATGTCGGTGTCCTTTGAGAAGGCGGCGTTTATGGGCTTGAGCCAGGAACGGCACTAAATTCTCAACCTGGCGTGTTGCAGGTAAATACACATATTGGTAGATAGCTTCGTGACTAATGTGGAACCCTCGAAACTCTTGCGGTAATCGTCCCGCAATCTGTTCAGGAGACCATCCCGCTCGAAGCTTTCTTTTGACATAAGAACGAATCTTTGCATGCTTGAGCCGAGGACGACAGCCCGCTTGACGTTTGCGTTCTTCAGCACGTCGTTGTGCGCTGCCTCCTCCATATGCATCGTAAATAAGCGACCGATTCCTCCTTAATTCCCGAGAAATCGTACTCTTATCACGTTTCAGTCTTTTTGCTATGCTGGTCAAGCTGTAACCCTGTTGTCGGAGATTGGATAGATGATCCCGCTCCGTGAAAGATAACTGAGAATATTTTTGTTGTGCCATATACTTAGGATACGAAGAACCATGAATTTATTCCCTAAGTGTTGCACTTCCTTATTGAACTCGTGATGATAAATATTACATTACCAGGATTTTAGGTACTCTGACTTCAACGATTATAGATAGGCTTTAGAATGTGTTGCTTTGTGGTAATATCGCTTTGCAGTAGAATGAAACTGCTCTGCGTGCGAATGGAGCTTATTCCCGTAGTGCCGATAATTTCCTGAACAATTAGATTTCTTGCGCGTTGATTGAGTTTTGAACAAACTCTATTTGAGAAAGTGTTACCGGACTTTTACTACAATCTGGTTATCTGTCATATTATCGACTGTTTCAATGCCAACGATGTGTCCATGGATTTCCATATTATTAAGCCGTTTTTTGAGCTCAATCTTTGCCTTGACAGGGCTAAATATTAATATAGATTCTTTGTAACTGCTCAGCGTAATTGAGGAATCGGAGATAAAGGATTACCGACAAAAACACTTGAGAGAGCAGAAAGAATAT
>Ga0315548_1003135_pt1 | contig 12527 bp, 14 predicted proteins | sample SalMarSW160110MG_2_FD_202540 | JGI IMG/M metagenome (GOLD analysis project Ga0315548, IMG submission 202540) | Salt marsh sediment microbial communities from the Plum Island Ecosystem LTER, Massachusetts, United States - Salt Marsh Sediment SW1601-110 ... | reverse complement strand
ATCCGCCGAATATCAGCAGAACCACGCCGACAGCGAGAAGCTTGGGCACTATCGTCAGCGTCATATCACGTATGGATGTCACCGCCTGAAACAGCGTCACTATTATCCCGACTATCATGCAGGTCAGCAAAACCGGTGCCGAAACAAGCAATGCCGTCTCAAGACTGTGCCTGCCGAGATAAAGAATAAAACTGCTGTCCATAAAATAAATCCTAAAAATACTTCGCTATCTGAAACCGAGGCTCAGGCTCTTCGCCAGAAGGCCCCATCCATCAACGAGTATGAACAATATCAGCTTAAATGGCAGCGAAATCATCACCGGCGGAAGCATCATCATCCCCGCACTCAAAAGAACGCTTGCTATCATCATATCTATCAGCAAAAACGGTATGAATAATAAACAGCCTATCTCGAATGCCGTCCTGAACTCACTGACTATAAAAGCAGGGATAACTATATGAAGCCCTATATCCATTGCACTTTTCGGCGCCTCGATTTTTGCCATCCGCACAAATAGTGCCACATCCGACTCTCTGCTCTGGCGAAGCATAAACTCTTTTATGCACTCCCCCGCCCTCGTACCCGCCGTCTGAAAATCAATTTCCTCCTCAAGGTAAGGCTGAACCGATTGCTCATTTATCTTCGCCAGTGTTGGTGACATAGTATAAAGTGTAAGAAACAGCGCCAATCCTATAATCGCTATTGTCGGCGGAATTGTCTGCGTCGTCAGTGCACGCCTCGCAAAGGAAAGAACTATCACTATCCGCGTAAACGAAGTCATCATCACCAGCAGACTCGGCAGAATCGCAAGCCCCGCAAAGATAATCACGAGCTTCACCGGCGTTGACCAGTCTCTGCCCTCGCTCGTATCAGCCGTCGCCTTATCCACTATGGTAATAAGGTCACCGACGCTCGGCATCTGGTTCGCCCCGCTCCCTGTCCCCTGCCCTTCGGCACCGGTGGCAATAGCCGACGCTAATAAAAAAAATAAAATACTCAAAAAAAATATTCTGCTAAGCCTGCAGGCCATCCGCCTACTCCTCCTGTTCCGAAGACCGCTGCGAAGATGCTGGCGCCCCGGAACCAACCTCAGCCAGTCTCGTAATCGATTCACTGGTACTTCCTATCAGAATACGTCTGCCGCCCGCCTCTATCAGGTGAATCGCCCTTCGCTGGCCGAGATGAACCGTCTCTACAATCCGAATCTCTTTGCCAGCCAGTGTCGTTATTTTTGGCAGCAGTCTTTTCGAGACATAAATCGCCGCCACTCCCAGGACAACAACCAGCAAAATCGCAAGAATCATCCTGTAAAAAAGCTCACCCGTCCCAAATTTTTCATCTTTCCGGCCTGAAAAGTTCGCATCATCAAAAATCCCTGAGCTTAACTTGCTGCTCAGTGAATCCTGACCCTCAGAGCCTGAGCCCTCAGAACACAAAACCATAACGGCACCGGCCGCAAGAACAACAACCAGAAAAGTTACTATCGTTTTCTTATATCGCTCAACCATCACTTGCACCAAATAACTTCAGTTTACTTTCTTTATGTGCAAAAACCGTGCCCAAACACTTGAACCCTGCCTATAATTCCAAATAGTCGATACCCGCCAACAAAAAGTTGATAAATTAAACAACACTGTCGCAGAACTTGACGAAAACAAACTAAAAGGCGAAAAACCGCCCCGGCTTAATCACCACCCAGAAGCTGGCCTATTACTATTTGCGACTGCTCTGAGAGTGAGCTTTCCGGCCCGACCCACTCACCTCCGGAACCGGCCCCCCAGCAATAAATGCTGACGCCCTCTCTTTCTCCCAGTGTCGCCTCAAGAAAATCAGCAACCGTTTTTGCTCTTTTTGCACTTAGCAGCAACTGCTCTGTTTTGCTCGGCGCATCTCTTGCCAGACCAAGCACAAAAAGTTTCACTCCGCTTAAGCTGCCTGCCTGCTGAATATCTCTGCAAAACCGATTCAAATATTCCCGCCCCTCCTTATTCAATACCGCACTGCCGCGAGAAAATCGAATCTCGGTTACTGTAAAATTAGTCTTCTCTGACTTTATCTGGGACGGCGAAGCCATCATTGTTTGGCGAAGCTTCTTATATATCCGCTCCGTCCTTTCTGCCTCCGCATTGATAACCCTGCCGTCGACTATCTCATCCGGTGGTTTAATTGGATGTTTTATACTGAGCTGGCCGAAATTAGCCGGTTGGCCCCTGCCCATAATCATTCCCAGCCCGAAAGTCCGCATTGCCCTGACGAAAGAATCCCGTCCTATATTGACAAGCTCCGGGTCCTGGTCTTCAGCGATACTGAGCAGAAGCACAAAAAAAGTAAGAAGCAGCGTCACCATATCGGAATAAGTTACGATATAGCCGGGAACCTTCGGGCCCTGCTCCTTAATCATCCGACGCTTCAGAATCAATCGTAAACACTCCTTTCCAGGATTACTATCTCCAGCGCACGTTTACCCTTCCGGGACAGTCGGGTCGATGAATCCATAGTACTTACAGCCGATATGCTGAATCTGCCCTCATCGAGGCCCACCTGTTCTGCAAGGTACTCAACAACCGCAAGAGCGCGTGCAAGGCCGAGCTCTTCGGACCTGCCGCCATCATCCAAACCGTTCTCGCTGACAACAATTCTGCCCTCAATCCTTTTCAAGAATAAACCCATAAGCCTCAGCGTCCTCTGACCGTCTGCTGACATTGACGTGCCTTCCGCCCAGAAAATCCTGTCAGAATCAACGTAAAAAACTCTCCTTTCGGTAAATTCTTTCGGCTCTTTTTCCATTAGCAGGTTCGCTTTCGATTGGCCCTCTAATGTCAGCTTCTCGCTGCCCTCTTCGAGCTCAGCCAGAATAAGAGGCTCTTCGGGATTCAAAAAGGAAGATTTACTGCGCCTCACCTGCAGGTAAATTTGAGGCAAATCCTCGAATAAAGTCTCGTGAAACTGACGGTAAATCTTGTCGTCGAAAGATGAAAAAGTTAAAAGCAGAACAAAAAATGTAAGAAGCAGCGTCATACAGTCACTGTATGTCACCATCCATTCCGGCGCCCCCTGCTCCTCGTCCCCCGCAGCGGCTTGTTTCGGCTCTTTGCTCATTATATAGTTGCCTTCACTTCTTCACGTCTGCCCGTGGAGATAAACGTCTGCAGCTTCTCTCGAACATTCATCGGGCTCTCGCCCTCTGCTATCGCGCATACGCCCTCCAAAATCATCTCCATCGAAATCGTCTCAGCCTTCGAGTATATCCCGAGTTTGCCCGCAAGAGGTATAAAAAGTAAATTGGCCGCAAATGCACCGTAAAAGGTCGTCAAAAGTGCCGTCGCCATACCAACTCCGATGTTCTCAGGAGTCGATATGCTCTTGAGCATCTGCACAAGCCCGATTAGAGTTCCTATCATACCGAACGCAGGCGCCGCCGCCCCCATAAACTCAAGTATCTTTTTACCCGTGGCGTGACGCTCCTGCAGGTACTGTATCTCCAGACCCAGCAGTTCTCGTATCGATTCCGAATCCTGGCCGTCTATCAGCATCTGAAGGCCCCTAACGCAAAAAGGGTCACCCGCATTGCCCAGCTCACCCTCCAGAGCAAGTGCCCCGTCACGCCTGTTGATCGCCGAATAGTTCACCATCTTCTGCACCAGCTCCGACGGTGACACAATCCGGCTCATCAGCGTCTTCTTTATTATCGAAAATATCCCCAAAAACTGCGGCATCGAAAAATGTATCAGCGTCGCACACAGCATACCTCCGATTGTTATCGCCAGCGACGGCAAATGCACAAATGATTCAGCCCCTCCCCCTGCCACAATGGCCGCTATTATAACCAGAAAACCTAAAATCGTACCTACTACTGTTGCTATATCCATTTCTTTATTCCAATTCCGATATCGTCTTCAGCCGCTGCGACAGAACCGCCGCAAGCTGAGGTTCGCTGCTCACCATCTCCGCAAGAACCTTCGCCTTGGTCCTTTCCGTCATATAGTATAGAATCTTCACCACCTCATCGATACCGCCCGCCCCAGCCGCACCCATCTTGCTCATATTGCTGAATATCTGGCTCGCGCTGGCAGAATCCATCTTGTCATAAGTAGCCGCAACCGACACAAGATTTGCTTTCTCAGCCGCTTCGACCGTAATCCTGCTTGCAATCAGCTTATCACGCTCCTCTTTCAAAGTCGTCACCATCGATGCCAAATCGACACGAAGATTATTGAGCTTGTCAATATCCTCTTTCAATACATCCTGGGCCGTCCGCATTCTCTGCTCACGCAGCTCAAGTTCTTTAAGCTTATATTCATATTCACGAATCCTCTCTTTGGCATCATAAACCAGCCTCTTAAGCTGCTTTTCAGTCAGTCCCTTGTCATCGGACAATGCCTCTTCGCCCGTCTGCTCGTACCTCACGGATTCGACCTGTTCAGCGGCAGCCGCTTCAGCCTCCGCCGGGGCCGACACTATCGCATTCTTCGCTGTCAAAAAAGAAAATCCAAACGCCGCTGCAAAGCTTAATATCCCCGCCGCTGCTATAAGTATTATATGTTTCTTGCTCACTTCCGTTTCTCCTGTCAATCAATACAAATCACCTTTCGTGCGTATCTGCTCGTCGCCTGCTCATCCATCTGCTTTTGTTCCAGTTTTTCCTGCTCTCTTATGAATTCCTCTTTCGCCTTTTCCCTGAGTTTTTCCAGCCCTTCCTTAAATCTCCGGGCCTTCAGTACCTCAGCTATCTTTTCTTTCTTCTCCAGCTCAAGCCCTTTCGCTTTTTCCGTCAGCTCTCTGATAATCTCGTTGTTCGTCGTCGAACATTTCAAACAAAACTCCTGCTCACTCAAACGCCTTCCGCCCTCCTGGCCTGCAATCTCAGTAAGCACCTTCAAAAGTTTCCCCTTCTCTGCCAGAAGCCGCCTGCGAACCTTTATAAGCCTCTCGGTAATCACAAGAAGCTGCGACCTCTTTATCTGCTCCTGCTTGGCCTTTATGTCGAGGACACGCTGAAGTCGCCATACAAATCTTTTCATTTATCAATCTTTCTCCCGCCGCCTTCACCAAGCATTTCATCCCACGCCCGCGTAATCTCTATCAGCCGATTTTTTGTTTCCTCGAAACTGGTTCTCTCACGTATCGGCTGAATCAAAAACTCATTAATCCTCTCTATCAGTGAAATCGCTCCGTCAATCCTGCGGTTGCTGCCCGGCGAAAACGCACCGATATTTAACAAATCCTCCGCATCCGTATAAACCGCATATATCTCCTTGAGCTTCTGGGCCGCCCGCTTATGCTCTGCGCTTGTCACCACCGGCATCAGCCGGCTCACACTGCCGAGTATATCAACTGCAGGGTAATGGCCGTGCTCTGCCAGCTTTCTCGATAAAACTATATGGCCGTCAAGAAGGCTGCGCGCGCTGTCCGCCACAGGGTCGGTCAAATCATCATTCTCGACAAGCACCGTCAGCATCCCCGTAATGCTTCCATTCTCAGAACAGCCTAACCGCTCTATCAGACGAGGCAGTATCGAAAAAACACTCGGACAATAACCCTTTGCCGCAGGCGGCTCACCTGCCGCAAGGCCAATCTCACGCTGTGCCTGTGCAAAACGCGTCAGTGAATCCATCATAAACAATACATTGTTCCCCTTGTCCCTGAAATACTCCGCAACCGTAACCGCCACAAATGCCGCCTTAACTCTCTGTATAGGCGGCGAATCCGATGTCGCCAGAACAACAACACTGCGGGACAAACCCTCCGCACCAAGGTCCTCCTCCAGAAATTCCCGCACCTCTCGTCCTCGCTCGCCTATCAGCGCTACTACATTCACATCCGCCTCGCTCGAATTTGCTATGTCACCCAGCAGCAAACTCTTGCCGACCCCGCTGCCGGAAAAAATCCCCACCCGCTGTCCCTTGCCGCACGTCAACAAACCGTCTATCGACCGAATACCAAGTGCCAGAGGCTCGGTAATCTTTCCCCTGCTCAAGGGCGGCGGACTCGCAGAATCCAGTGCCCTTTTGTCACTGCCCTCTAAACTCCCCTTGCCGTCAATCGGCTCACCAAGACCGTTCAAAACCCTGCCCAAAACATTCCCGCTCAGATTTATATATCGAGGAGTAGTCCGCGCCGTCACCGCGTCTCCCGGCGATATCCCTTCTATATGCTCCAATGGTAAAAGTATAAGGTTCTCATTATGAAAACCCACCACTTCCGCAAGAATCCGCCTGCCGTCACGAATATGTATCCCGCACATCTCGCCCAGACCTACCACTGGGCCTGAAGACTCCACCTTAAGACCCGATACCCGCACCACCGAGCCCTGGCAATCGTGCAAATTAACTCCTTCAATTACCGAATGAAGCTTATCAAAATCTATTGTACAGCCGCCCGTCTCTGACATACTTTCTTACCCCGCGCTCTCAAGTGCCCTGCCTATTCGCTCGAGCTGCTCGTCGATTAAAGATTTAATTGTCCCCTTCGTACTCTCGACAACACACTCCGCAGCCCCGATTGCCGCATCCGAAACAAATTTAATACCTTCGAAATTCACACTTCCCTCGGCTTTAAGCTTCTCAATCTCGCCGTAGTCTTTCGGATTCAAATGCACTACCAGCTCTTTATGGCTTGGTGCCCCGCTAATCGCCTCTTTTACAATCGTCTCGATTTTGTAATCACCCTCTTCAACCCGCCTTGCAAGAATCTTTCTGGCAATTTCCACCGAAAGCTTCGCTATCGCTTCTGTGTGTTCGACAAATAATTTCTCATAAAACCGGTTCACCTTTTCCACCAGACTATTCAGGAGCCCGCAAAGCCTTGACAGCTCCGCTTTATTTTTCTCCACACTATCGATATCCTTACCACCTGCAATTCCCTCAATCTTATTGCAAATCTCGACATCCTGTATTGGCCGGTCAATTGTTATCTCAATAACGCTCTGCATCTTTTTATTCTTCTAAAAATGAAAGCTCACCTTTCTCATTCATCTCACGCAGTTTCGCCAGAACCTCCTCTCTTGCCTTTTGAATATCTTCTTTCTTCGGCGCCGACATAAGCGAGCTTTCCTCTTCAATCGCCGCCGCTGCCCTCTCGGAAATATTAGATTTAATCTTTGCCGCTATCGCCTCGTCCGCCTTAACCAGTGCCAGCGCCAGAACTCTCGCCTCTATCCCTCGCAATGCCTCTTGAAGAGACCTGTCCGCAATCTCCGGTATATCCTCCCAGACTATCATCAAATCCGTCACCATCTTGCCTGCATCGCTGTCCTTTTCTTTTATCGCACCCAGCATCCCGTCCCGAAGCTCTTTACCGAGGTTTCGCAAAATAACCGCCACCTTCCTCAGCGAGTCAGTTGGCTCAACCGCACCCTCGCCCGCCCGACGCTCAACGCTGATAAGCTCCAAACGCCTGCACACCATCTCTGCTATACGCCCTTTCGCCTCGATTGTCACGCCTTCGCTGCTCACCATCCTCCTGACACAGCTCACACGAACACTCTCATGAAGCAAACTCAGAATCTCAGAGCTTTTCCTCGTCGGCATCTCAGTAAGAACTACCGCTATCGCCTGCGGATGTTCCTTTTCCAGTATCGATGAAAGCACCTTCGAGTCCGCCGACCGTATGGACATAAAGGGGTCACGTTTCTGTAAAAGCCGGCTTATCTGTATTTGTATCTGCTCAGCCTTTTGTTCTCCGACCGTACTTTTCAGCATCTGCTTCAAAAAGTCCTTAACCTCAAATTCACCCTTACTCTGAAGCGACCTGTAAAACTGCTCCGCAAATTCCATATTTTCCTTGCTGTTACGATAGCCCGCCGCATCCAGATACGCAGCCTCCACCGCCAGCTCTTCAACCAGCTCAGGCTTAACTCCCCTCAAAAGCTCCGATGCCGCTGTCACATCCAGGTTCATCAGGAGCATCGCTGCCTTTTGTTTACCCGTCAATGCCACTTAACTATTCTCCTTCCCGTATCCAGCTCGTGAATAGCTGTTTAACCTGTTCGGGATTGTTTCGCAGCGCGTTTGCTATCTGACGTCGAATCACCACCGGCTCAGCCCCCTCACTTGCCCCCGGCAATAAACCCGCCGCTGTTCCCCCTGCCTGAGCCGCTTCCAGCTCCGCTGCCGCTGCCTTCTTCTTGGCTCCGCTGAATATCTTCAGCGCAAAAAGTGCGCAAATCGCCATTATCCCGAGCGACAAATGCCTCGCTATCGCAATAATATTAAGTCCTCCGCCGCTCTTTGCCTCCGCTATCAGCTCCGGTCCTGCAGTTTGAATTTCAACCTCGACTACCTCAACCGAATCTGCATCCGTTAGCCCGAGCGCATTTCTTATTATCCTCTCAACATCCGCAACTGCCATTATCTTTGCTTCGCTCCCACCCGTCGCAGAATTCGCATCCGCAGGCCGAAGGTCCACAAACGCCGCCACCGACAGGCTCTTGACCTGTCCAGGCAGCTCTGTCCTCTGCTCAACACTCTTGCCGACCATATACTCGGTGACAGTCACCTCATCCTTCTTCACGCTGCCCGGCAGAACCTGTCCGCCCTCGCCCTCTCCCGCAACAGTACTGCTGCCCGTCTCTGAGTTAGTCGTTATCTCTTCCTTCGCTGTAACCTTACCGGTCGGGTCGTACTTCTCGGTAACAAGGTTGATCCTCGTCATATCAATAACAGCGCTCACTCTAACAACCGCTCTTCCCTCTCCCAGCACCGCCGTCAGCATCTTCTCAACCTTATCCGACAGATTCTTCTCAACCCTCTCCTTATAATCCTGGACCGTCCCCGCACCCGCCGCCACCGGCTCGTCGCTCTCACTCGAAAGAAGACGTCCCTTGCTGTCAACCACCGTTACACCTTCAGGCCGAAGTCCCTCTACGCTGCCTGCAACCAGATGTGTTATCGCCGCTATATTCAAAGCGCTCACCTGAAAGCCGGGCCTCAGGCGAAGAACAATCGACGCACTTGTCCCCGACTGCTCCGACGCAAAAATCGATTGCTTGCCCGAAACTATATGCACCCTGCAGTGGCTCACTCCGTCCATCATCTGGATACTTTTCGCTAACTCATCCTGCAGCGCACGCTGAAGATTCACATTCTGCACAAACGGGCTTATCCCAATTTTTTCGTCATCGAGTATCTTATATCCTCCCTGTGCTCCCGTAGGAAGCCCCTCTCTCGCCATATCCAAACGAAGCTGATAAACGCTTTCTCTGGGGACATAAATGCTTGTCCCTCCGCCGCGCAATTCATACTCAATCTGTTTTTCGGCAATCTTTTCAGTAATCAGCGACGCCTCCTCAGGCGAAAGGTCCTGATAGAGCATCCTCATATCGGGCCTGCCTGCCCACCGAACGAGAAGCCAGCCGGCCGCTACAAAACTCAAAACCATCGCCACCAGCAGTGCCCGCTGAACAACACTGATTTTCTGCCAAACCGCTCGTACCTTCTGAAAAAATCCCATCGATACCTTCCAAATCAATCAGCCAACAGCTCTTTTTGTCACCATCTTTCACACAGGATATCAGCCGCCAGTGGCCTCGCCGCAAGGCGGGCACATCAAAGCGGCATATTCATCGTCTGCTTATACGCCTCGATTAGCTTATTCCTCACACCCACAAGAAGCTTAAAGCTCATATCCGCCTTAGCAAACTCCGACACCACCGAAACAATATCCTCATTCTTGCCCGCCAGCAAATCATTGACGGACATATCAGATGACTGCTGTGCCTGGTCAACTTTCGAAACATATTCGCCGACAGCCTTGACCGCATCTGAAAATTCTTTTCTTTCAGCCTGCCCGCCGCCGACCTTCGGCACCTGAATATTAATCCCGCCTGTCACTGACCCAACGTTAGGATTCAAATTAATCATTTACACTTCCCTTTAACTGTCAATCCGTTTCATTTCCTTTCGAACTGCTTTTCAGCGAAGCAGCTCGAGTGTCGTCTCAATCATCCTTTGATACCTTTTCAGAACCGCCGCATTTGCCTGATACGCCCTCGCCGCAATCGTAAGGTTCATCATCTCCATCGGAAGCTTCACGTTCGGCATCAATACAAAGCCCCTCTCATCTGCATCCGGGTGTCCCGGGTCGAGAATACTCTCGAACGCGCTCATATCTTTTACTATTTTTTCAATCTCCACTCCCCCGTTCTTCTCATCCGCCCTCAGGACAGCCTCGATTCTCCGATAGGGATTGCCTTTGCCATCATCGGTCGAACGAACGTTGGCAACATTCGACGAAATCACCTCCATATTTTTGCCCTGCGCCCGCATCCCCGAAACCGCTATATCAACCGGGCTGAATCCGCTGTCGATTTTCATCTCAATAATTCCTCTTTACTAATCCTTTAAAAAACTATTCCGTACTTATTGCCCGCTCCATCTGCTCGTATTTCTTGTTAAGAAGCCTCACAAAAGCCGTATATCTCAGGCTGTTCCTTATCATCTTTCCAATTTCAACCTCGAGATGCACATCATTGCCGTTTGACTTGACCGCATTTACCCCCGTCTCGTAGAATTGCTCTTTCAGCTCATCGAGGTCTATCTTGCCGCCCGATTTGAGCGCCTTCTCAAGCAGTTCTTCGAATCGAACGTCGATTTCCTTATAGCCGTCTGTCTGCACATTCGCCACGTTATTGGCGATAGCCTTCTGACGAAGGCCCTCCGCCCTCAGACCAGCCTCCAGAACCTCGACTATCCTGCCTGTTTCGGACATTGGTGTACCTCAATTTTTGTACAAACTCTTTTCGTTTCACAAGATGTGCAATTATTGTGCCAATCAAACACCCCTTTAATTCTCACCCCGCCCATCCGCTCTAAAAGCAAAAAAACCGTCTCAAAACCCGAAAATTAAATCACCACCCTAAAGGTAAGCGTCGGGTTTCTAAACACCCCTTACGGTTTCTTGACAAACCCGAAAAACGGAAATTTCTTCCTCTCTGCTGGAACTATTCTCCATCCGAAAAACCGCTCCAACGAACCCTTGATAATAAATCAGCTTGCTGAGCGCGCAACCTCTTTATTCTGAAATACTTATAGCCCCACAACAAACCTCCCAAAAAACTGGTACATCACTTGCATCATTCAAACTTTTGACTGGGTAATACAGTTTGTGCAGGTTTGGTTTTATGGATACGAACGTACTGACAATTAACAATCTTTTGCCGTTAAATACGGTTGTCGGCTCAGCCGTTCAAAAACCGTCTGCAAACCCAAAAAACAGCTCTTTTGAATCCTCCCTTAATCAAATTCAATCTAAACCGGAAAATGCACAGCAAACAACGACCGATAATAACACAACTCAAAACATACAAACCAATCCCGACAACCAGCCGCAGCAGACTGACACTACTCAAACACAAGAAACTAATCCCGAAACCGCCCAGCAGACGACTGAAAACACTAAAAAGCCGGACAAAAATAACCAGAACACCAACTCCGCAGAAAACACAACCACTGCCACAGAAGACCAAACCAGTACAACAGAAGAACAGACCCAGCCTGTAAATTTGAATCTCGCCCTCGCCTCTCTCATCGAAATAGCACCCGAAAAACCAGAACTACCAGCCAACGCAATGCCAGTCCCAGCCGAACTTACAACCACCGACGGCGAAACGAAAAATCCAGTCCAGGTAACTATCGCTCCCGCCGCCCAGAAAACAATAATCGAACCTGTCACAACCACACCGAACAATCAAACTAATCAAGCCACAACGAACGAAAACAACGCTGCGCAAATCCTCGATACCCAGCTAACTCCTGCTAAAAATCCCGACACCAATCCTGACGAGCCGCAAACCACCGCCGAACAGCAGCAGCAAACCAACAGCCAGCCTGCTGATATCTTATCTTCATATACAATCGCAAACATCGCTGCAGAGCAGAAAGCCGCTCAAACGCCAACCGCCAACACCGCATCCGAACAAACAGAATCCGAAAATGACCAGCCTGACCAAAAAGATGCCCCCTCGCAAACAATAACCGATACCTTGCAAAATCAAGCCAGCCAGACCAATGACACCAACCCCGAACAAATCATAATCACCGACAAAAACCAATCTTCACAGCAAAACTCCCAGACCCAATCACAGAACAATCAATCATCAAAAGACAATTCCACCGCCGAAACTCAACAGCTGCTCAGTGAGGCCAACGCAAGATTTCAAAGCACTGAGCAATTGCAATCAGCCGAACAAACCGCTAAAAACAACGCCGCTGATAACACTGTCCCGCCTCTCAGCCGGCAGGTTCAGGAATCGATGCAAACCTCGCTGCAGAACGGCGTAAGGCAGATAACAATCCAGCTCAATCCGCCGAGTCTCGGCCGAGTCTCCATAAACTTTCAGGAAACCGCAGGCGAGATTACAGGCCGACTCCTCGTATCGAAAGCCGAGACTAAGCTGGAAATCGAGCAGTCTCTGCCGCAGATAATCCAGAACCTTTCTGACTCCGGTATTAATATAAAGCGGGTCGAGGTCGTCCTTACCAATAATTCCGACCAGTACTCTCTGAAGGAGCAGTCCTTGCAGGAAAACC
>Ga0315548_1003134_pt1 | contig 12527 bp, 1 predicted proteins | sample SalMarSW160110MG_2_FD_202540 | JGI IMG/M metagenome (GOLD analysis project Ga0315548, IMG submission 202540) | Salt marsh sediment microbial communities from the Plum Island Ecosystem LTER, Massachusetts, United States - Salt Marsh Sediment SW1601-110 ... | reverse complement strand
TATTACCGATATATGAATAAGAAATTACATGACAGGAAAATGATGGAATACAAAAGGTTTTTGGCAAAAAATAAAAAAAGGGGTTGACTTCTTCTCATAGTCGCAGATGAACGCAGATTTACAGGATAAAGAAAAGTTTAGTTGTTTAAAAAACAGAAAAAAGGTGTGGGGGATGAGTTTTGATCTGCGTATATCTGAAACAATCTGCGTGCTATTTAAAAGTTGGACGCAGATGAACGCTGATTTAAAGGATTTAGTTTTAAAGAAAAACAATAAAAGGGAGGAAGGGTGGTGACAAATCTGAGACAATCTGCGAAGGTCTGCGTGCTATTAAAATTTACAACTTACAATTTACAATTTAAAGTCTTTAGCAGGAGGATATATGAGGAAAATATGGATATTAATTAGTTTGATATTTATGTTATTTTTATTTCAGGGATGCAGCAGTGGTTGGGATACCGAAACAATAGCTTACAGAGGACCTAATTGGACATCTGACAATAAAATAGTTTTTGTGAGGGAGAAAATAATATGGCATAACTGGCAGGGTTGGGCTGGGGAAGGGAGTGAGGTTAAGAGAACGGAAATATCTTTATGTGAAATCGATAATGATGGGAGTAGTTACGAACAAATAGGAATGATATATGAAACAGAAGGAGGAGAAGGCTATTCTCCTTTTAATGTCAGCACATCATCTGTTGGGGATTGGGTGGTTATCGGTTGGGGAAGGATATTTGTGATGAGAAGGAATGGCACTGATTTAGTAGAAATTTGTGATGGCAGTTATCCCGATTTTTCTCCCGATGCCTCACAGATCGTTTATCAAAAACCCAATCAAGGAATATGGATAATGGATAGGGATGGGGGAAATGAACACGCAGTCTGGTCGGATTCACTGAATAAAATGCCTTCCTGGAGTTCAGAAGGAGATAGGATTGCGTTTGTGAGATACGAAGGATGGCAAGATGAAGATTTGTGGATTATGGATATAAGTGGAGAAAACAGAACAAAATTACGGGATAATATTAGAGTGTATCAACCTGATTGGGCTCCTCCTGATACTAATGCAATTGTCTGCTGTTTTTCGGGAGGGACACGAGTGATATACCTTGATTCTTTAATCCCAGCGAGGGATCTTGAGGGAGTGGGTACAACAAAGTGGGCTCCAAGTGGAGCTAAATTTACTGGTACCGATGAAGAAGGAATATTTGTAATGGAGGTAGATGGTTCAAATAAAATTCATATACAGCCATAAAGGGGGGAGTATGAAGAGAGTATTCTTCATTTTAAATTTTATTTTTATTATATTTGGGCTAAACGCGAAGTCCTATAGACCTTATCCCATAATTTTCGCCCACGGAGTTGGGGTTACATCAAAAACATGGGGGGTCAAAGCTTATGAAAGAAGCGATACAATAATCCAAGACTCTTTATTGAGCGGTCGTACCTTTGACCACTTTCTAAATCTTATGCAACCGTATATACTAGCGGATCCGTTCTTTATACAACCAGAACAGGAAGGCTACCCGAACCGTGACCTTCTTGAAATAATTAATTTTGATGTTCCAAGAGGAAGTATTGACCGATATTCGAAGTATAAAGGCCCTTACGAAGGACAAGGGGATGAGTTGTGGCACAGGATAAAGGAAGTTCTGGATGAGTATTACGGTGAAGGGCAATGGGAGAGTGACCCAAACGCAAAAGTAATTCTCATCGGCCATTCAATGGGAGCTTTAGCTTCCAGGCAGGCAATAAAAGAAGATGTAATTTATCACGATTCTTTACTTACTCGACATATCGATAAAGTCATAACATTGGGTGCTCCATTACTTGGTTCCGTTTGGGAAACACCCTGGCTGAGATATGGGCATACTAAGTTACTTTATGAATGGCATCCTGTGATTCTTCCGTTTTCTTGGGCTATTACTAGTGGAGTTAAATGGATTATAAGCAAAATCCCATCAGAGCCACCCTATGATAATGTGTTTTCTGCTATAGAGGAACATTGCGCTGGATGGCCTGCCCCTGTAAGATGTATATTGGGACAAGCTATGCAAGCATCGGCAAGCGAGGCAATTATTAGACTTGCGAGGGATAAACCCTCAAATGATGGAGATAAAGATATGAGTTTTGGCAGTTCATTTATAACGGGATGTGATTCATACGGCGCAGGAAGTGGAATTAAATTTCATTCTTTACGTTATCATGGATTTTTTGAGAGTAAATCTTCAGTTACATATCCAGGGAATTCGCATTTATTCGTTTTTCCGTTTGGAACAGGTTCAGAGATGAAATCTTCATGGACATTAGGTTGTGTAGCTGAAGCTGGTTATGCTGGGGCAGCATTCTTCAATCCCTGGTTGTGGAAATGGGTTGCAAAAGGAGGGGCAAGTTTGATTTATTGGCAATTCTGGAATAACGAGTCTGATTTTGCCTGTAATCTTCGTAGTCAAGATATTAATAAAGCAGGATCAGGATACAATGCGGAAGTTCAGACTCATTGGGGGATAATACATGGAGAAGAAGGAAGAAGATGGGAGGATATTCGCAATGCCATCGCGGAACCTCCTGTTTTTTACTGGGATAAAATTGTAGATGTCGATGGAGAGGAAATTGAAATAACAGATGAAAGTCAGGATAAGATTAGTGTAGATTTAGGTGAACAAAGACCCGATTCTTTAATCGGTTCTATAGATGATTATTTTCTTGCGGAATCCGATGTCTATGTTTCTTTTAATTTCGGAGATTGGCAAAAATTGAATTGGATGGAGGATTTCGGATATAACGAAAACCATTTTATTTTACGTGGATTAGATGATGAAAAAGTTATTTTCCCGGGCTGGAATCAGATACAGGTAAAAGCAAAGAATTTAGTAGGGGAGTGGGGTAAAAAAAGAACACTTCGTATAAAATGGGATCCTTTTAAAACATATATTGATTTCTTGTCTCTAAATGATGAAGATTGTTTTAAATCTCCTCTTGATACTACTATTAAAGTTCGCTTCGAGAGCAATCTTAGTGTAATAGAAGCAGAAACTCTTCATGTAACTTTCAATAATGGCCCATTTAAAGACACCGTGGTTGTTCTGGGCGAAGTATATGAGGATACCCTTAATTGTCCCATACACATCGAGGAAGGTGAGGGAGTATATCTTATGGAGGCGATTTGTGTAAACGCACCAGGAAATAAGGTTACAAAAAACATTGAGAGGTTTTTTATCGATAATACACCTCCGGAACCTTTAATTACCCTTCCAAAAGAAATCGATAGCATAGTTCATTCTTCTCGTGTAGAAGAACAAATGCCCATTGTTTTCAAATTGACAGATAACTTTGATTCCCTTATAAATAAACCTCTAAATGGTAAAATTTCTATGGAAATAATGGATTCAGATGACAATTTAGTATGGGAAGATACAATAGGAGCTTGCTTTTATCAACTTCCTAAAGGCATTTACTGGGATTTCCGTGACTTGGATAATATTAAAGTTACCAATTCGGGAAAATATAGTATAGTTATTTCCTGTCTGGATAAAGCCGGTAATTTTGGCAGTGATACATCATTTTTCTTTATTGATAACGAACCACCTATTATTTCGGTTCTTTCGCCTTTTGATTCTATTCTCACTTCCAATGAAGATTTTGTTAAACTGGACTATCAGATTAATGAAAACGCGGAGATTAAATTAAAATGGACAGATACAGATGAAAAATGGGTGACGAGAGAAGGTTACGCCTCAGCGGAACCGGATACAAATTATTTCTTTGAAGGAGCAGATATATTTGGAGATTATCTGGCTGATGGTTTATATACAGCTCAGTTTACCGCGGAGGATAATGTTGGTAATGATACGATTTATACCGAAGGTATCGTACAAGGTAATACTCTACGGGTAGATAGAACGGCTCCTGCTATAGGAAATTTTAATATACACTTGTTAGCGAATATTAATGATACACTAGATGTAACTTTTACTATTTCGGAGAAAGATGACAAGCTTATCAATAGAGGTAAAGTGAAAGTGAAAATTTATATAGACACAAATCTGGTTAATTCTTCAGAAAAAAGTCCGGGAGGTTCAGAGGTAATAATCAAAGAAAAATATAACATTTCGGCACTTAAGAATGGAGTTCATAAGGTAATTGTTTCTGCGGAAGATAAATGGGGGAATATAAATACAAGATTAACGGAGATAGTTAAGGGGACAATTGGCACAAAGATTACCCACCCTGAGGAAGGAGATACTCTCGGTCAGGGTTGGATAATGATAAAAGGTCTTGCCAATGACCCTGATATTACTAAAAATACCATACCTTTCGGGGGTTTCGGATTATATTACAAACAATCTTCAGCATCTACCTGGGATTCGACAAATATTATTGTTCCCGAAAATTTACGGGAACCTGGTATACCGAGGAATAAAGGAAATAAACCTGTTCCCAATGAATCGGTCCTTGGGAGATGGGATGTAGGAAGTTTGTCGGGTTTTTATGATTTAAGGTTGAGGAGTTGGGAGGTTGAAGGAGCGGAACTTTCCGATACTCACACATTATATATAGACGAACAAGAAGAAATAACTTCTCCTGAAATTACCTGGAATGTCGAAATAGAAGGAGATGGGGACGGTGTTTTCGAACCCGATACCGGAGAAATAATAATTGTTGATTATCAACTTTCAGTTAAGCCGGCGGATATCTCTTTCGATGTTTTAAATCAAAGTGGAAGAAACGTGGCTCACTTGGAAGAAAAGGGAATAATGCCCGTTAGTTCATCTGAGCCATCTATTGAAAGAGAAGGTTTACATCTTTGCTTCTATGATAATAAATGGTGGATTAAATGTAAGTTCAACGGTTTCGGAATGGTGTCCGGAGAAATATTATCCCTTGAGGATAAAAATCTTACTATAACAGAAACTTCGGATACTCTCATGACGCCTTTGAGTCTGCAAGAAGGTAAGATTGAATTTAGCTATACAAATATTTCTGATCCATACGAAGGAGGATTCGCATTCACCGGTAAAGGAAGAATTCAATTTAATCTCTCTTTTAATAAATCTAAAGAGATTTGGTTAGGAGAAAGTAAACTTGAATCTCCTTTTGCTTTAGGACTAGCAGATACAATTTTCTACAACGGAACAGAGTTTGGGGCAGGACAGATACCTGGAGGTACTTATACCATACGTTTATCAGCGGAAGGTATGGACGGAATGGGATACCATGAGTTAACCGATGAGATATTGGTCGAAACAGATTTAAAAATCGAAAATGAACTTACTTCCGATATAGCATATCCACTTGAAGATCTCCCTGCAACAGTGTCATATAAGATAAATCAGAAAGCCGCAGTGAAAATAGATGTTTACAAAGGAAGTGATTTTTTACTAAATATAGAAGATATCGACTCTGTCGCAGGAGGAATTTGGTTATCTGCAAGCTGGAACGGTATAAAAAGTGATAGTTTATCGTATGATACGGGAAGTAATTATAGGTTCAGAATAACAGCTTATATGTTGCCCGATCGTACCGATTCCTGTGCGGTTATTTCAGATGATTTCAGTGTTATGGATTTGGTTTCTTCAGGATTAGGAAGTTTCTTTATACATCCCGATTATTATGTAGGCGAAATTCATGACGATTCTGTATTTAACGGTAAGACTGATTTCCTGTGGAAAGCGAGCGCGACCGGAAAAGTTTATCCTCCTCAAGAATATACCTTTGTCGATACCGCAAAAGGATGGAAAAAAAGAGAGATAAACTGGAAAATTAGATTTCGAAGAACAGTAATGTGGTTTGAGAGAAGAAGAAGCGTTATAGGTGAGGCGAAGGCAAAAACTTATATATCAAGTTCTAGAAGTATGAGTGTTATAATTCCCTATGACCAGACCGTAAATTACAGCCTTGATGCATATGCACACTGCACGAGTTGCGATTGTTGGGATATAAAAGCTGGAGTGTATCCTCATATCACTGTTGATGGTTGGTTAGTTGGAATAAAAGATTCTGTAGGAGACGGTGGTACACTGGATACAAATATAACAGGGTCTAAATTCTTACATAAAGGAGAAGAAGTCCGGCTTTATGAGTACATATGGGGCTATGGACACGAATGTACTTGGCCATTTAGGGATGGTACAGCGGAAGCCAGGGACATCGCTCGTATTCTTTATAATATAGGGGATAACACTTTAATTGAAAAGGACTCGGTTTCTGGTATTGACACAATTCTGGCAAATGTATCTTCTCCCGGAGATTTACTGTATACTTATCAATGCAACCCCTTTGATCCAGTAATAACTCCTGATAGCAATAATTTTGTTTATACCCTGGAAACTACTATCGACGGAATTACAAAAAAGGATTCTACTACTGATCCGGCAGGCAGATTGAGCACTAACACAAACGGCGTGACAGTGTCTATAAATAATATCAGCGAAAACCAACTACATGCATATATGTATGATACACTTTGCAGCAATTCTCTATGGTTAGCAGTTAAGGAAAAAAGTGGAGTTTGCAACCCGATTGGTCCGGACGAATATCGTCCTGATACAACCTTCCTCATGAGAGGTACTTCTACACTATTTGAAATTCCACCAGAGGTACATCCTCCAACTGTGCGTTATTCTGACCCTTTCCTTATTGAAGGAGATGATATATGTTGCGTGGATAAAGTTGGTACCGGTGCTGAAGATACATGTATTGTAGTAACGGTTGATAACTGGACAGGGAACTGGTCTACAGCTATGGATTCCCATTTAGATAGTTCTATAGTTTCATCTAAGCCTTTACCCTTTATTCTCGGAGAAGATTTTGACCGAAATGGGATAAGGGATCAAATCATACGCTTTGGCGAGTACTATTGCGATTCTTCAAAATTTCAGCGTAAAATGAAAGTTAATATTGAGGGAAATTTAGACAAAATAGGCCTTAATACAGAAGAAATTGATGCTTCCGGGTGGCTCGCTCCCTCAAATCTTTATACTGATTTGGTAATCAGGTTTACGAGTCCCTACAATGGCGACCAGAGCGGGTTTATAGGCGAAAAAGGTTATAATTATGAACAATATATATGCCATCTTTCAGATCACGATGCCTGGAAATTAAAAACCTCATATGGAGGAATTTCCTTGGGCGGCGAAATAAAACCCCGCAGCGTGGAAATAAAGTATGATTCTATTGGTTTTTATCTTTGGGATGAGTGGAATTCAGGTGATTGGCATGATGGGGAAGAAAAAGGTGTTAAAAAAATTGGAGATATGGCAGATACAGCTTATAGGATAGTCGTTGAGGTAGCGGATATGCAGAGCAACGGGTGCATGGATGGATATACTGTGTTTGATGATTTTATAATGAGAGATCCCTTTCCCAACCCCTATAGATACTATCCCGTTCAAAAAGACAGCTGCGGCATAAACGTTGGAATAGACTTTAAATTTTGGCAGTCGGACACTCTCGACATATTTGTTAAATCAGTAAGTTGTCCGAGCACTTATATTCGTATCCTGGTAAAGGTATATGAGTTTACCGGTTTTGAAAAAACAACTTACATATCATATTCTGAAACATTTGAAATTCCCCCCTATAAGGTGAAGGACATCCGCTTCGTAAACCCTTACTATCCTGAACATTCGAATATTCAGACCGGAAATTTAGAGGGTGAAACTGGTGATGAATTCGGTTTTTCAATGACAGGCAATAACCAGGAAAATGTTCCAAATAAATGGTCTATTGTTAAGAATGGGTCCGAAGTAACCACCGAACTTGCAAACTGCGTTGTAGAGATGGAACCTCTTCCCGTTAATTATTATGCAATAGAAGAAACAATTGAAAAGTTTTATAGTTGGGGAGATTCTGCGATTATATTAGAACCCGGAGAATATTCTTCGAATTTTACGATGTCATCTCCAGGTATACAATTTGGTTATATATATGAACCTCACTGGATGTTTGAATGGACATTGGAAGATACTATTATGAAAGACAGTACTTCTGGTACATCGGTTCAATCTTATAAGAAATATAAAGGTATTAATGTTTCATCAAACATAAACTTCTCACCTGGAGCTGGTGGAACAGGATCAGTAAGTGTGGAAACAGGGAAAGATTATTTCTCTACGTTCTGGTACAGGGGTGATTCTGCCAATCAATATTTAAAAATTAATGATTGGAGAGTGGATCTTTTATATCCGAATGGGGATACCAATAAAGACTTATTTGCCAATTCTCCTCCGGTAACTCCCCCTGACGAATTAGTGACAACACACGGTTATAATGAAGGACATCTGGATTATTTCCAGCCTTTACATTTTATGATGCCCGAGAATGCTCCACGCAGTTATGTTGAAATTGATGGGCACTCAGATAGTAACATTTATAAAATGTATGAATTTGACGGGAAGCACAAGCGGGAAATAACGGATACGCTTATGCCCCCTGTCGATTCTTCATCACCTGATACCACACCTCTTGCCTACTGGAATGTTACCGATGTATGCGGAAAGAGAAGACTAATTATGGAAAGGTATAATCCTGGAGAAAACAAAGATCCTTTTGAACTAAGATATAGAGATTTCTATATAGGGAATCCCTATAGACCCGACTCAGGCGATATTGCGCATTCACCTTTCTATAGGGCAAAACTTTTCTTTGATAGTGACCAACCCTCATTTGATAGTGATACTTTAACATCGATATCGCCCGTGCCTATTGATTACATGACGGGTGATCTTTCTTATCATACTCCTTTGCTTGGAGGATATAGAGGGCCGATTGTTCTCCTGCAGCCAAAAGGGGCAAAATTTGAAAAGGGGAAACCGACTATTGAGTATTATTATACCGAAACAGAAGCAAGCCCTGAAGCATATAATCTATATCCCGGTAACGTATCCCTCTTTGCGGTTTCAAATAACGGCTTTCTGAGAGATATAACATCCAGAGCTTTCTGGGATGATAGTACTTCCGACAAGATATTAACGCTTAAAGCTGCTCCGGATTCATTCCCGGGAGGAGGAGATTATTCCTTCTTTGTTTCACTAAAAGATTCTCAAACGGTTTCATACAATCTTGAAGTTAATTCTCTTTCATATACAAATATCGATTCAGCAAAAATAAACATTATAACCGATGTTCCAAATCAGAAATTATTACTTATCAGAAGCGGAAAAGAGGAATATTTACAATCAAGCAATTATAAAATGGCAGCAACTTCTTCTGTTTCCTCTCTTTCGAGAAAAAATAATATAAATATATACACGGCTATAGAAGCATTCAAGAATCAATCAGGTGGTGGTGGACACAGCAAGAGCTTAGTATTGGGTTCTTCTTCATTAGCTGCATCAGAGACAGATACTGTGTACATAGATGTCGGAAGCGACGGAATGTGGGAAGGATACGTACATCTTGAAAGCGGGAATAATTATATATTTGTGGGTCATAGGGAAGCTATGCTTTATGCGTTAGCCCCTGACTCGAGTATGGAAATCAGAAACTGTCCTATTGGATTCACAAAGATAACTTTGGATATAACGGGTCCGGAGATTGTATTTACACGTGACCCGGATCCTCTTATTTCTTACATTGGCGATATGGAATCTATCGCTTTCTATCCGACGGAAAACGCGTATATTCATTACATTAAATCCAGCCCCTCGGGAGAAATCATCGACGCTATGTCTTTTTATTCCCTCGCTTATGACACCACGATAATTTATTGGGATGGGACGGATGAATACGGTAGATTATACGAAGAAGGCGTTTATCCTTATATTCTCTTTGCTATAGATGATTTCGGCAATAGTTCGAGAGAAGAAAAACACCAGTGGGAAATAAGATGGGGAATACCTGTGAAGATAGTATCCCCTCCTTCGGGTGTATGGTTGAAGGGTTCACAGACTCTACGTTCTCGTATCGAAGGAGATTATACTTATCCGGTCGATTGGTATAAAAAATGGAATGAGACATGGGGTTATATAGGAACTGAAGACCCTTCAGGAGATGGAATCGAATGGAATACCACGTTAATTCCCGATGAAAAGAACTTTTGGATTAAAGCAAGCGTAGAAGATGTGTTTGGACACATAGGTGCGGATTCGGTGCGTATCGCGGGCATCGATAATCATGCACCCGAAATTTATACATGGGTCGGGGTACCGAAATATTTAGATGAATTTATAAGCGCTGTAACACCAATCTTTGCGAGCGCGGAAGATACGATGAGCGGTATCGATTTTTTCAACTATAGTATTAATGAAGCTCGCCCCGAGCCGGTACTAGATACTTTTAATTTACTAGGTTTCTCCGATGGAAGGTACCAAATCGGTTTTAGAGCTAAAGACTTTGCTGGCAATGAAGCCCAAGTTTCTTTATCTCTTTATTTGGATGACACCCCACCGTTATCTCATCTGATTTTCGGTGAGCCGAAAAAGATGCATAACGATACTCTTTATATTTCACCAAGTACACCTATCTGGATCGAGGCGCTGGATACATGTGGTGTCGCGCATTCCTTCTACAGTGTTTCCCCTATACCCGGAGCCGGATCGCCAGAATGGACTGAAGCAACAGACAGTTTTAATATTCCGTACACTCCTCCGTATTACAGATATATAATTTCTTATTATTCGGAAGATAATCTCGGAAATGTTGAATTGCCGAAGGATACGGTCGTTGCTGTCGACTGTGATCCGCCGGTTACCATCCTTAATATCGGTGACCCGCGATATCCGCTGCCGTCCGATAGCTCGATAATTTATATCACTTCCGAGACCCCATTAAGTTTTGAAGCAACTGATGATATATCGGGGGTCGATAGTATATATTATCAGGTAGACGGAGCAGGGTGGATCGCTAACCGCTATCCGCCTTCCGCCGGCCGCATTGAGTTCAACATTGAAGATGAAGGTACTCATACTGTAGAGTATTATTCTGTTGATAAAGCAGGTAATAGAGAAGATATCAATTCAAAGGAACTGCGGGTCGATGAGACGCATCCAGTTTCACAGCTTGTCACCGGTGATCCCCATGCGATCCTTGATGACTGTTATCCTGAGGGTGCCAGGGGTAGATGTGGTGATGGTCATGACGGAGGAGATAGTAGTGAATGTATTTTAATCAGTTCAAGTACACCTCTGGTATTGAGCGCGGAAGATCCGCTGTCAAACGGTGTCGCATCCGGAGTAAAAGAACTGGAATATGAGGTAACACCGCTTACCGCCGACCGCCAACCGCTATCCGCGATTGTGGAGGGGGACAGCACGGAATTTACAATAACTGGTGAAGACGGAAGCTATAAAGTTGATTATAGGGCTCGAGATAACGTTTTAAACGAAGAGCCCTTTAACTCTAAATATTATGAATTGGATAACACGCCGCCTGTCGCTATGATCATTTCGCCTCTCGATTCCACGATGGTCAGTCATACAATAACTATAATAGGGACAGTAAATGACAAACATTTCAAGGAATATGTACTTGAATATGGGAAGGGTATAGATCCCGGAGACTGGACTACAATAATAGTGTCGGATAAGGAAGTCGAAGATTCTGTTTTAGGAAAGCTAAATGTCTCCTGTATTCCGGGAGATATTATAACCGTAAGGCTCCGGGCGACCGATCTCGTAGGCAATGAAGCAATCGATGAGGTAATTCTATGGAAAGGAGATCTTATCTGCGATTTCGATATCCCTCTGCATAAGCCCGAAGGCGTTGATTATGATGACCAGGGAAATATTTACGCTACGGATAGAGAAGGGGGAAAGAAATTGCGATGCAGGGATATGGTTAAAAAGTTCGATCCGTTCGGGAATCTTATATACGAGATATCTGATAGATACGTACCGAACGATGTGGCTGTTACGCCCTGGAATAATATCCTTATATCGGAACAGGTAAGAAAAGAAATAACAGAATTTAATCAGTCACAAGAATATTTACGTTCGATTAAATATCTTAAAGGTCCCGATGGAGTGGATGTAACTCGGCTGCCTGATAGCGGGATGAGATGTGAAGAGAAAGGAGAATTAAAAGGCTTTGTAATAGGTGTCGCGGATCAAACTGCCAACAAGGTCATTTTGTACGATTCCCTCTTCAGGAAGATAAAAGAAATAAACATAACGGATAAAAAATTGCGCTGTTATCATCATCCCGAAGGAATCTCGTTCGATAAAGAAGGGAATGTTTATACCTGCCTTATAAACAACGATGTTGTTAGAAAGTACAATTTAGACGGAAATATACTTATGGAAATTACAGGATTTAATAAGCCGTCGGATATAGAAGTGGATTATCGTGGATATATATGGGTAACCGATCGAAATAACGATAGAATAAGATGCTTCGACGCGTACGGTAATCACCTGTTTAAATACGGGAAGAAAGGTAAAGAATGCGGAGAGTTCAACAAACCTGAAGGAATCGCGGTTAACCATGAAAGATTATATGTGGCGGATATGAATAATGATAGGGTTCAAGTATTGAGATTCCCGTTTTCTGTTTTGTATCCAAATCTTTCAAGCATAGGCAAGAGCCGA
>Ga0315548_1003132_pt1 | contig 12535 bp, 16 predicted proteins | sample SalMarSW160110MG_2_FD_202540 | JGI IMG/M metagenome (GOLD analysis project Ga0315548, IMG submission 202540) | Salt marsh sediment microbial communities from the Plum Island Ecosystem LTER, Massachusetts, United States - Salt Marsh Sediment SW1601-110 ... | reverse complement strand
TCAGGAAATAAGCAATGAGAACACTAAAGCCATACGGGATAAGAGGGAGGCTGTTAAAAAGCAGCTTAAAAGCAATAATAACAAATTGCCCGATTACAGGGAAACAGGTAAACTAATAGGGAAATCAAAGGATTCAATTTGGGAAAAATATGCAAAGACATGTGTTTCCTGCGGAGCCTGCGCCACTATCTGTCCCACCTGTACGTGCTTTATCCTTCTGGACAGGCCTGAATTTGAGAAAGTCAGGCAGCTTGATGCCTGCCAGTACCCGGGATTTGAAAAAACTGCAGGCGGAGAAGATCCGCTGGGTAAGAAATTTGTCAGGTTCAGGAACCGCTATCTGTGCAAATATGTCTGGAAACCGGCAAAATTTGAATCAATTGCATGCACAGGATGCGGAAGATGTATAGAATCGTGTATAGGTAGTATAAATAAGAACGAATTATTTATCGAGTTAGCAAAATAAAATAAAAATCTGTAACAGTGGCAGATAAAGCAAGTTTATACAGACCTCTTAAAGCCAGAGTAGATAAGGTTATAACCGAATCACCGACAATTAAAACCCTGGTCCTTATTCCTGAATCAGAGTTTTCATTTAAGACAGGTGAATTTATTGAACTGACACTTAACGGTTATGGCGAGGCTCCTTTCACACCTTCATCATCACCTTTGGAGACCAGGAGGCTTGAAGTTACGGTTATGAAAACAGGCTATGTTACAAATAAAATACATGAACTAAAGCCGGGCGAGGTTGTCGGGATAAGGGGACCCTTCGGGAGGGGTTATCCCATTGAAAAGTTTTACGGGAAGGAGATAGTTATTGTGGGAGGCGGCTGTGGTTTTGCTCCTATACGCTCATTGCTTTATAACCTGATAGCAATAAAGGAAAAATTCGAGAAAGTTATACTATGTTATGGATCAAAAACACCGGAAGAGTGTATTTATAAGCCTTTTGTTGATGAATTGAGAAGAACAGAAAGATTTGAAGTATACCGTAGCGTTGATAGGGCCGATGAGGGATGGACAGAAAAAGAAGGAGTTGTTACCATACTGCTTGAGGATCTCAAGATGAATATAAAGAATTCTGTGGCAGTAGTATGCGGACCACCTGTTATGATGAAGTTCGGGACTTTGAAATTACTGGAAATGGGTTATCCTGAAAGTGACATTTATCTGTCAATGGAAAAGAATATGTCATGCGGACTGGGTAAATGCGGACATTGTATGATGGGCAAATATTATGTTTGCAAGGACGGACCTGTTTTTACATATGAAGAAATTAAAAATGAACCGGATATCTGGTTATAAATCAATAATGGACTATGAGCAAAAAGGTATTGATTGATTTGTACAAGTTAAGGAATTTGGATGACTGCAAAGTTGAGGCTGTTTATAAGACAAGTCCCAATGACAAGTCCTTCAAAACAATAAGGGAGCTTGCCACATTTCAGTTTACATGCCGCAGATGCGATAATGCCCCCTGTATTAATGCCTGTCCGGCCGATGCACTTGAAAAAGACAAAAACGGGGTTGTTGTCAGGGCAGTTAATCTTTGTATAAGATGCAAATCATGTATCACTATTTGTCCCTTTGGCACTTTAATGGACGATTTGTTCCAGGTCAAAACATCCGGTTACCGGTATATGAACCTATCTGACGATTCGGAGCTGGAGAAATTTGCAGCTGCATATCCTGATGATATCGCAAGTATTGTTGACATGGATGAAGATCCGGCTAAGAATATATATAAATTAAACGATAAAATATTAGTTAAAGAATATATTTGGGAATAACAAAATGCTAAAAGATTTATTTTACTATTTGATATATCCGGGCTTTCTTTTCGTAGCTGTAATTGGAGGATTTCTGTCGTTTTTCGACAGAAAGATTACAGCCTGGGTTCAGTTCAGGAAAGGACCACCTATACTGCAGCCGTTTTATGATTTTTTTAAACTCCTGCTGGTGAAAGAAACTATTGTTCCTGCCAAGGGTTCAAGAATAACATTCTTGCTGGCTCCGGTATTTTCTCTTTTTGGAGCTATAGTGTCAAGTGTATTAATTTTTATGCCCCTGCTTGGTATTAAAACAGGTTTTGCAGGTGATGTTATTGTTATTTTCTACTTGCTTACTATTCCTTCACTGGCATATATTATCGGGGCGCTGGCATCGGGAAATCCGTTGGCATCAATAGGGGCTTCAAGAGAAATGAAGCTAATACTGAGCTATGAGCTGTCGTTTTTACTTGTACTGATTGCCATAATAATTAAGGGTGGTATGAGCATAAGCCTCTATGATATTATTAACGCTCAGAATACCGGTAATGCATTTATTGGAAGCATATCGGGAGTAATATTATTTATAGTGGCAATTTTCTGCCTGCAGGCAAAACTGGGACTCGTACCTTTTGATATGGCCGAAGCAGAAACGGAGATTAACCACGGTTCGTTTATCGAATATTCAGGTACTCCCTACGCTCTCATAAAGCTCACAAAATATATAATGTTGTTTACATTACCTGCATTTGTAATAGCACTGTTTATGAAGGGATTTAATCTCACAGGTATAGGTATTTTGTGGACAATATTAAAAGTTCTGGCAGTTGTTCTGATATTAACACTTATCAGGAACACAAATCCAAGGGTTAGAATTGGCCAGGCTATGAGGTTCTTTTTTATATGGATGAACCTTCTGGCCATTATTGCTATTATTTTGATTTTTTTAGGATATTAAAATTTAAAAAAATTGGGATTTAAAGACTTTTGTTTCAAAAAATCGCTTTTTTTGTTTCACTTCGGTGGAGCATCCTGCAATAACTGTGATATTGAGATACTTGACTGCCTTACACCGCGCTATGATGTTGAGAGGTTTGGAATGCAGCTGGTGGGTAGCATAAGGCATGCAGATGTTTTGCTTGTTAACGGTTCCATTAACAGGAAAGATAAGGTGAGACTGCTTGAACTCTATGAACAGGCGCCGAAGCCAATAATTGTTATTGCAATAGGAGCATGTGGCTGTACAGGAGGGATATTTGCCGAAGGCAATGTTAATGCCGGTCCGGTTGATAAGATCATTCCCGTAGATGCCTATATTCCGGGATGCCCTCCAAAACCCGAAGCTATACTGGCAGGAATAGTTAAGCTTCTTAAGAAATAATATAAGAATTTAGTTAGATGGCATTAATAAAAGAAATAGAAAGTATAAATAAAAATTTCAGGGAAGAGATAATCGAAACCGAAATAAAAAGTGCGAAAAGGGCTACGGTTACAATAAATAAGGATGCACTTACAAGAGCTGCGGATTATTTATTCAATAAGTTGAAATTAAGATTTATTATTGCTTCAGCCCTGCATACAAAAAGGGGATTTGAAATTTATTATCACTTTAGCAATGATTTAACCGGACTGGTAATAAACCTGCATGTGATTTTACCAAAAGAAAAACCGGAGATAAAAACCCTGACATCATTATTTGAAGCAGCAAACTGGATAGAACGTGAAATGCATGAAATTCTGGGCATAAACTTCATTGGGCACCCTAACCTTGAGAAACTTATTTCTGAAGGTAACTGGGCGAAAGGAGTTTATCCGTACAGGCATGAGGACTTATAAAGCAAAAAAGATGAGCAAAATAATACCAATAGGACCATATCATCCGCTTCAGGAAGAACCTGAACTTTTCAAGTTGTATTGCGATGGTGAAGTAGTTAAGGATATTAAGTGGGAAACAGGTTATAATCACAGAGGTATTGAAAAATTAAGCGAATCAAAAACTTTTGACCAGGTTTTTTTCCTTGTTGAGAGAATTTGCGGTATATGCTCCACTTCCCATCCCTTTGCTTTCGCAAACTGCATGGAGGAGATTGGTAACATAGAAATACCGGACAGGGCCAAATATATCCGCAGTATAATCGGAGAACTGGAAAGAATACACAGCCACTTGTTATGGGTGGGTCTGGCAGGTCATTTTCTCGGGTATAATACTGTTTTTATGTGGGCATGGAAATACAGGGAACCTATTCTGGACCTGTTTGAGATCATTACAGGTAACAGGAACAGCTATGCCATGTTTAAAATAGGAGGCGTACGGAGAGATATTGAAGGGAATAAAATACCCTTAATAAAAAAAATAATGGATTCTTTCAGGAAAAAGAATAATCTGTTAATAGGCGCAGTAATGGATGACCCTGTTATACATGCAAGAACAAAGGGGGTCGGTATATTAACAAAGGAAGATATTATTAATTTCGGGGCAGTAGGTCCCACGGCCAGGGCTTCCGACGTAGCCATAGACGTGCGTAAGGATGATCCCTATGCTGCTTATCCCCTGATTAACTGGAAGGTTATCACTGCCAAGGGATGCGATGTTTTTGCAAAGGCCGAGGTCAGGCTCCTGGAAATGGATGAATCAATAAACATAATCGAACAGTGCCTTGAAGGGCTAAAGAAAACAAAGGAAGGAGATATAGCCGCAAAGGTTAAGGAGATACCCGAGGGATATGGTACGGGGCACGCTGAAGCCCCCAGGGGTGAAGTATTCCATTTTGTCAAAACAAACGGTTCCAGCTATCCGGAGAGGCATAAAGTGAGGGCTCCCAGCTATGTGAACATAGCAACCTTTAAAAAGTCCTGTGTGGGACAGACGATATCTGATGCCACAATTTCCCTGGCAGCCGTTGATCCTTGTTATTGCTGTACTGAAAGGATGGCTTATGCTTATGATTATACTACGGGTAAAAAGATCCTTAATGGTGAAGACATATTAAAGCTTTCACATAAGAAAACCCAGGAAATAAGACAAAAGTTGTAATTCTTATAAAATGAACGATATTATATTGAATAATTCATGCGTCCCTGTTATAATAATGGTAATAGCAGTACCTATCCTTGCCGGTATTGTTTTGTTTGTGTTACCTGAAAAAATAAAAACAGTTAAAGGCATAATATCACTTATCATTGCTGCATTTGCCCTTTATCTTTCATATATCATTTTTACCGCGCAGGGTCTTTCGGGAACCTATATAATTGAAGGCGCTGCAACGGGAAATAATGCAATGAATGCACTTTTTGAAGGTCTTGGCAAGTATACGGTATATAATATCGACAGCCTTAGCAAACTGATTACACTGCTGATAGGATTTTTCGGAATTATAATTGTTGTCTATTCACTGGTTTATATCAATAAAGCCAGGGGTATACATAATTACTACCCTTATGTTCTTATTACCCTGGGATCATCATATGGTGCAGTACTTGCGGACAATCTTATTCTATTTGTCATTTTCTGGGGTATCCTTGCTGTTACCTGCTATAAATTAATCAGGGGCTATGATGATGAGAGCTCGGCTGCTGCAAAGAAGACACTGGTAATAATAGGAGCATCCGATGGGATAATGCTTCTGGGAATAGGTATTATCTGGAAGATTACGGGCTCGATCAACATGTCTGAATTAAGCATAAATACAACAGATGCAATCAGGAATATAGCATTCATCACTCTCCTTATTGCCAGTTTCACAAAGGCAGGGGCTATTCCTTTTCATACATGGATTCCTGACTATGTAAAAAAAGCACCGGCATCCTCCTCAGCATATCTGCCGGCATCACTTGATAAACTTCTGGGTATCTATTTCCTGGCAAGGATATGCAATGATGTATTTATACTGAATCAATGGCTGAGACTAGTAATAATAATTATTGGTGTTTCAACGATAATAATTGCCGTAATGATGGCCCTTGTCCAGCATAACTATAAGAAACTGCTTGGTTACCATGCGGTATCACAGGTAGGATATATGGTAACGGGACTGGGACTGGGGACTCCTCTGGGGATTATCGGAGGCCTTTTTCATATGATGAACCACGCACTTTACAAGAGTGGCTTATTCCTTGTTGCAGGAAGCATAGAAAAGAGAACAGGGGAGGAAGATCTGGACAATATCAGCGGATTGTCAAAAGCAATGCCGATAACTTTTTTAACGGGACTTGTATTTGCCTTGTCAATCTCGGGGATTCCACCTTTTAACGGGTTTGCTTCCAAATGGACAATATACCAGGGTATTATTGATTTTGGCAAAAATCCGGGAGTTGCAAACCAGCTATGGATTATATGGCTTGCTTTGGCAGTAATAGGCTCTGCCTTAACACTGGCCAGCTTCATTAAGTTTATTTCAGGAGCATTCCTTGGCAGGAGAAGAGAAGAGCTGAAAGATGCAAGGGAGGTCAGTATATTGATGTGGCTGCCACAGGTTATCCTGGCTTTGCTTTGTATTGGACTTGGTGTGTTTGCCACAAATTACGTAATACCCAAGACTTTTATTCCGATTGCAGGGAAGTTTGAATACATAGGTTCCTGGAATTCAACCACTATTTCAATGCTTATTTTAATTTCAATAATCCTTGGTGTTCTTATATATCTTGCCGGCAATATGAAGAAGTTCCGTACCTCCGACAGTTTTATCGGGGGTGAAAAGTTCCAGGATGAGACAGGCTTTTCCGCGGTCGAATTTTATAACACCATTGCCAATCAGAAAATATTTTCATTTATCTATAAAAAAGCTGAAGATAAGTGGTTTGATATATATGATATATCAAAGAATATTATAATGTGGCTGAATAAAAAAATTAGCCTGGCACATAACGGATTACTATCAAACTATGCTATCTGGATACTGGCCGGACTTATTATTATGTTATTGTTTTTAATTTAACTGATTCTGAAAATTAGAAGTATATGGAAATAACACTCTCAATAATAATTGTTTTTATGATATTGGGAGCAATTTATGCCCTTAATGCAAAAGATTTGCTGTCAGCACTAATTTCCTGCGGTATTGTCGGATACGGACTTGTCATCTGCTTCCTGCTTCTTCAAGCCCCGGATCTGGCAATAGTCCAGATTGTCGTAGAGACGATTACACTTGTTATAATGGTTGCCGTTGTCCTGAGCAGCAGCAGGGAAGAACTTAAGGAAAAAGCAGTGGTCACAGTGGACGGAGTGTCATATATTCATCAGAGGTATCTTATTAATGTTATCCTTGTAGTGGTCTTTGCCCTGTTTTTACTTTATTTTTTCAAGGAATCAATATATACTTTAAACCACCTGGGCGAGCACGTTACGAGAATGTCAACAGCATACATTGATAAAGCGGCACAGCAGACAGGGAGCGCCAATCTTGTAACCGGTGTTGTGTTCGATTTCAGGGGATATGATACTCTTGGTGAGGCAACCATACTTTTTACGGCAGTAATAGGTATATTAACCATCCTAAGAGCAAAAGGCAGAAAATAAGAAAATAAAGCCATGAAAGGAATGACTCCGATAGTAAAAAAGGTAACCCAGCTTGTTGTTGGGTTAATATTCCTGTACGGAATATACATTATTACCCACGGCCATCTCACTCCGGGAGGAGGTTTTGCCGGGGGAGCAGTTATTGCAGGTTCATTTATCCTGCTGGTGCTTGCCTATGGCAGCGATGTACTTAAATTAAGGAAAAGGGAAGAAGGATCATCAGTTGTTGAGAGCACAGGTATATTTATTTTCCTGGCACTGGCATTTGGAGCTTTATTCATAGGCACCGGGATATTTTTTACCAATTACCTGCCCAAGGGAGTGATAGGCGAACTGGTCAGTGCAGGGACAATTCCTCTATATAACATTGCTGTTGGAATAGAGGTTGCAGCAGCATTGTTTACTATTTTTCTGGCATTGGTAATTTATAAAGAAGAGGTACTGAAATGATAACTTATTTATTATGTTTTGTGTTGTTCCTGGTCGGACTTTTCGGAGTGCTGACCAAAAGGAATATTATTAAGATTGTAATCGGACTGATGATAATGGAGCTGAGCCTGTTCCTGTTTTTTGCTCTGATAGGCTATGTTGATAGTGGTGTGGCCCCTATCATTGTTAAGAATATGGGAAAGGTAAAATTTGTAGATCCCCTGCCCCAGGCAATAGTACTGACGGCTATTGTAATCGGACTTGCTACAAATGCCATGCTGATGGCCATTGCAATAAGACTATACAAGAAATACAACACTTTTGATATAAGAAAAATAAATAGCTTAAAAGGATAATTATGGATAAGTTGATTCCATTATACATAATATTGCCATTAGGAGCCGCATTTCTTATTCCGATCATAGGAAGAATAGTGAAAGGATTTCAGAAAGCAGTAACATCACTTGTATTCCTCTTCCTTGTAGGTATGAGCATAAAGTTTATCATAAGCGGGGTTAATGAACCAATACCTTACAAAATAGGTGGATGGGAACCGGTAAATGGCATTCCTATAGCAATCTACCTGGTACTGGACGGACTCAGCGTTTTTATGTTATGTATAATTAACCTTTTAGCTTTCCTTTCCGGATTTTATGCAATTTCATATATTAAAAAGTATACGGCAGAGAATAATTTCTATGCCCTTTTCTCTCTGATGGTTGCAGGAATGAACGGAGTGGTGCTTACAGGAGACCTGTTTAATCTTTTCGTTTTTCTGGAAATTGCCGTTATTGCTTCATACGCACTGGTAGCATTTGGCATTGAAAAAGAGGAACTGGAGGCATCATTCAAATACCAGGTGCTTGGAGGCCTTGCTTCCCTGCTGATACTTTTTGGTATCGGACTTCTATACTGGAATACCAAAACACTTAATATTGCCGATATTTCAGTAATAATAAAAACATCGGCCTACAATAAGTTTCTTATTTTCTCCGAGCTGGTGCTTATAGCAGGATTCGGACTAAAAGCAGCAATAATACCGTTTCATGCATGGCTGCCTGATGCCCATTCTTCAGCCCCTTCACCCATATCTTCGATGCTGTCGGGAGTGCTGATCAAGGCTATCGGCATATATGCCATTATAAGACTATTCTTCAATATGTTTGCCGTATCGCATGAAATAGCAATTACGATTACAACCCTTGGTATACTGTCAATGATCATTGGCTCACTGCTGGCAATCGGACAATGGGATATAAAACGTATGCTCGCCTATTCAAGTATAAGCCAGATCGGGTATATTTTAATGGGAGTAGGAATCGGACTAATGATATTGACCAGTGGAGGTAATAAGACTATTGCTGCATTATCAATATTCGGAGGATTGTACCATCTGGTAAACCATGCCGTGTTTAAGGGATTGTTATTCCTTAGTGCCGGGGCAGTGGAGTACCGGACGGGTATACGCGATCTGAACAAGCTGGGGGGACTGGCAGGTAAAATGCCGGTAACATCATCATCCTCACTTATTGCATCCCTTTCTATATCAGGAATGCCCCCGTTCAACGGATTTTTCAGCAAGCTGGTGATAATTATAGCCGCAATTCAGGGGCACTATTACTGGCTTGCAGCAATTGCTATTATTATCAGCATTATAACACTGGCCTATTTTCTTAAACTTCAGAAAAATACCTTTTATGGTAAAGCATCTGATAAAATAAATAATATAAAAGAGGTTCCTTTTACTATGTGCTTTTCAATGATTGTGCTTGCAGTACTTTGTATAGCACTTAGCCTGCTGATATTACCAGGAATAAGGGAAGTAGTTATGGAACCCGTTGTAAATGCCATTATTAATAAGGCTGATTATTTGCTAATATTATAAATAGTATAAAATGAAGTATATCTTTGGTTTTATAATACTGTTTGGTTTCTGGTTACTGTTTACGCTGAGCCTTGATGTCCAGAACCTTATTGTAGGGGCGATTGCTGCTCTTATTACAGTGCTGTTATTCTCAAGGCATTTTGTAAAGCCTGTATGGAAGATGCTTCAGCCCCAGCGGTACTTCTGGTTTATAATATACCTTATTGTTTTTATCTGGGAATGTATTAAGGCTAACTTTGATGTTGCTTACAGGGTACTGCACCCTGCCATGCCAATAAAGCCGGGAATAGTGAAGGTAAAGCTGAGCCTTAAAACAAATATGGCCAAGACAATACTGGCTAATTCAATAACAATGACTCCGGGTACAATAACGGTTGACCTGATAGATGATATTCTTTACGTACACTGGATCTATGTTAGCAGCACCGATCCTGAGGAATACAGCAAGAAAGTTGCGGGCCGGTTTGAAAAATATATTAAAAGGATATTTGAATAACAGCAAACATAAAATATTAAGAAACTAAACGATAAATATTTAAAAAATGAACCAGCTGCTTTATTACTTTTTATATGCTCAGATTGCCTTCTGCTTTTTGTGCCTTTACCGTATAATCAAGGGTCCGACTATCGCCGACAGGATGGTTGGTATAGATATATTCGGTATTCTTGTGGTTGGCATATGCGCAATAATTGCAGTCATAACAGACAGGATGTTTATAATTGATATTGGCATAGCATGGATTATTTTAAGCTTTATAGGAACATTAACACTGGCAAAATATTTGGGAGGTAAAAAATTAAATGAGTAAAATAATTTTTATAATACTGCTGTCAATAGGTGTTTTATTTAATCTGTTTGGGTGTATCGGACTGCTGAGGTTGCCTGATGTTTATAACAGGCTGCAGTCAGCAACAAAATGCGTGACTCTCGGAACATGCTCCATACTGCTTAGCCTTTTGGTATACTACGGATTTGATGAAATCGGAGTTAAAGCATTAATAGCCATACCGTTGCTGTTTTTTACATCCACCGTTGCAGCACATGCCCTTATCAGGGGCTCTTACTTTTTTGGCATTAAGCTTGGCGACAAGAGTGTTAAAGACGATTATAAAGAAGTGGCAGGACAGGCAAAAAATAAAGAAACAAAAAAATGAAGTATCCAAAACTGAGAGAGGTAAAAGAAGCGGTAGTCTCATTACTTACGCCCGCTTATACAACAAAGTTTCCAAAAAAGCCACATATTCCTTTTGAGAATTACAGGGGCAAACCGGTTGTTGATGATAAGAATTGCGTGGGATGTGAAACATGTGCCAATGTCTGTCCTCCTTATGCAATAACATTTAAAGATGATAAAAAGAAAAAAATAAGGATTATTGAAAGAGACTACGGAAAATGTATTTTCTGCGGGCAGTGCCAGGAACATTGTATTACCGGAAAAGGCGTAAAGCTTTCAGATAAGATATACGATATGGCTTCGTTCGACAGGTCACAGCTGGTCGAAAGGCAGGAAAAGGAACTCCTCGTTTGCGAAAGCTGCGGGGCCATTATTACTACAAAGGAGCATATCCAGTATTTGCACAGGAAGCTGGGTCCGATTGCCTATTCATCAGTACTGAATTTAAGTATGCTTAATGAAAAACTCAGGCTCTCCGAGTCGCGCGATACAGCAGTTGATGTCAGAGATGAACTGAAAAGAAAGGATATGTTTAATATTATTTGTCCGAATTGTCTGAGGAAGGTTCTTGTGAAGTATCTGTAGTATCCCGGGACATTACCACCGACATATATTTTGCACCACACCTGTAACACACAGCAAAAGGATTCTTGCGCCTGAATTCACGAAACTTCCTGGCCCTCTTGCTGTTCCACAAATCCCTTATATTCGATTCCCTTATGCTGCCAAAGGAGTAATCGGGAAAATCAACACAGGAATTGGCACGGCCGTCAGGCTGAATGTCAATCAGCTTTTCAATGTTAAGACAATGTAATGTACCAACGGGAGTAACAGCATCCCCGAACCAATTCCTGTATTCATCTTCAGTCAATGCCATGTATGGGTAATTGTATATGCCGTCCAGCTTTGACAGGTAGATCTTTAGCTGTTCACGGAATTCATTAAAGTCAATACCAGAAGTTTCATGATGAAATCCACGCCACGAAAAAGCACGGCAGTCAAAATTGTCCGTCAGCTCTTTCTCATATTTTTTGCCCGTAGCTTCAGGAACATAGTAAAAAGGGACAATAACAAGGGTATTTATTGACATGGTACGCGCAACATCCGGCATTTGTCCGAGTCCACGCACTGACCAGGGGCTGATAGTAAAACATATCGATCTGCTTATTTTATTGTCGCTCTCTTTTTCCAGCCGGGCCAGCAAATCCGCACCTTCTTTAACAGTCATAAAACAGCCTTTTACACCCCTTGTCTTATCATGTATTTCTTCAGGTCCGTCCACCGATATTGTAATATGTATTTTACCAATACGTACAAGATCGGCAGCGTATTTTTTTAGCATAGTGCCATTAGTATCGATAGAGGTAAAAATACCTTTGCTGTTTATATATTCCAAAAGTTCGATTATTCCCGGGAAGAGGAAAGGTTCTCCGCCCCTGAGCAATACGGAAGAGATATTGTTTGCAGCTATCTCGTCGACAAGTTTTTTCCAGTCTGCCATTTGCATAGGCTGAACCGGACTTTTATCGCCAGTGCGGAAATAACCTTTACTGCTCCATTGGCCGCACATTCTGCACCTCAGGTTGCAGGCACCGGTTATTGTAAATGATATACATTCCGGGAAATCCATAGAGTATGAATCATTTAATTATTCATTTTTTCCACCATCGGCTTTTTAAGCAAGGATTGCACCAGCTCCCGTTCCTTCCATAATACACAGCCGCCTCCGTTTTCAACAGCCAGTTCAGGGATTTGTCTT
>Ga0315548_1003131_pt1 | contig 12536 bp, 7 predicted proteins | sample SalMarSW160110MG_2_FD_202540 | JGI IMG/M metagenome (GOLD analysis project Ga0315548, IMG submission 202540) | Salt marsh sediment microbial communities from the Plum Island Ecosystem LTER, Massachusetts, United States - Salt Marsh Sediment SW1601-110 ... | reverse complement strand
GCGCGGACCATCGTCGTCTCCGAGGTGCTCCACGCCGTCATCGCCCATCACTGGGACACCCCCTGTAAGACCATCGAGGCGGGGATCATCAAAGTGGCCGATGCCCTGGACTTGACCCAGGGGCGGTCGCGGATTCCCTTCGAGGCGGGTCAGACCAATATTCACTCCGTCTCGGCGATGGCCATTGACAGCGTTGCCCTGGAAAAGGGCGAGACGGCTCCCATCCGGGTGGTGATCACCATGAGCAACTCTGCTGGCATCTTCCAGGTAGACGAGCTCCTGAAGCGAAAGCTCAAGAACTCTAGCATCGCTCCTTACGTCCGGGTGGTGGCGCGGATCGAGGGCGAGACGGAGAAGCGGCTGGTGGAGTTCTACAGCATTGCCCAGGAGCCGCAATGGGAGGGGGTGGTAATATGACATAAATCGGAGAGCAAGTAGTTTAGTGAGGAAGAGTAATCGCGTTTCAGTTCACATTCTAGTAAGGAGGTAGAATCATGCTTACCGATCGTATCATTGCTGCGTTCACGTTCCGGCGCGAGGTTTACAAGGAGGTTGAGCAGGACACCACATTCACCCCAACAGCCTGGCTGTTGGTAGTAGTGGTTGCTTTTCTCAACCAGCTTGGGTCACATGCATCCGGCAGCCTGATCAAATGGCTGATCGGCGCCGTCTTGGGCACGATCGGGGTGGTAATCGGTTTCGCCGTGGGTGCCTTCATCGTCAACTGGGTGGGGCGCACGGTCTTCAACGCCGATGTCACCTTCGAGGAACTGGTGCGGACGCTGGGCCTGGCCTACGTCTGGAATGTCGTGGGAGTCGTTGGAGTACTGGCTGGCTTCTCAGACGCTCTATCCTGCCTGTTGGCTCCAGTTACCTTCATCGCCGCGATTTTGGGATTGATTGCCTGGTTTGTAGCAGCGAAGGAGGCCCTGGATCTGGAGTGGGTACAGACTATCGTCACTGTCATCCTGGGCTGGATCGCCCTGGCGGTGATTATGCTTGTTACCGGGGCGGTGTTGGGCTTGCTGGGCCTGGGTGCTGCTGCCGTGGGAGGGCTTCTCTAGCATCGGCGCAAGTAGAGAATCTGTCAGTACGATGGCGGGGTGGCTACGAGGTAGCCACCCCGTTTCACATTATGCAGAGGCGGTGAGGTAGGGTTCACGGCCTATAAGCCAGTCCATTCAGACTCTCGGCCTCGAAGAGAAACTCACGCCGGCCATCGAGCCAGGTGCGACTGACCTCGAAATGGCCCCGGTCGGCCTGTGGGTCGTCGGTGATCCACTCGGCTGTCAGATAGCTGTCGTCATCCAGCCAAAGCCAGAAAGGGGCTGGCATAGGGATGAGAGCCGGATCAGGAGCACCGGAGACGAAGAAGTACTGCCCATCTTGGATGACGGCCAGGAACTGTCCGTCTGGCGACCAACTGTGGGCCCACGTCCGCCCGTCGGTGCCGGGCACGGCGACCGGCTGGCTGCCATCGCCCTGGGCAATGTGGAGCCAGCCAGCCGGGTCGTCCGCCAGGTAGGCCAACCGCCGGCCATCGGCCGACCAGCGGAAACTATGTGCAGCGGGGATCGTCGCCAGGCGGACCGGCTCTCCCACCACCGGCACCCGCCATAGCTCGGTTGGGACCTCTGCCTCCGTTGTCTGCGCCAGCCGGACAATGACAGCGACCAGCACACCGTCGGGCAGCCATTTCCCTTCGTAGGGGATCAGATATTCGAAGAGTGGCCGGTAGCTGCTGCCGTCAGCGGCGATGAGCGAGAGTTGTCCCCGGTTCCAGCCTCCGCCCGGGACGGTAAGGGCGATCCACGCTCCGTCGGGGCTGTAGTAGGGCACACCGCCGCCGTCGTCGAGTACCTGCCGATATTCACCCGTCTCCACGTCCACCAGCCACAGGTCCTCGCTGTAGAGGCGCTTGATATCTCCGCCCGTCGTCAGCGCCACCGTTCGGCCATCAGGTGACCAGGCAAGATCATAGATGAGCAAGTTGCGGAACTCGGCTGGGCCAATCAGCCGCCGCTCGTTCACCTGGCAGGGAGCCGGTACTGCTGGACAGGTGAAGTCGGCCAGCCAAAGATCGGATAGAGGCAACTCCGGGTTGGCGCGGCGGAAGAGGAGCCTGTTCCCGCCTGGCGACAGGTGGGGGTTGCTTCCGTTGGTCAGGAGCACCTGCGGCGGCTGGCCTTGCTCGACAATCCAGATATCACCGCCCGATTCGTAGATGAGCCGGCCGGGGAGCGAGACGGCGGCAGGCGATCCGGTAGCGATGCTCAGCAAGTCATCCAGGGAGAGAGCTGGCACCGACGCCCGTAGCTCAAAGCCCACATCGCCCATCCTCCAGTCTAACACCCACCAGCCGAAGCGCTGAACAGCATACCCCGTGTTCTGTTCCACCGTCACGAGGCTGGCTTCCGGAGCGTAGCGGGCCTGGCCCCAGCCAGCGCTGGCATAGTGGTCTGTTGTGGCCATCTGGATCAGCTCCAGCCAGGTGTCGTCCGGCAGACGATACATCTGGCTCACGTTCGTCCAGCGGCGCTCTCCTGAAGTCCTCGTTTCGACCTGCACTTCATCTAGCACTGCGCCAGCCGGCAAACAGCCCGGCTGGTAGAGGGAGAAGTCAAGCGTCGCCTGTGCTGCTTCCAGCGAGTCGAAGGGCTGGGGTGTGGGGGGTTCCCATCCGCTGAACCAGCGGCTGGCATCCCCTGTGCCGGGCACCGTCTGGGTGATGGCCGCGGTGACATAACCTGGAGCGGCGACCCAGGCTCGCATACTGATCTGGCTGTCGCTCTGGCTCACACGTTCACCCCACGCTCTTGACCACGTGCCGTCGGCGCTATCCTGCAGGGGGCCGATGGAGGCGGTGCCGAATGAGACGACCTCGTGGAAGCCCCACAGCGGGCCGGGGGGCACCTGGCCAGCGGTATCGGTCACCCGCAGGCGCCAGCCGTCTCGATCGGCCTCTAGCTCGGCCACCAACTGCTGTGAGGGATCTGGTGGCGTCACCTGCAACGGAATCGGCCCCGTCTCCAGGTGCAGCCACAGATTATCCCCCCCATAGAGGCTGTCCGGCGCAGGACGGCAGAAACTGGTCTCGGCCCAGAGGACGTAGGCGTGGCCAGCAGCCTGCTCCTCGGGCGGCACCTGGAAGTTGAGGGTGTCGGTGATCGCTTGACCCGGCTCCAGCTTGCGCGGTTCGTAGGGGATGCCTGGCAGCACCATCGGCGACCAGGGCCAGGGAACCGGCTCGTGGCCCTGCTCATCCAACAATACAGGTAGGAAGAGGCTCTCTCCATCACCACGGACGAAGACCGTCTCCGGGCCATCATTGCGCAGGATGGCTTCCGCCTGGCCGCCCTCGCCAGCCAGGTAAGTGTCTTTGGGCAAGCAGAGCTCGAAGGATAGCCCGTCGCGCTGGGTGGTGGCGATGGACGGCTGGCCTGTCTGAACGGTGGCCGGGCCAGCCGTGGGGAACGGGGAGGCCGTAGCCCGGGCAACGACCGTTGCCTGGCGGGCTGCTTCCTGGGTGGCGTAGGCCGACGCGGGGGTAACTGTGCCTGCAGGGACGAGGGTAGGCACCCCGGTAGGCGGCGCTGGCGGCGTGTATGTAGGCGGCATCGGTGGTGTAAAGGTTGGTGGGATTGGCGTCGGCGTAGACGGCGTGGGGATGACTGGTGTGGAGGTGGACGCCGGGGTTTCAGTGGGGACGGGGTAGGTAGAAGCCGGTGGGGTGGGAGTGCAGCCCGTCATGGAGTCCATGGCCAATAGTATCAGGAGCAGCGCTTTGATCACAACCTTCTTCGGCATCTCTCCATCTCCTTGATCTGGATTGGGTATTACCCCCTTAACATCTAGACGCACGGCGGAGTTAAAAGGTTCCGTACCTGCTCACCCTCCCGCAGGCTGTGACGATATTTTGACGTAGAAACGGCCCATCGGTTCGGTCTTGTCCTGTTATCAGAATGATTTTCAAGTCTGCGGGAGGGGTAGCTGCAAGCTGAGTTTCAGCCCCGAAACAAAAAACGGCGGATGTCTATCCGGACACTGCCGTTTTTAGTTATCCGCAAACTAGCAAGCTAGTGCTCTTTCCCAAAAGTTCTTAGGGTAAACTTGCTTGTTGATCCGAAGACAGAGATACGTTGTCATTCTGAGCCGAAGCGTAGCGGAGGCGAAGAATCTCGTTCCTTGCATAGCGAAACGATAGTCTAACAAAAACGAGATTCTTCGTCGCTTCGCTCCTCAGAATGACATGCCTTCAAGGCTTTACCCTAAAAACTTATGAAATGCACCTCTAGTCTCCCACGCCTGGCTTTCCGGCGGCATGGGAGCCACCTCTGCTGACTTGGTGTGCTACTTACCTCTATGCGTAATATGGCATCCTGTCATCGGTTACGGCACACAAGGCGGTGGCACCTCCGGATGGGGCAAAAACGTCCGGGCGTCTACCGCATGTGTCCAGATAGTGGAGTATGCCCTCTCAAAATCAGCTTCCGGGCTGGACGCCGTCACCATAAAATGATATTGCTGACCGGGTTTTACCGCCACATTGTTGAAGACCCAGCGCGGATACGTTTGCCCGTTGACGGTGTAGGTAATACGCTCCGGAATGGCAAAAGATGCCCCGGCTTCGTTCCGTTCCCGCACGGGGCCATTGGCCTCGGCGACGAGAAGGACTGGATTGGGGATCAAAGAAGAATCTACTAAATAGTCCGGCGGCACGGACTTCAATGTGCTATGAGCGAAGATATCAACCGCAATGTTCACAAAGGTGGCCCGTTCCACCGGCGTAAAGTTGCCCCGACCGTTGTGCGGCCAGACGATTTGGATTCGGGTATCAACTTCTCTCGGGCGACGTTCGCTGTAGCCAGTAGGCACGACGGGATGAGGGTAGAGAGTCCGAGGGTCGGCCGCGTGGACCCAGACATTACTCCACACTGCCCCGTAAACGAACCGGTATTGTGTTGTGGGGTCTGTCGTCATGTCAGCAGGGACATTGTTGTACTCCACGCTCGGAAACATGACGCCATTCACCGTGCGCAAGATTCGTTGTCCACCGGCCGCTGCAATCTGTACCGGTTCGTTATTCTTGGCTACCCATAAGGGAACCTTTCCCCACATATCCACGTGCTCACGGCAAGGTACCTGTCTCGTGGGCCAGACGCTGACATTAATGGCCCGTGACTGCACCACACTGGTCGGATTGCCCTGTCCATCGTGGGGCCACACGATGCTAGTGCGCGGATACCAATAGTAAGAGCGTTGAGCTCCTGAAGCGATACTCCCTGGGCCAATTAAAAAGCATAGTGTGAGCACGACCACCAGGCTAACCAACAGGCATTTCTTCATCTCAGGCTTCATACCTCCTCCAATTTGGACCTCAACACACGGCTGGTGAATATCTGTCTGCATTGTTCATCCACCTCCTCGGAATGGTCCTCTAATCCATGACATAGGTCAGAGATATTTGTGGCTTCGGCAGCCCTGCTGCTGAGAAGAAGTCGGCAGCACCGAAGTCTTGCAGGTTGATCTGAGCCCGCTGCATGGCACTGGTGCCTTTGTTCGGTCCCCGGGTGCTGAATATAAGATACCACAGATGGGGAAAGATGTCAATTGACGGAATGCACGGGCGCAGGATTACGCCGCCTATGTGAATTGGGGCCACTCAGGTTGGGCTGAAAGGCCCCCATTGTCGCTTGACACCCCCAGCCTTTAGCGATACAATAACGGTGCGATAAACTGTTGACGGCTAGAATGTCGAGCAGGAGGGAATCATGAAACGAATGCTGTTTGCTATTCCCATGATGGTGTTGCTGGCTATTTCCCCCATGTCCACTCTGGTTGAGCACACAAACGCGGCGCAGCCGACCGAGACCCCAACCCCATACCCGGACGTGATTCTGTGGGACGCGCAGATCGCCATCGTGTGGCCGCACGATGGACAGGGGAATCCAACAGACGTGGCCCACTCGCGGGCGGTAAACGTGAGTGCCTGGCCGCGCAACCAGGTGTATTGCACCCTGCACCCGAACGAAGGGCCGGGGGGAGTCCATGATTTCTACCTTTGGGTGGCCAAGGACAACGAGCCGCTGGAGCTACTCGAGGACAGGGGGGAGCTGGTTTTGCGCACGGTCAACGGCGTCACTTTCCCGAGCGTGGAGTTCAACAACGTGCCGGCTGACCTGGCTGCAGACCCAAGCAGTAAGTACGTGTTTGTCTTGGGACGGGGGTGGTCCAACGTCTGGGTGCATGGGGCTGACCCACGTACTATTTTCCCGCACCCGGTGGTACCTACCGGCTACAGCGAGTGGGTGTCTCCTGAGACACACATTCAGATCGTCTGGCCGCACGACGAGGAGGGCCGGTTTGCGCCGGTGGAGGAGGCGACCCTGGTCAACGTCGCCATTGACATCTTTCATCACGGAACACTCAAGTCCGCGCCTCTGGACTACGAACCGGATAACGTAACCCTATATGTCGCCGAGGGGAACAATCCCCCGGGTTCGTGGAATTCCGAATCCCAAAAAGTCACGTATACGGCGAACGGGCAAACGTTCCCTCGCTGGGTCTTCAACGACGTGCCGGTGAAGCCCGGCCAGCAATACCATTTCACGGCCTCCGTGTTCCAGGGCAAAATATCGTGTCCTTATACCACCATCTGGACCCATGCAGCGGACGCGCGGACATTCTTGCCCCATCCAGAGGTACCACCGCCTTGCCTGGAATGAGCCGAGTGGCTGGTTGGAGCCTGACCCTGGCCAAAGTTCTTTGAGCCCTCGGCGCGCTATGGATGGGCATCGTTAAGCAGTTCAAGGGCCCTTCAGGGAATTGGAGAATAGCAACTGCAAAATGCCGAGTAGAATGTCAATCATCAGGGCCACAAGGACAACGATGGCGAATCCTCTGAGCATCTGAGGATAATCTAGAAGTAGCATTCCCTGCTGGAAGATGAGTACACCGGCGCCGCCACTGCCTGCCAGCGGTGGACCGACTGCCGCCACAGCCACCGATGCCGTGGCGAGCGTCCTGGCCCCGGCGATAAGACGAACGACAAGCGGTGAAGGATACCACTGTTCGAGTAGCGCAGCAACCGTGAAAGGCAGGGCGAAAAGAAACACGAAGAGCCCAACCATGACCGCTCCAGCTCCTCTTCCGAGGCCGATATAGATCACAATCAAGGGAGACAACAGTGGCAAGGTCGCCACGACGGTTCGCCACGGTAGCAACATGGAAGCTCTGCGCAAGCCAGGGAGAGTGGAGAATAGCCTACGTGCCACAAGGGCACAGGCGTAGCCTAAACCGCCTCCGACGACTACTCCAGCCAGCCAGGGCACTAGCGAAATCAGCAAGTGCTCACCAAGAATCGAGACATTCATTTTTCAACCTCTCCTCGCATCTCTTTGTCCCCTATGGAACGGGTCGCCAGGTGGCGACGATAGCTTCGGCCAGAGCGGGGTCGCCGTAAGCAGCGATGGTCAACCCCTGGCCCTGCTGCTGGCTTTGCGGGGTGATGACCAGCCACAGCAGGCTGAGGCCTTCCGGCGCCTGCCGCAGGGTGACCTTCAGGGCCTCCAACCCTCCCAGTTGGACAGACTCGGCCATGATCAGGTAAGGCCCAAAGCTGCCCTGCTCGACGTTGTCCAGCATGGCTTCCAGGCTCTCCCCGGCCAGAGTAGCGATGTTGATGGCCTGACGCTCTTCGCCGCTCGTCGCTGGGTTCGAGAGCCAGACGGAGGCTCCCTGTACCCCATCTACATTCCAGTCAGCCGGGTAATCAATGGCGAAGCCGAGCGCGGTATCGGTGTAGGTACGGGTGGCAGTCAGGACAATGGTGGGCGTCGGCGTCGGCGGGGGCGGAGTAGGGGCGGGGGGTACCGGCGGCCGGGGCGTTGGCGTTGGCGGGGGTGGGGTAAGGGTGAGGGATACCGACGGCCCGATCGTCGGCGTTGGCAGAGGTGGAGTAAGGGTGGGAGATGCCGGCGGGCGAGCCGTCGGCGGGGGGCCGGGGGTGGGCGCGGTGACGACCTCGGGAGCCCTGACCGGGCCACGCCACCAGTCGAAGAGCTGGTCCCAGTCCACGTAACCATAGTATCCGAACCAACCCGGAGCTGGACCTGGCAAGGGGGTCAGTTCGCTCACCACTCGCCGGGGATCACCGCCTTCGACCAGGATCAGCCACAGGGAGGCCTGCCCCTCGGCGTCCATCCGAGCGAAGAGGAGGTAGCTCCCGTCGGCCGACCAGAGGGGGCGCTCGTCACGGTAAGCCGGGTCATCGGTGAGCTGCTGAGGCTGAGGCTCGCCCTGGGCATTTGTCACCCAGATACGGCGCTCCATCATCCCCAGCCGGGCATCATCCCCACCCACCAGGTCACCCTCGTCGGGCATGGCTACGTAGGCCAGATGGACACCATCCGGAGACCAGGCCGGTGAGAAAGCGGTCACGCTTTCATCGGTGAACCAGGCGAGTTCGCCATAACCTGCCCTGACCACGGCAACGCGCTTGTTGGTCCACGTGGCCCGATAGCCGCCAGCCGTCACTGCCAGCCGGTCGCCTTGCGGCGCCAAGGCAACAAAGTCGTCGTGCACCAACACGGTGTCCGCCAGTTTGGTGGACTCACCTCCACCGGCCGGCAGGCCGTAGAGGGCCACCCCATCGGCCAGCATCGAGGCAGAGAGGATGTCCCCTTGCCAGAAGATGATATGTTGGCCGTCGAGGGACCAGTCGGCCAGGATGGCCTCGCCCTTTTCGGGCGCGCCGCTGACGTAGAGTTCAGCCAACTGTTCGCCATCGGATGAGACCCTCCACAGGCCCTGGTAAGCCAGCGGCCCCTTCGGCTCCTTTTCATACCACTCATAGGCGATCCAGGCCCCATCAGCGCTCCAGGCGATGCGTCCCACCGTGTTCTCCTTGAGCGGTGGTGGGGTTGGGGGCATCACAGACGGGCCAGCCACCAGCGTTGCCGGATCGGTACCGTCGGCGTTGATTACCTTCAGCCTGTCACCGTCTGCATAGGCCAGCCGATCCGCCACAGGCGACCAGGCGAAGGCCGCGTTAGGGGACGTTTGCAGAGATCGTGCGTCGCTGCCATCGGCGCGCATCACCCACACCTGTCCGTACTCCCCCTTCCGAAAGACGATCCATCTACCAGAGGGCGACCAGCGGGGTGTGCTGTTGCGGCCATCGGTGGTAAGGCGTTGGGGTTCGCCGTCGGGCAGGGCCTTGACCCAGATGTCGCCGCCCTGCACGTAGGCCAGTTTCCCCAGGCTGGGCGTTGGCGTGGATGTAGGGACAGCCAGCGTTGCCACCTGGGTGGCCAGGCGGGCATTTTCGGTGGCCAGGGCGGATACCGTGGCTGTGGCGGCCCAGTCCGGCGTGGGGGTGTGCTCGACGCCTACTTCCAGAGTACCACAAGCAACCAACAACGTGACCAAAACCAAGATAAACAAGCTAAGCCGTAATCTCATCTCTCAACTCCAATCGTGCCTGCTGTGGGCGAAGTTGTCGCCATCGTCTGCTGTCTGGGTTGTCCCGCCCTTGTCATGGCATTTCAATAGTGGGGCGCCAGGCCATGCCTTCCAGACTGTAAGGCCAGCGGCGGATCACCGGTTCCGCCGTCGGCTGTTCGGCGTCCACCAGCACCAGCCGTTCCCGGTCGTCCAGGTCAATGGCTGCAATCCAGCGGCCGTTGGGTGACCAATCGGCGTCGTAGGCTGCCACCGGCAGGGCCGTAACCTCGCCGGTGACAGGATCGGCTAGCCACAGTCCCGCCTGCTGGGGCACCCTCGGTGCGGCCCGTACATCTATGAGCAGCAGGCCACCGCCGGGCTGCCAGCGCAAAGCGGTCACAGCCCCCACAAAGGGAGCTTCCCACCCAAAGAGAACCCTGACTGTCTGGGTTTCGAGGTCGAGCAGGACCACGCCCTGGCTGATGTCGGGAGCAGTGCCGGCCCCCAGGGCATCCCACTCGGCAAGCTCGGCGCTGTGGGAGAAGTAGGCGGCGATGAGGCGGCCATCGGGCGACCAGGCCGGATCGCCCATGTAGGCCACATCGGTCAGACCGAAATCGAGCGGGGACAAAACCGTGCGCTGGCTCGTGTCCATGTCATACAGCCGCAGCTCACCGTCGGTGGCGTAGGCCAATCGCCGGCCAGTCGGTGCCCAACTCGGCAGAGTCATCACATTGCCCTCGTCGTCCAAGATACGAAAATGGGTGCTGTTGGCACCGATCACAGCCAGAGCGCCACCCCACTCTCCCTTCATCCAGTCGGTCTTGCTCTCGTCCGGCAGCAAGGGGCGGCTGGTAAAGGCGATCCAGTCGCCATCGGGCGACCAGGCAGGCATCAGGTCCCAACGGTCGTTGTCGGTCAGGTTTTGGCTCTCGCCGCTTTCCACATCCAGCAGCCACAGGTCGGCATCGGCACCGTAGATGATCTCGCGGCCATCGGGTGACCACTGGAAGAAGAGCGCGCTATCCGTTGCCATGTTCTTGGCCCCCAGGGTCTTGGGTGGCCCCCCGGCCAGGTTGACCAGTGACAAAGGCGGCCCGCCGATGAGCAGAGCCAGTTGGCCCTCAGGTTCGGCAGGGGCGGGCGTTTCCTCGGCTACCGATGCCAATTCCACGACGTACAGCTCCTCGTAGAAGGGTCCAAAGCGGTGCTCGACTGCTACGGCCAGCCTGCGGCTGTCGGGAGACCATTGTAGGATGGGATTATCACCCAGGGATGGCTGCAACCGCTTTGCCTCATCGCTCCCGTCGGCTGGCACGATCCAAATCTCATCTTCAGGCGAGCCGAATGCAATGCGGGCGCCATCTGGTGTCCAGGCCATCGGCGGCCAGGCCGGTTCTGCCAGGCGACGTACCTCGCCACTGGAAACATCTAGCACGACCAAAACCTCCTCGTCCCCCTCGCCAAGGAGCACCTCGACCTGTTCGCCGGTCGGACTCCAGAGACCTCCGAAGATGTCCACCGGCGGCCCTACTTCTGTCAGTTCGTCAGTGACGATGTTCCACAGGTAGTTCGTATTGGCAAACTTGTCTAAATCTGCCACGGTGATGGCCATGTGCTTCCCATCCGGCGAAGGATAGTAGCGGGAGATGACGTGCTCAGGCTCCGGCAGGCCGAGGATTGAGACCAGGTCGCGAACAGCGCCGCTCTCGAGATTCATCAGAGCCGGGCGGTTGTAGGGATAGACGGGCGCATTGAGAAAGAGTTGACCGTTGGCCAGCCAGACGGGTGGGACCGGCCAGCCGCCTACTACAGGTGTCTCGGCCAGAGAATGGGCGCTGGCCGAGGCAGGATCAATCAGGTAGGTGGTGCCATCTTTGTGCCACAGGGCAATCCGGGTTCCATCAGGGGACCAACTCCGACCGCCGCTGCCGCCGGGCAGGTCGGTCACAGTCTGGGGGACGCCGCCATCGGTGAGGACAAGCCAGTATTGTCTCTCCCCTTGGGCCAGCACGGTGCCGCCATCCGGGGACAAGCTGAAAGCGATGATGGCGTCGGCCACTGCTTCTGTGAGAAGGCGGCGTTCTTGACCGTCGGCCTGAGCCCGCCACAGTTCCCCTCCGGCCACGAAGAGAACGCTACTGTCGGGCAGCCAGGCGAACCGATCCCCGTATGGGTATGGGCCGCTATCGCCAGTGCGCCAGGCCACACCGCTTTCCACATCCACAATCATCGGCTCAGCGTCTGGGATTTGCTCTCCTTCCAGAGGTCCGGCCGGGGTGTAGAGCACCAGGTGGGTGCCATCGGGCGACCAATCGCCCAGGCTGATGCCCTCGTATTCGTGGAGCAACTGGTTGAGCCGGGAGCCGGGAGGGTGGTCAGCTACGGCTTGGAGGCTAAGGGTGAGAGTGGAACCCGGTGTAGACGTGGCCACAGGTGTGGGGGACACCGTCCCCGCGGGAGTGGGAACAGCCTGTTGGGTAGCGAGCAATGCCTTCAGGCGAGCGTTCTCAGTGGCCAGAGCGGTTGCTGTGGCAGCGACGTGGTCGGGTGTGGGGGTGCGTTCGACCCCTATCTCCAGGGTGCCGCAGGTTGTCAGCATCGAAGAGAGCAAAACAATGGTTAGCCAGGCGGCCACTGTTTTTCTGCAATTCGCGGCGTTCACAGAAACACCTCCCAAACGTTGATGCCCATCGGTTCCCCGACGGCATCCCCATTATATCACGCCGACGTAACGAGGGTGTTTCCAGCTTGTCACAACCCCGAAACATCTTGTAACAATCTCGTTGCACAGCGATGTCAATCCAGCGGCAGGTGCAGGGTGAAAACGGTGCCCTCTCCTTCCCGGCTGCGCACGCTTACCGTCCCCCCGTGCCGCTCCACTATCGCCCTGACCAGGGCCAGCCCCAGCCCACTCCCTTCGGTGCCCCGCGCTCCTCGACCCCGGTAAAGCTCCTCGAAAACGTGGGGCAGCTCGTCCTCGGGGATGCCCGGCCCGGTGTCGGCCACCTCCACCGTTACCACCCGGCCGTCCTCCACAGCCCGTACCTCAATGGTATCGCTGGGACGGGTGAATTTTAGGGCGTTGTCCA
>Ga0315548_1003130_pt1 | contig 12541 bp, 11 predicted proteins | sample SalMarSW160110MG_2_FD_202540 | JGI IMG/M metagenome (GOLD analysis project Ga0315548, IMG submission 202540) | Salt marsh sediment microbial communities from the Plum Island Ecosystem LTER, Massachusetts, United States - Salt Marsh Sediment SW1601-110 ... | reverse complement strand
AAACATTCCGGAGAACACCCCCGTATTGGGGCTACCGATGTCGTTCCTTTTGTGCCGATTTCAGGCGTTACCATTGAAGAATGTGTTGAAATAGCTCGCCGGTTGGGTAGCCGCGTGGGCGAGACCTTGCAGATCCCGGTATATTTATACGAAAAGGCTGCCACCAGAACCGAGTGCCAGAACCTTGAATACATCCGTCGAGGCCAATACGAGGGTTTAAAGGTAGATATATCCACAAATCCTGAGCGGAAGCCGGATTTCGGGCCGGCTCGCCTCGGTCCGGCGGGAGCGACGGTAATTGGCGCCCGGCCCTTCCTGATTGCCTTCAATGTCTACCTGACCAGCCAGGATGTCGCGGTTGCCAAACAAATCGCCAAAGCAATCCGCTATTCTTCCGGGGGATTACGTTATGTGAAGGCGCTTGGTTTACTGGTGGATGGGCGTGCCCAGGTTTCTATGAATCTGACCGATTTCCATAAGACCCCTGTGGCGCAAGTGGTCGAGATGATTCGAAGCGAGGCTCAGCGCTATGGGGTCGCAGTCCATCATAGTGAACTGGTGGGTATGATTCCCCAGGCGGCCCTGGTTGAGGCGGCTGTATGGTATTTGCAGCTCGACCAGTTCGAGCCGCACCAGATCCTCGAAAGACGCCTGGAAGAGCTTTCCAAGGAAGGCCAGACCCGGCCAGCTTGGCCTGATTTTTTACAAGCCCTGGCGGATGGTACTCCCACTCCTGGCGGCGGCTCTGCTTCAGCGTATGCAGCTGCTTCAGCAGCTGCTTTGGTTTGTATGGTCGCCCGTCTAACCATCGGTAAAAAGACCTGCGCTGGGGTAGAAGATAGAATGAAGCAGGTCTTGCAAAAGGCAGAGTCCTTACGGGCTTCCTTGACCGGGGCGGTCGAGCAGGACGCCGACGCTTTCGATGCTGTTATGGCGGCGTTCAAGATGCCAAAAGGCACCTCCCTAGAAAAAACCACTCGGGCGGAGGCTATCGAGGGTGCCACACTGAACGCTGCCGAAGTGCCTTTGCAGGTGGCGGACCAGGCCGTGGAAGTGCTGGAACTGGCTGTGGAGGTAGTCGCTCATGGCAATCTCAACGCTATCTCCGATGGGGCCACCGCCGCTGCGCTAGCTCAGGCTGCTTTGAGGGGTGCTAGTTATAATGTGAGGATCAATGCTGCTAGCTTGCGAGGTGAATCTACTGCAAGGGATCTGGTTGAGAAAATAAACGCCTTGGAAGCCTCTGCCGCCCATTTAGATCAAAAAATAATCTCTAATCTTAAGGATCGGGGAGGACTCTCTTTAGGATGAGGTTCTTCAGGGCTGCGCAATCTCAGGCAAACCCTGTTCTGGTCACGCTTTTTTGCTTGAGCATTTTGCTGGCCGGGTGTGTCTATTTTGAACCTATAAATCCGGTTGTCATCCCCGCGATTGTTACCAGCCAGCCGGGTCGCATCACTACAACCCCTTTTTTACCCTCCTCCGCCACCCCGGTCATAACCGACACACCCCCCCCCCCGCCTGTTAGCCAAGTTGCCTCTTCCACCGTACCTGTTAACCAGGTTACTTCCTCCCCGCTTCCAGCGCTTTGGGTAGCCCCTTATCTACCCCCCGCTGTGGAGGATGCTTTGGTTATACCCGCCAGTATGTCGGTTGCTGAAAGGCCCCAAGAGTCTGCCTTACGTCTGGAAGTGGGTGACCAAAGACCGCTAACCCGTTGGATCTACGCCTTGGTGGCCCCCTTTCCAACCATACCTGACGGGATCTCGGGAGGCGATCTTCGCCGGTCATGGCAGGGAGACTCTCGGGGACCATTTGCTGGACAGCCTTTGTTGGTCGATGAAAATACCTTAGGAGCCTTAGAGGCTTTCTGGGGAGCACCGCCTGCCGATGCTGTCAAGGTTCTCCCCTCTGAGCAATTGCTTGGATACGCCTGGGAACATCGTCCTGCCTGGGCGATTATACCTTTCGAAAACTTAGAACCCCGCTGGAAGGTGCTGGAAGTGGATGGTCAATCGCCATTGCATAAGGATTTTGATGCCAGCAAATATAGCCTTACATTAAGTTTTTCATTGGAAGGGGATACAAGGCTGGCAGAAGAGCTGCTTGAAATTGACCGGGAAGATGGGCTGATCAACCTGGGCTTGCCTGAAATTAATCGCCAACCAGATAAGCTGACTACCCTGGTGATGACCGGTGTCACGGCTCTGGTTCGGGCAACCGCCTTCACAATGAACCGCAATGGCGTCTTGTATCCTGCCCAGGATATAGCTGATGTCCTGAGGGAGGCAGACCTGACCCACATTAGTAATGAAATCCCCTTTACAACCGCTTGTCCCCCTCCCAACCCAACCCAAGTGGACCTGAGATTTTGCAGCGATCCGAGATATATTGCCTTGCTGGAAAACATTGGTACGGATATCGTAGAACTCACCGGAGATCACTTTGGCGATTGGGGGCCGGATGCCATGCGCTACACCCTTGATCTTTATCGTAAGGAAGGGTGGGTTTATTATGGCGGAGGCTATGATCGCAACGATGCCCGTCAAGCCCGCCTTGTGGAACATAATGGCAATCGCTTGGCTTTCATTGGCTGCAACGCTAAGGGGGGCGGCTACGCTACCGCCAGCGAGACGACTCCAGGGGCAGTTTCTTGCGATTACGCCTGGATGCATAATGAGATTGACCGGCTGAAAGAAGCCGGCAACATCGTTATTGCCACCTTCCAGCACTTTGAATACTATTCCTATGTCGCACAACCTGATCAGGTAGCCGATTTTCGTGGTATGGCACAGGCAGGCGCTGCCATTGTAAGCGGCAGCCAGGCTCACCAACCTCAGGGGATGGAATTCTACAAAAGTGCATTCATCCATTATGGATTAGGTAACCTGTTCTTCGATCAGTATAACTATTGCACAGACCTGGCGTGTAATTACGCTTTTATCGACAGGCATGTATTTTATGACGGTCGCTATCTTGGAACCGAACTGATCACTATTCAATTCCAGGATTATGCCCGCCCTCGCCTGATGACCCCTGAGGAACGCTCAAGTTTATTGCAGGTAGTTTTTTCAGCCAGTAACTGGTAGGAATTTAGAGGTCGAATACGAAAGGAGAGAAAAGATGGGGCTTAAACCCGACCATTGGATAAAAAAGATGGCGCAGGAGCACAGCATGATTGAACCCTTTGCAGATAACCAGGTACGGAACGGGGTTATCTCTTATGGTGTTTCTTCATACGGCTATGATATTCGCGTAGCCGATGAGTTTAAAATATTTACCAACGTATATTCAGCTGTGGTGGATCCTAAACACTTTGATACGCGTTCGATGGTAGATTTTAAAGGGGATATTTGTATAATCCCGCCAAATTCTTTCGCATTGGCAAGGACAATCGAATACTTCCGAATCCCCCGCGGCGTTCTGACGGTCTGTCTGGGAAAATCAACCTATGCCAGGTGTGGAATTATCGTGAATGTGACCCCTTTCGAGCCGGAGTGGGAAGGCTATGTCACTCTGGAGATATCCAACACTACCCCACTGCCGGCCAGAATTTACGCTCATGAGGGTATTGCTCAGGTGCTGTTTTTTGAGGCTGATGAAGAGTGCGAGGTTTCTTACGCCGATAAAAAAGGCAAGTATCAGAAGCAACAAGCGATCATGTTGCCAAAGTTGTAATCAGGGATTCCCCTCAATTACGGAGAGTCAGCAACCAATCTACTATCGAAAGGTGGAAGGCAAGTCACCTTCCCCTATTTCTGTTGCCCATGAAGATTCGCGCTGTCGGGAAAAATTCAGGGATTATCCCTTATTGATGATGAGAACCTGCCTCATAGCCACTTGACCACAATGTCTCCGATTACATTGGCTGCCTGGTCGCCTCGATCGGCTGCATTCGACAGATGACGGTAAATTTCCCGCAATTTAAGGATGTCCATTACCTCGTCTAAATCCTCGGGGTCTGTGAATAAATGAGCGAGCGCTTCGCGATATACACTCTCGACTCGATTTTCAAGCGCCTTGGCGCGCACTGCGTGGTCGTTTGCTACATTGGGGTGGTCTTCAAGCCTTAATACCCCGCGGTAAATCTCCATTGCAGCATCTGAGAGCAGAGAGACCATGCGCTCTAAAAATGGGTTGGGACTCACTTTTAATAGCACCATTTCATCCACCGTGGTATCGGCGTAGTCCAGTATGTCGTCGATGGTCAGCGAGAGAGCGAAGATATCCTCGCGATCAAAGGGCGTGACGAAGGTTTGATTGAGTTCATCGATCAGGATACGGCGGACTTCATCAGCCTCTGTTTCAATCTGACCAACACGTTCTGCCAGGGCATCATCTGGAGTTATCACGTATTGTTTTAACGCTTCCATGCCTTGCACCGTGTATTCGGCTTGGCGGGTTAAGAGCTCCAGAAAGCGGTTTGGTTTTTTCTTGCGCGAAAAAATTTTCATTGTAATGACCTTATTCTTAACCAGCAATCGATTCGAATTATCATATAACTTTGATAGGATGAGGAGCTGCTTACTAAAGCAACTCCTTTTTCGTCAACCCTTTTGGATCCTCATCTTTCAAATCTAGATTTATTAAGAGACCCTGATAAGAAGGGAATATATCAAGGCAGCCGCGAGAGCATTGACGGGAATTGTCACCACCCAGGTAACCACCATATTTTGGCCTACCTGCCAGCGGACTTTGGAGACCCGTTCGGCAGCTCCGGCGCCCATGATAGCGGAACCGACCACTTGAGTGGTACTGACCGGCCCTCCCAGTAAGGCCGCGCTTAAGATCACGGCGGTAGAAGCTACCTGCGATGTGAAGGCATGAACGGGCCGGATTTTATAGATCCTGCCCCCTAAGGTGTGAATCAGCCGCCAGCCTCCAAAGGCGGTGCCCAGTGCGATGGCTCCAGCGCTCGCCGCTATGACCCAAAGTGGTACATGGAAAGTTTCTTGGTAACCAGCCGCGACCAATCCCATCGTAATGACACCCATGGTCTTTTGAGAATCGTTGGTTCCATGTGAAAGGGCCAGGCTCAACGACGTCAGGATTTGCATGCGTTTAAAGATGGTATTGATCCGCGGGGTGGCATTCTTAAATATATAAAGCACGAGGTGCATGACGAGGTAACCAACTATCAAGCTGATTGGAGGAGAGATAAACAAAGCGGTCAGAATTTTTAATAAACCGCCTAATTTAACAATTTCCAATCCATTGGATAATATGGCAGCTCCTAAAAGACCGCCGACCAAAGCATGCGATGAGGACGATGGGATCCCGATAAACCAGGTGAACAGGTTCCAAAGGATCGCTGAGAGTACCGCTGCGATCACCACGTACGTGTTGATGGCGGAAGGATTGATTAAATCCTCACCCACGGTAGTAGCCACCGCCACCCCAAAGATAAATGGTGCTGCGAAATGGGCAACCGCGGTCATGTACAGAGCCGTGCGTGGCCTGAGAGCTCGCGAAGAGATCACAGTTGCAACGATGTTGGAAGAATCGTGGAAACCATTAAGAAAGTCAAAAAATAAGGCTGTTGCCAGTAGAAATATAATCATAGTAGATTTTCGGTAACCCAGGGGCACCGCTGGAAGATGGGGGTTCCGTTTTTTGGTTATCTTGAAAAATAAGCAACTACCTGATTGGCATGTAGAACGCCATCGAACTTGAGAGCCTCATCGCCTTTCTTTAAAACACCCTTTTCTCCATCCGGATCGCCAAGGCAGGTGAGGATGATATCAGCAGTGCTGAGATCTTCCTTTTCTGTATACTCATTGGTGGTGGCAACCACATGCATACCGGCTTCTTTGGCAGCCTGAATGCCGTTGTAGGAGTCCTCGATAACCACACATTCATCAGGTTTGACACCGGTTTTTTCAAGCGCTAGATTGTAAATCTCAGGATCTGGTTTCTTCTTACTGACCACATCACCCGCCAAAACGAAATCGAAGTTAATATCTCTGAGGATGGTATATGCCACCGCGTGAGCCGACCTTTGATTTGAGGTGGTACAAACACCCAGAATCAAATGGGTCTCCATGATCTCTTTCATGAAACGTTTTACACCTGGTCGCAGGGGTAATTTGCCGCTTTCGAGCATTTCGATAAAAATTTCGGTCTTGCGCTTGTGCATCGCTTTTATCAACTCATCCTCCTCTTCGGGTTTTACTTCTACACCGAAGCCTTTGGTATGCAGATGGTGCTTCATCCTTTCCTTTCCTCCGGCAACCTGGAGAAGTTCGTGATAATAGTCCACCCCCCACTCAGCATTGTATCCATATTCCTTGAACGTTTGGTTAAATGCAACCCGGTGGCCATCCTTTTCGGTATCGATGATGACCCCGTCTTGGTCAAAAATGATTGCTTTTATTGTGGTCATTTGCTTTTCTCCTTTAGTTTATATAGGTTAACCCGTTTATTTTCCCTTGCAGATGGTGGGCCCACCCCCTATCTGCAAAACAGAGGTAGCATGATCTTTGGGTTGGAACCTGGCAGGCCTCGGCGATATTGTTTAGCATTATTACGAGGATTTTCTCGCTATGTTCGATATCGTTTTGGCCTGCCAGGGCTTCTATTGATGGTCTATTTCGAATATCTAAGTGTATTCCGTGGATATGAGCTGCCTTTCCATTGTCTATCAATATAAGGGAAGGTATTTAATTCTTAAAGAACTCCTTGATAACTTCGACTGCCATTTTATTTTCTTCACCGTCGCCGATGGTGATACGGAACCAACCATCCCGCCCGTACATGGCAGCCTGAGGTCGGAAGATCAAGCCCTTCTCTTGAGCGAAGGCCACCATATCCTGGCCTTTCTTACCAGCGTTGCTGCCATCCATCAGGATGTAATTCCCGTGGGAATGGAGGATGTCGAGCCCGGAAATGGAGCTTAGCATCTCTTCAAAATATTCAATGGCGTTATTGTTGAACTCCACGCGCTCGCGTAGCGCTTCAACATCCTCCAGGGCAGCCAAACCAACCCACATCGGTATGGTGCCGACGTTCCAGGGCAGTAAAGCCGCTGACATTTGCCCAATGACGTCTTTATCGCCCAATGAGTAGCCAAAGCGGAGTCCGGCCAGGCCGTAAGCTTTGGATAGGGTGCGAGTGATGATGACATTTCTATACTTCTTTGTCAATCCCATCTGAGACTTTCCCAGGCCGGCGAACTCGATGTAAGCTTCATCCACGATGAAGGGCACACCGGTCTCGGCAATTCTGATAAAACCATCCAGATCCATAAAGTTCCCGGTGGGATTGTTGGGGTTGGCTACCACGATGATCTTAGTTTTGTCAGTGATTGCCGCGATAATAGCGTTGGGGTCAAACAGCAATTGGCCTTGTTTGTAAATCATTGGGACTGAGACCAGCTTGCCGCCCAATATGTTACAGCGAAGTTTGTAGATGCCAAAACAAGGCGTGTGTTGGATAACTTCTTCACCAGGCTGTAAGAAACTGCGGAAGATGTTGTCAAATACTTCGCTAGAACCGTTGCCCAGCATTACATTCTCAGGCCCTTCCAATCCATTAATTTCCGCAATCTTTGAACGCACCACCAGCCCCTGGTCGGGATATCGATTGGCCATCTTACTATATTTCTCGACGGCCTCTGCCACCTTAGGGGATGGCGGATGAGGATTTTCGTTTGACATCATCCGATGGAGCTGCGGTTGGCGCCAGGCGAGTTCAATGTGGTTCGAGACATACATTGGAATGCCCTTAACCCAAGGGACGAAATACTCCTCAACTTTTTTCATATTGCTTCTCCTTTGTTTGAGTGTAGTTTTCCGGGTAATAATCGCTTGTCAAGCAGCTTTCCCGGTGCTGCCCAGCACGTCAATCCATCTTGCAACCACCTTATGGATTGAATCCTTTACAGCTATGTCGATCTTGCCAGGGTCATATTCTTCGGGGTGTTCGGAGATATAGTTGAAAGTCGCATCGATGAGAGTATGTTTTAACTCCGTGGAGACATTGAACTTGGATCCGCCTACTTCGATCAACCTGGTGATATATTCTTCCGGTAGGCCAGTGCCCCCGTGTACTACCAATGGGGTTTCTATTCTATCCTGGTTGAGTATTTTGAAAATTTTCCCCAGGCGCTCAAAATCGATCTTCGGGTTTTTAGTTTTATAAATACCATGCGCCGTTCCAATGGCGGGAGCGAATAGGTCAACTCCCGTGCTGCCAACAAACTCAATCACCTGGTCTGGATTACATAAGGCGGCTTCATCTTCGGCAATCTTGACCTGGTCCTCTACGCCGGAGACGGTCCCTAATTCTCCTTCAACCGAGATATCACCCAGCGAGTGAGAATATTCACAGACTTCTTTGGTTTGGCGGATATTCTCCTCAAAGGGCTGTTTCGAGGCGTCGATCATGATATTGGTATAACCGGCATCGGCACAGGTTTTGCAATAGTCGATATCGGTGCAATGATCCAGGTGCAAGCAGATTGGTATTGGAGCTGATTCAGCCAGGGTACGGAAAATCGCGACCAAAACATCCTTTCCCAAGAATTTTGAGGGTTTGACCGAAGTCTGGATGATAAGGGGCGCCTTTTTCTCAATGGCGGCCTCAATTACGGCTTCCATCTGGATCAGGTTGGTGATATTGAAAGCACCAACGGCATACTTATTTTCTGTTGCTTCTATCAGAATTTCTTTCGCATTTACGATAGACATTTGGTTTCTCCTGTGAGTCAGCCGCGCCTGGTTATGATGATGGGTTAACCTGCGGTTTATACGCGGCTGGTATAGTCCTCTAATGGCGAGGGTGGTTAGGTAAGAGATTGAACTATGATGCCACTGGTAAAGATTTGCCCGAGGCAACTGAGATGCGCTCTTTGACGTAATCCTCTAAACCAACTGTGGCTTGAGAGAAAGACTTAACCGTACTGACCGTAGAAGGGTGGTCGTTGAACTGCTCCAGCGCCATGCCATTGGGGTCGTATGCTTGGATGCAATAAGGGATTTTTAACAATTTATCTATCACCTCCTGCGGAACTGGCTCTAAGATCTCTGGCCTGAAGGTCAGATCATACCCTATTTCAAACAGCGGTTCCAGCACATACGGGGGGCAGGTATAGATAATCTCACCTCCAGCGATCTTTTTCCACATCCCAAAATCGCTTCTTGCCTGCCACCACCGGTCCATCCCGTAAGGAGCAAGCTAGCAGCTTGCTGACATAGCCTGCCTCCATCAGCAGTCGGTAAGCACGTCGAAAAACGGCTATGTCAAACCAATGCCTGTCCTGCCAGGACAGTTGCAGGCCGCGTCGGGCTGCCTGTGCATCCAGGGTTTTTTGTTCGGTCAACCGCCCGACCATCATGGTGATTACAGATCGCCACTGGCTCAGGTCCACTCCCCGCTCTTCTGCCAGTTGTACTCCTTGCATGGCTGCTTTGGCCACTGCCATGATCTGCGGCAAGGTGAAGCAGATGGTTACATTAGTGGAGATAGCCTGGGCGGTTAGATGCTTTACTACCTCCGCCCCTTGCATACTGGCGGGCACTTTGATCATCACGCTGGGGGAGAGGGCGGTCAATTCCTTAGCCTGCTCGATCATCAGCTCGGTTTCGGTGAACAAGCGCGGGTCCAACTAGCCTGAGATCCAGCCAAAACGACCTTTGGAGGCCTGGTGAATAGGCAGGTACATCTCTGCTCCCCGTTTGATAACTTCTTTGTAAGTCAACCAGGCCAATTCCTTGTAGTCAAGCTTGGCGTTAGCCAGGATGAGTTCGTCGATCCACTCATTCCAAATAACCGATTCGCTTTTGAAAGCTTGGAGGGAGAGCGGTGGGTTGGTCGTGCAGCCCCGAAAAACGCTTTTGGCAGGATCCGCGTAGTTGTATAGACGATCAAGTTGTTCTTCCAGTAACGCTTGCTTGCCTGGCTTGGCGGCCTTGATCATCTTTTGCTTCCATTGTTTGAATACCAATGGCGAAGAATCCCACCATATTTCCATATCTGGGTTGGTTGCGATCAGTCTTTCTACCGGGCTCTCGATCATAGTTTATGCTCCTTCGAATGTCGATGTTTTGATATTCGCTAAACGTTTATCGAGAAATTTCTCGGATATCGAAATTGCAGCAATAAGTCTGCGCTTGGCAGCATTCGCCCTTCTGATTCACTGGCGACTTGGGTAAATTGCACTGATAATCCACTCATTCGATCAACCAACAAAACCTATAACGCCATGGAAGCGATTTCAGTAACGAAGCGAAAGCGGTCGCCACGATATAAATCCTTACTGTGTTCAACCGGTTTTCCATCCTGGTCGAAAGCCAGGCGGCGCTCCAACATAAGGGGAGCGCCAACCTCAATTTCCAATAGTTCGGCTTCATATTGAGTGGCAATGACTGGCTCTAAGCTCTGGCGAGCATGACTGATGGTTACCCCATACTCGGTTTCTAATATTTCGTACAGGGATCGCTCAGTCAGGTCAAACCGCTCGAAATCCAGGAAACGATAAACGGGTATTATAAATTCTTCTAACATCATCGCTTCCTGGTTGATCAAACGCAACCGGTGTACGTAATAGACGGGTTCAGAGAAACGTAGCTGCAGCTTTTCAACCACCGAGGCTTCCCCCGGACGTTTTTCGAAAGTGATTAGTTTGGCACCAGGCTTATATCCCCGTATTTGCATTCCTTTTGTAAAGGGAAACAATTGACCCGCTTGCCGCTCGATCTTAGGTTCGGAGACATAAGTACCGTCCCCTTGCCGGCGGATAATCAAACCCTGCCCCTCAATCATATTTAGGGCCCGGCGAACGGTCATTCGATTTACCGCCAGCATCTCGCTCAACTCGCGTTCCGGTGGTATGCGATCTCCTGGCGAGAGTTCACCCGCCTCGATACGATCGAGCAGGCTTTCAGCAATTTGTACATACAGAGGCACTGCTGAAGCGAAGCGATTTATTGAGTGCTTATTATTAGCCATGGCTACCAGAGCGATTATGGCGAAATGAACTTTTAAAATTCGATTGGTATATTGGTATACACCAATTTCCTCGAAATATAGCACCTCTCCATTGAGATGTCAAGGTCACCCCAAAATGGATGCTCACCCCCTCAGCAGATCTTTCGTTGCGTATCTTAAAACTTTAGGAACTTCAAGGCTGATCGCTGATTGTGATCAAATCCTTAATGTCTTCAAAAGTGGCTGGACCAATCCCATTTACCTGCTGAATGCTATCAATTTGTGTGAAAGGTCCATTGGTTTCCCGGTAAGCAATTATTTTCTTGGCCGTAACAGGTCCGATGCTCGGCAATCTCTCGAGTTCGGATTGAGAGGCCGTATTTATGTTGATTAACTTTGATTTGTTTTGGGCTGTAGGTTGGATCGCAGTGGTCGCTTGAGAGCCCTGGTTCTTTGTAAGGGTTTGCTTTTGGCTTTGCTCGAGCGGTTGGAAGGGTATCCAAATGAGCTCCCCATCTACCAGGAAGGCGGCCAGGTTTAATGATTGGGTGTCAGCCTCGGGAGCCAGACCCCCGGCGGCATTAAGGGCATCTTGCATACGGCTATTCTTCGGCAGCGAAAAGACGCCGGGCTGATTTACAGCCCCGCTGACGTGTACTACCACTGGAGGCGGTGTAGGCGGTGGCAACAGGTTTATCGCCTCTCCCCGTGGTTGGCTTGTTCCAAGAAGTAAGATTCCAGCGCCTAACAATCCACATACCACTCCAAAGGGTATTTTCCACCAGCTCTTCATCTTTGGCCTCCTAGCAGTTATGTGGGCTAAATGCCTTGAACCTGGCGCGTAGCCGTTGTCAATTACAAGTAAACCCCGCCATCTCCTTACTCAAGATTGAGGTTCAATATTCAGGCTCAATCCCAGCCGCTGTCTGGCAGAGTCTACCTGTAAAATGCGCACTCGAATTTTTTGTCCTTCTCTTACCACATCCTTTGGATTCAACATCTCGGCGGATGGGCACATCTCTGTGACGTGGATCAAACCGTCTAACCCTTCTTCTAAGCGGGCAAATGCGCCGAAAGGCATGATGCTGGTAATAGTCGCTTCAGTAATCTGTCCCGGTTGGTAGCGCAACTCAGCGGTTTCCCAAGGGTTGGGATGAAGACGTTTTAAACTCAGGGCCACTCGAGAACGTTCCTCATCCACGCTGATTACATAAACTTCTATTTTGGTGCCGAGATTGAGTGTGTCGGAGGGGTGCCGTACCCGCCCCCAAGATAGCTCAGATACATGGATGAGCCCTTCCAGGCCGCCTAAATCTACGAAGATGCCAAAATCAGTGATATTGGTGACAGTGCCCCAAACCCGATCTTGACTGTTAAGCGATTCGAGCAGCCGGTTCCGACTACCCGGCTCAGCCATAGCGGCGCGTTCGGAAAACACAACCCGACCGCGGTTAGAGTCGCATTCGATCACTTTTAACAACAAATCAGAGCCAACATATTCGGCTAACAACCGTTCACAATTCCCCTCAGATTTTTCCGCGGGTAGATCTACTAGATGAGAGATCGGCACAAATCCTTGCAACTGTTCCCCTTCGACCAGCAATCCACCCCGGTT
>Ga0315548_1003127_pt1 | contig 12550 bp, 7 predicted proteins | sample SalMarSW160110MG_2_FD_202540 | JGI IMG/M metagenome (GOLD analysis project Ga0315548, IMG submission 202540) | Salt marsh sediment microbial communities from the Plum Island Ecosystem LTER, Massachusetts, United States - Salt Marsh Sediment SW1601-110 ... | reverse complement strand
ATAACCTAATAAAATCTTCAATAAAGAGCAGCCAAGAACCATAATAAAAATGGTCAAGCCGATCGGCAGATTAGTATCTTTAAGCTCAATCCATTACTGGACTTACACTTAAGACCTATCAACCTTGTAGTCTTCAAGGTGCCTGTGCTCCAAAAGGAGCGGGATATCTATTCTTAAGGGGAGCTTGGCGCTTAGATGCCTTCAGCGCTTATCTCTTCCGAACGCAGCTACCCAGCTATGCCACTGGCGTGACAACTGGAACACCGTCGGTTCGTCAATCCCGGTCCTCTCGTACTAGGGATTGCTCCTTTCAAATATCCTTACGCCCACGACAGATAGAGACCGAACTGTCTCACGACGTTCTGAACCCAGCTCGCGTACCGCTTTAACCGGCGAACAGCCGGACCCTTGGGACCTTATCCAGCCCCAGGATGCGATGAGCCGACATCGAGGTGCCAAACCGGATCGTCGATATGAACTCTTGGATCCGATAAGCCTGTTATCCCCGGAGTACCTTTTATTCGTTGAGCGACGGCGCTTCCACATGCTACCGCCGGATCACTAAGCCCTACTTTCGTATCTGCTCGAGATGTACCTCTCGCAGTTAAGCTCCCTTATGCCTTTACACTCCACACGCGATTGCCAACCGCGTTGAGGGAACCTTAGGACGCCTCAGTTACTCTTTATGAGGCAACCGCCCCAGTCAAACTGCCCGCCTAGCACTGTTCCCCTGCCTGATTCAAGGCAGCGGGTTAGAACTCTAGTACAATAAGGGTGGTATTTCACTGGTGGCTCCACCCCAGCTAACGCCGGGGTTTCAAAGCCTCCCACCTATGCTACACATATTAGACCAAAGGCCAATACTAGGGTACAGTAAAGGTTCCGGGGTCTTTTCGTCTAGTCGCGGGTATGCGGCATCTTCACCGCAGCTACAATTTCGCCGAATCCCTCGTTGAGACAGCGCCCAGATCGTTACACCATTCGTGCGGGTCGGAACTTACCCGACAAGGAATTTCGCTACCTTAGGACCGTTATAGTTACGGCCGCTGTTTGCTGGGGCTTCAGTTTGTACCTTTGTCTTACGACTAAGCACGCCCTTTAACCTTCCAACACTGAGCAGGTGTCAGTCTCTATACATCCTCTCATCGAGTTAGCAGAGACATATGTTTTTGCTAAACAGTCGCCTGGGCCAATTTAATGCTACCCCGAAACGCTGTGCTGTACGCTTTACGATTCGGGGCACCCCTTCTTCCGAAGTTACGGGGCTATTTTGCCGAGTTCCTTAACGAGGGTTCTTTCGAGCGCCTGAGGATTTTCTCCTCGTCTACCTGTGTTGGATTACGGTACGAACAGTAAAAAGATTCACTTAGCATGCTATTTCTCGGCAGTGTAGTGTCAGCCAGTTCGCCTTTGCCGTAGCGCGGGCTCCCTAACACCCCTCACCCCGATTGCTCGGGGCTACAGGTTTGGACGGCCACATCCAACCGGCCGCTGACCTAACTTCCTGCGTCACCGCTAAGCTCAAACACCTTTCCACCGGTGTACGAATATTAACGCACTATCCATCGCTTACGCCTTTCGGCCTCAGCTTAGGATCGACTAACCCTGGGCGGATTAACCTTCCCCAGGAAACCTTAGACTTATGGCGAACCCGTTTCTCGCGGGTTTTTTCGCTACTCATTCCGGCATAATCTCTTCCGCGTCGTCCAGAGCTCCTTACGGTACTCCTTCAACCTTGCGCGGAATGCTCCCCTACCGCTTCCTAATTTGTAAACAAATTAAGAAACCCGAAGCTTCGGTAACGGACTTAGCCCCGATCATTTTCGGCGCCAAACCACTTGACCAGTGAGCTGTTACGCACTCTTTAAATGATGGCTGCCTCTGAGCCAACATCCTGGTTGTCTATGTAGTCTGACATCCTTTACCACTTAGTCCGTATTTCGGGACCTTAGCTGTCGGTTTGGGCTGTTTCCCTTTCGACAACGAAGCTTATCCCCCGCTGTCTGACTCCTATAATAAGGTGTAACGGTATTCGGAGTTTCATTGGGTTCAGTAACCTGGTAGGGTCCTTAGCCCATCGAGTACTCTACCCCCGTTATCCATTTTATAAGGCTAGCCCTAAAGCTATTTCGGGGAGAACCAGCTATTTCCGAGTTTGATTAGCCTTTCACTCCAACCCACAGTTCATCCAAGCCATTTTCAACTGACACTGGTTCAGGCCTCCACGACCTATTAAGGTCGCTTCACCTTGACCATGGGTAGATCACTCGGTTTCGGGTCTACTATACGTAATTAGGCGCCCTATTCAGACTCGCTTTCGCTGCGACTCCTCCCCGTAGGGGATTAATCTTACTACGCACAGTAACTCGCCGGATCATTATGCAAAAGGCACGCAGTCAGGCGTGATGCCGAAGATTCGGCACCATAGCCCTCCTACCGCTTGTAAGCTCATGATTTCAGGTACTATTTCACTCCCCTCACCGGGGTACTTTTCAACTTTCATTCACATTACTTGTGCACTATCGGTCGTAAGCGAGTATTTAGCCTTAGGCCGTGGTCGGCCTGGATTCTCACGGGGTTTCTCGTGTCCCGTGATACTTGGGATACTGCTAGGGTATTTCAAGATTTCGCCTACAAGGCTATCACTTCCTTTGGCCTGGCTTTCCAGCCAGTTCGGCTATCCCTCCATATCCCATATCGCAGTCCCGCAACCCCCCGCACCAAAAAGGCGCAGGGTTTGGGCTGTTTCCTTTTCGCTCGCCGCTACTGGGGAAATAACATTCACTTTCTTTTCCTCAAGGTACTGAGATGGTTCAGTTCCCCTGGTATCGCCTTTCTCTGCCTATTTGATTCGGCAAAGAAATATTCCGATATAACTCGGAATCGGTTGCCCGATTCGGAAATCTCCGGGTCAAAGCCTGCTTGCGGCTCACCGAAGCATATCGCTGCTTGCCACGTCCTTCATCGCCTGCTTACGCCTAGTCATCCATCATAAGCTCTTTGTAGCTTGACCACAAAAATTATGGTCTTGTCTTACCCTTTTATTTAGGATTTTTAGGCTATGTAGTTGTCAAAGAACAAGAATTGCTAATTTATTCACGCTGAAAATCGATAATCGAAAGTAGACCGAATCGAAAATCTATTGTTGCCTATTTTCAAATTTCGATTTTCGATTCTCTACCAAAATTTGCCGCAGTTCAATTTAAGGCAAATTTTGGTGGAGGCGAGGGGTCTCGAACCCCTGACCTCTTGAATGCAAATCAAGTGCTCTCCCAGCTGAGCTACGCCCCCGAAATTTTTGAAAAAAATTTGGTGGGCCCACTCCGATTCGAACGGAGGACCCCCGCGTTATCAGCACGGTGCTCTAACCAACTGAGCTATGAGCCCATGACAGGATAATCCAATTCAACAGCTAAAACAAACCCTCTAAAAAGCCTCTTATTTTTATACTCCTTAGAAAGGAGGTGATCCAGCCGCACCTTCCGATACGGCTGCCTTGTTACGACTTAGCCCCCCTTACCGACCACACCTTCGGCGCCTTTCCCCCTTACGGGTTGAAACAGCGACTTCGGGTGCAACCGATTCAGTTGGCTTGACGGGCGGTGTGTACAAGGCCCGGGAACGTATTCACGGCGTCGTTGCTGATACGCCGTTACTAGCGATTCCAACTTCATGAAGACGAATTGCAGTCTTCAATCCGAACTGGGAGATGCTTTCAAGATTTGCTCCACCTTACGGTATTGCCTCTCATTGTACATCCCATTGTAGCACGTGTGTAGCCCAGGACATAAGGGCCGTACTGACTTGACGTCATCCCCACCTTCCTCCAGTTTATCACTGGCGGTCTTTCTAGAGTGCCTCTGAACCAAAAGGCTCAAAGTAGCAACTAAAAATAGGGGTTGCGCTCGTTAAGGGACTTAACCCAACATCTCACGACACGAGCTGACGACAGCCATGCAACACCTGCATAAGCTCCTCTTGCGAGGTCGTTCCCCTTTCGGTTCACTACCACTTACATGTCAAGTCCTGGTAAGGTTTCAGGCGTAGCGTCCTATTAAACCACATGCTCCACCGCTTGTGCGGGCCCCCGTCAATTCCTTTGAGTTTCATCGTTGCCGACGTACTCCCCAGGTGGGGCACTTAATGCGTTAGCTGCGGCACCGACCCTTGCGAGCCGACACCTAGTGCCCATCGTTTACGGCTAGGACTACCAGGGTATCTAATCCTGTTTGCTCCCCTAGCTTTCGCATTTCAGCGTCAGTATCGGACCAGAGAACCGCCTTCGCCACTGGTGTTCCTCCCGATATCTACAGATTTCACTCTTACACCGGGAATTCCATTCTCCCCTTCCGTACTCAATCCAGGCAGTTTCGAATGCAGTTCCGCAGTTGAGCTGCGGGATTTCACGTTCGACTTACCAGGACGCCTACATGCCCTTTACACCCAATCAATCCGAACAACGCTTGCCACCTCCGTATTACCGCGGCTGCTGGCACGGAGTTAGCCGTGGCTTCCTCTGAAGGTACTGTCAACCCCGACACTTATTAAATATCGGGGCTTTCATCCCTCCTAACAGAGCTTTACGATCCGAAGACCTTCATCGCTCACACGGCGTCGCATAGTCAGGCTTTCGCCCATTGCTAAAGATTCTCGACTGCAGCCTCCCGTAGGAGTCTGGGCAGTGTCTCAGTCCCAGTGTGGCTGACCATCCTCTCAGACCAGCTACCCGTCAAATGCCTTGGTGGGCCATTACCTCACCAACAAGCTGATAGGACGCGGACTCCTCTTCAAATGACAGGTCGAGCCATTTTGGTTTCCCAAAATGGCGAGATCCCCGCCTTTAACCACTTCTTCATGCGAAGATATGGTCTTATTCGGTATTAGCTCGCCTTTCGGCAAGTTGTCCCCAATTTGAAGGCAGATTATCCACGTGTTACTCACCCGTTTGCCGCTCGTCTATAGTAAACAGCACTATTACTCGCGCGACTTGCATGCCTAATCCACGCCGCCAGCGTTCGTTCTGAGCCAGGATCAAACTCTCCGAAAAAAATTCACCTAATTTGTCCCGACTTTTTAGGGGGTTTATTTTAGCTATCGAATTTTCAAAGAACAAAAAAAAGGCATCGAGACAATGCTCGATGCCCTGCATCTTCTCGTCGAAAAACTACCCGAATCTGTCAATAAATCTAATCAATTTAGCTCCTTGCAGATTACAATGCTGCCGCTGCTCTGGGAGTCTAACTGGCCTACGATAATAACACAAGCCGTTTAGCCTGTCAAGTGTTTTTTTGAGAGTTTCTTAGCTAAAATGACCTTGAAAAACCTGGTTTTCCCGACTTTAATAGAGTATTCTTTATTCGGCTCTAAGCGGTATTGGGAATCTACTATTTTTTCCCCATTTACAGTTATCGCCATTTGGTCTATTAAACGGCGAAAGTCGCTTTTGCTCTTTATCCTTGCGAGATTCAATATTTGTTCATTGAATAGGACATTTGCCAGTAAGAATCCTTCTTCAAAATTAGGTGTCATATTTATTTCTGTCGGCTTCATTCCCGTAAAAGGGTCTTGTTTTTGAAAAGCCTTTTCAAAATTGGCTTGTGCCTCTTGAGCCTTGTTCTGGCCGTGATATTGAGAAACTATTTCTCTAGCTAGTTTTTTCTTCGCCTCCATTGGATGCATCTGTTTTACAGACGATAAATCAATATCGGTTAAGAGTTCATAATACTTCAGCATCATCTGATCCGATACAGACATTAGCTTGCCGAACATATCGCCCGCCGGTTCATTGATGCCGATATAGTTATCGTAGGACTTACTCATCTTCCGCACGCCGTCAAGCCCTTCCAAAAGCGGCATGGTAATCACAACTTGAGGTTCTTGCCCGTAAGAATTTTGCATATCTCGCCCCACGAGCAGATTAAATTTCTGATCATTTCCGCCAAGCTCAATATCGGCCTTCAAATACACGGAATCATACCCTTGAAGTAACGGGTATAAAAACTCAAGCATGGTAATGGATTTTTGCTCCTTGTATCTTTTAGAGAAATCATCACGCTCAAGCATCCGGCTTACAGAATAACGCGAAGTGAGCTCTGCGATGGCTGAACCTCCCATTGCGGTAAGCCATGTGCTATTGAAACATATCCTTAATTTTTTAACATCCAAGACCTTGGCAATTTGAGACTTGTATGTTTTTGCGTTTTTGACTACTTCTTTTTTCGTAAGCCGGGGCCTGGTCTTTGAAGCACCGGAAGGATCGCCAATCATCGCGGTATAATCGCCGATTAAAAAAATGACCTTGTGCCCCAGTTCTTGAAAATGGCGCAGCTTTCGTAAAAGCACCGTATGGCCTAAATGGATATCCGGCGCCGAAGGGTCAAAACCGGCCTTAATAATTAAGGGGCGGTTCTTTTTAACCGAGGCCTCAATCTTTTTCTTTAATTCTTGTTCGGAAATAATCTCTACTGTGCCGCGCTTAATTATCTCTATCTGTCTATCTATATCTTTGAGTATACTCATCTTATTTTCCCTGCTTTAATTGAACACCTTGCCCTTCAAAACGTACTGCCAGAAACTCGTCCATTGCTGGTCGCCAAAGGCGCCGAAAGGCTGTGAATAATAATAGGCCAGGCTGTTCTGAATTTCTTCCCGGCTGCGCTGCCTTTTCCGCTTGGGCCAAGCGCCGCTATCTTCTTCAATCGTCCCATAAAGTAGATTCCAGAACCACTTCCAGTCATCTTGATGAAATGCTCCAAAAGGGACTACCAAATAGGTCTTCAGGCTGGCTTCCATGTCAACAGTAGTTAAAGGATAAGACCTTTGCGGCGAAATACTCCCCGCCAAATTGTTCAGGATAATATCCAATCTACTTTTAAAGCCTGCTCTTGATCCTTCTATCAGCGGATGCCCGGCCAGCTTAAGTAAACCAAATACTGCCAAGGCCAAGACGCTCAAGCCAATAATAAACAAGATAAGCTTCTTAATTAAAATCCTACTCCTTCGTCGTAAGAGCAATCTTATGAGCTTCTGCGTCAGCTTTAACAACCTTTACCTTTATCTTATCTCCTATCTTGAAGATGTCGCTGAGTTTTTCTTTAACCGGCTCTTTCAATTCGGAGATATGCAAAAGCCCTTCCAGGTTTTCTTCTAATTCTACGAAGGCGCCGAAATTGGTTATCTTGCTTACCGCGGCCTCTAGCTCAAGGCCCACCGGGTATCTTTTTACTATTTCCGGCCAGGGGTCGGGCGTCAGCTGCTTTAAGCCCAAAGATATCTTCCTCTTCTCCGGGTCAACGGAAAGCACAACTGCTTCCGTTTTCTGCGCTTTTTTCAGGATATCCCCGGGGTGATTAATTCTTTTGGTCCAGGACATATCCGAGATGTGAATTAATCCGTCAATGCCTTCCTCTAATTCTACAAAGGCGCCGAAGTCGGTTAGAGTGCGGATTTTTCCTTTCACCTTTGAATTGATAGGGTATCTTTCCGCAACCTTAAGCCAGGGGTTGGCCTCCATCTGTTTTATGCCAAGGGAAATCTTTTGCGTGCTGCTGTCCGCGGCCAACACTATTGCCTCCACTACATCGCCGATAGCTAAAACCTCATTGGGATGGTTAATCCGGCGCGACCAGGAAAGCTCGGAAATATGTACCAGGCCCTCCAGGCCTTTCTCCAGTTCAATAAAGGCGCCATAAGGGACAATATTTACCACCTTGCCTTTAATCTTTGAGCCTACCGGATATTTATCCTCCAGGCCCTGCCATGGGCTGGGGGTCTTCTGCTTCAAGCCCAGGGAAACCTTCGAATTTTCCCGGTTCACATCTAAAATCACCACTTCAACCTTATCGCCCAAAGCAACGATTTCGCTGGGGTGGCTGACCCTTCCCCAGCTCATATCCGTAATATGCAAAAGCCCGTCCACACCGCCAAGGTCAATAAAGGCGCCGAAGTCGGTAATGTTTTTCACCACACCCGGGCGCAGCTCGCCCTGTTTCAACTCGACAATCAACTTTTTCCGCGCATGGTCCTGCTCTTCTCTTAAGACCTCCTTGCGCGAGAGAACAATATTCCTTCTCATCTTATTGATGCTGACAATCTTGAATTTAAGCTTCTGTCCGAGATATTCGTTGAGATTGGAAAAACCGCGCAGGGCCACTAATGAGGCAGGCAAAAACGCCTCCATGCCCACATCGACCATTAAACCGCCCCTTACCTTGCGGCTTACGCGGCCTTCAATAACATCCCCCTCGTTGAACTCATTCATAATCTTTTCCCAACCAATCTTGCGGTCGGCCTTCCACTTGGAAAGCACAACCATGCCCTCTTCGTTTTCCTTGGACTCCAAGAGCACATCTATCTCATCGCCTACTTTCAAAGATGCGCGGTCGGGAAATTCACTTAACGCGATGCAGCCTTCGGATTTATACTTAATGTCAACCAGGACATCTTTAGACGTAATCGCCACAATCTTACCCTTAACAATCTCTCCCTCCTTAAAATCCTTAAAGCTCTCTCCGTAAATTTTGTCCAACTCTTCCTGTGTTGTTTTACCAAACATTTACTTCTTCACTCCCTTTCTTGTTTTTTATTTCTGCCTTATTTTTAAGGCAGTTATTGCTTCCATTGTCTTATTTGATAAACCTTCATAACGCTCTTTATCAAAAGCAGCATTAACATCTTGCGGATAAATTGGTTTTCCAAAATATACCCTAATCCTGGTAAAAGGATGAATGCATTTACTCTTCTGCGGCAAGGCCTGATATGTACCTTCTAGAAAAGTCGGCACTATAGGAACATTTGCATGGACAGCCAAAAATCCTACTCCTGACAAGGGTTTCTCAGGCTGGTCGGGAAGGCTTCTTCCTCCTTCGGGAAAAACAGTTATTGCCTTACCTGCCCTTAGGCTTTCAACAGACCAACGCAGGGCCTTTACATCAGCGACTCCGGCCTTAACAGGAAAGGCATGCAGGCTTCTAATAAAAGGTCCAAAAAAAGCACCGTGAAAAAGAGCCTCTTTGGCTAAGAAATAAACTACACGCGGAGAAGCCGCTGCTAGTGCAGGAGGATCCAAGTAGCTGACGTGATTCCCGGCAAGAATAACCCCCCCTTTTAAAGGAACATTTTCCCGGCCAAAAGCCTGTAAGCCAAATAACAATTTAAATAAAACTACTGCCAAAGAACGAATAATTAAATAGAGCATTTTTTGATAATCTGCTCCACTACATCATTAACGGTCAGCTCTGTAGTATCAATATAGATAGCGTCCCTGGCTTTGGCCAGCGGGGCAACATCTCTTGTCATGTCGTCCCTGTCGCGGATTTTGATATCTCTGGCAAGGGCCTTAAGGCTTATTTTCTGGCCCATTTGCTTTAACTCTTTATAGCGCCGCTTCGCTCTTTCTTCGGGATAAGCATCCAGGTAAAATTTATATTCGGCTCCGGGAAAAACTACCGTACCGATATCCCTTCCTTCCAAAACCGCGCCGCTTTTTGAGGCCCCGGCCAATCTTCTTTGCAGCTTGAGCATTTCCTTGCGCACGCCGGCAATCGCGGCCACAAAGCGCACTTTCTCCGTAAGCGCCTGTTTGCGAATTGCCTTGCCTACCTCTTTCCCGTCCAGCATCACCTGGAGAGAACCCCTGTGCATCTTCAGTTGAATGTCAACTTCCGCAGCAAGCCTGCTCAAGGCCTGCTCATTGTTAAAATCAACTGCCTCTTTTATCGCCTTTAGGGTAAGGGCGCGGTACATCGCGCCTGTATCTATGTATAGAAACCCGAGCCTTCCGGCTACCTCTTTTGCGACGGTGCTCTTCCCGCTGCCCGCGGGGCCGTCTATCGCTATTACGTTGACTTTACTCACTCTTTTATTTGGCCGCGAATTCTTTTTGCTCTTTTAAGAAACTTTATTAGCGCTTTCTCGTTTTTGGCCTTTAGGGCCTTTTCCAGTGTCTTAAGATTATTCGAAAAAATCCTTATCGCCTTTAATGTCGGGGCTTGAGCTGATAGAAATATGTCTTTCCATAATTCCGCCTCGGAAGAGGCAACCCTGGTGGTCTCTTTCAAGCTGCCTCCGGCAATTTTAACAGAGTCTTTTGTCTGCGAAGAAGAAAGCGCAAAAGAAACAACGTGCGGAAGATAACTCGCCAATGAGGCAAGCCTATCGTGCCTTTGGGGGGAAACTATCAAAACGCGGCATCCAAGCTCCTGCCAAAATCTTTTTAGGGTAGCGATTGATTGCTTATCGGTATTTTTCGTCTTTGTTATTATTACCAGGGCCTTGTTGAAAATATCGGCGCTTGCGTTTTCTACGCCGGCCTTGTCAGAACCGGCCATGGGATGCGAGCCGACAAAATGCGTTTTGTAGTTTGCGAATTTTTCTATCTTCTTTACGCTATCCCTTTTGGTACTTCCGACATCGGTAAGGATTGCGCCTCTCTGCATGAATTTGGCGGCTTTTTTGGCAAGGTTTACGATTTTTCCGACAGGCGCGGCAAGAATGACGAGGTCGGCCCCGGATATGCCTTCCTCTAAATTAAGGGTGGCCTTGTTCACGGCTCTAAATTTGAGGGCTTTTCGCCTGGAGACCTCTCTTCGGCATACACCCATGATTTCTTTCGCCAACTTCTTCCTCTTAGCGGCAAGAGCGATAGAGCCGCCCATCAATCCTACGCCGATTATGGCAATTTTGTTAAATCTCATATCTTTCTTCCTACTGCGGAAGCGACTTTCTTTAAGCCTTTCATCAGCCTGCTAAAGTTCTGCGGAAGAAGCGATTGCATTCCGTCAGATAAGGCCTCTTCGGGGTTCGGATGGACCTCAACCAATAACCCATCACTCCCTGCGGCAACCGCCGCCTTGGCGCACGGGCCTACTAACCCCCACCTGCCTGCAGCATGGCTGGGGTCAACGATAACGGGAAGGTGGCTCAAGGTTTTTAAGGCCGGGACTGCACTAATGTCTAAAGTAAAACGCGTGTAGTCCTCAAAGGTGCGAATCCCTCTTTCGCAAAGAATTACATTGAAATTGCCTTCGGAAAGGATGTATTCCGCCGACATCAAGAGGTCCTTAACAGTTGAAGCCATTCCTCTTTTTAAAAGCACGGGCTTTTTGGACTGCCCTACTGCTTTTAGAAGATTAAAGTTTTGCATGTTCCTGGCGCCAATCTGGATAATATCGGCATATTTTTCCACCAAAGCCATATCGCGTATGTCCATCAACTCGCTAACTACAAGCAGGCCTGTCTCTTCTCTTGCCCGGGCTAAAAACTTCAAACCCTTCTCGCCTAAACCCTGAAAACTATAAGGAGAGGTACGCGGCTTAAAGGCCCCGCCTCTTAAAACGGTTGCCCCGGCCGCCTTTACCTCCCTGGCAATCTTTATCAGGAGCCTCTCATTTTCTACGGAACAGGGCCCGGCCATCACAATTACCTGTTTGCCTCCTACGGTCAGGCCTTTGCCGATCCTAACCTTGCTGTCCTCCTTTTTAAAATTACGCGAAGCAAGCTTATAAGGGGTCAGGATAGACATTACCTTCTCTACGCCCGGGAATATCTCTAAGGGCTGAACCCGCAGGGCATCCTCTTCGCCGATTACGCCGATAATTGTCCTTTCCACGCCGCGAGAAACCCAGGGCTTGAGCCCCATTTTCTTCACCTTCTCAACTATGTGCTCAATCTGTTTTTTAGTTGCATCCGACCGCAATACAATTATCATTGTCTGCTCCTTATATAATTTCCTTTAGCACCTTGATAAATTTTCTGTTTTCCGCCATCGTGCCTATTGTGACGCGGATAAAATTGTTCATTCCCCAGGCGCGCATATTGCGCACAATCACGCCTTTTTTTAATAGCTTGCGATAAATCCCCTGCGCCTGCTGCCCCGCATTGATCAAAATAAAATTAGTAGCGCTTTTTATGAAACTAAACCCAAGCTTTTGTAAATTTTTGTAGAGATAGGCCTTGCCTTCTCTAAGCAACTTGCGCGTACGCCTAAGGTGCAGCGCATCCTCCAAAGCAGCCCAGGCAGCTACCTGGGCCAGGCTGTTTACATTAAAGGGCTCGCGTACCCTGTTTAAATAATCGATAATTTCGGGCCTGGCAATGCCGTAGCCAATCCTTAACCCACTTAAACCATAGGCCTTAGAAAAGGTCCGGGATATAATTACATTATCTGTTTTGAGATACTTCAGCGTATCCGGAAAATCCTTTTTGTCGGCCAACTCATAGTAGGCCTCATCAAAATAGACAATTAGATTACGAGGCAGCCCTTTCATAAATTCATCTACCTCTTTTTGATTTACATATGTACCTACAGGATTATCGGGATTGGCAATAAAAACTATCTTTGTTCTTGCGTTGACGGCCCTTTTCATTGCCTTTAAATCACAGCGAAAATCTTTCATCGGAACAAATTTTATCTTTGCGCCGGCTATCCGGCTGGCCAGCTCATAAATCAAAAATGTAGGTTTTGCAATAATTACCTCATCGCCTTTTTCTACAAATGCCCGGATAGCCAAGACAATAATCTCATCTGAACCGCAGCCAAAAACTAGATTTG
>Ga0315548_1003125_pt1 | contig 12555 bp, 10 predicted proteins | sample SalMarSW160110MG_2_FD_202540 | JGI IMG/M metagenome (GOLD analysis project Ga0315548, IMG submission 202540) | Salt marsh sediment microbial communities from the Plum Island Ecosystem LTER, Massachusetts, United States - Salt Marsh Sediment SW1601-110 ... | reverse complement strand
CTAAAATTTCTTCGTACATTTTTTTGCCCTCCAATGGCAGAAACGTTTTTGGGTAAATTTTAAGCTAATTTACCGAAAATACATCTATTGGAGGGTTATTTTTACCTACAAACTTGACGGGCACCCGTCCTCACGCCAGGCGAACTTATTCGGCAGGTCTATCGTAGCATAAAATCTTCTGCGAAAAAATTAAACCGCTTACGCTCTTACTGCTCAGGCTTGAGTGCGATTTGATACTTAGAGCCTATCCGAATTACTATTCGCTCTCGCCTGTCATTCCATCACTTTGCTCAAGGACAGGTATGAACGGAGCGTAGCGAAGTGAATCCCGATACATCGGGACTCCTCGTTGGCCAGATTCTTCGGCTTCGCCTCAGAATGACAAAGGATGAAGGGTTATTCGGATAGGCTCTTACTCTTCTTTCTCTTTTTTACCGCCCAGCAGCCCGCCGAGTCCTTCGATAATGCCCTCGGGTTTCTTCAGGGCATCTTTAATTTCCTCAGGGACTTTATCGCCCAGCTTTTCGTCTATTTCTTTTCCGAGCCGACTGTCAATCTCGTTGGCAAGTCTTTCTTTTCCTGCCTGGACGAGTGCCTTTTTGAATTCGTCCGTCAGGCCCTTGACATCAAAAACGAGACGTGGTTCGGTGACAGGCCCGACAACCCGTATTGTCGTTTTGAGCTCTTTGAGGGCATCGAACGCCTGGGAAGTTGTGTCGGAGCCTAAGCTCAAGACTCCTTTTCCCTGGCCTTTAGCCTTGAAATTGCTGATGGCAATGTCCATAATCAGGTCGAGAGATTCATTCGTTGCCGTCCCGCTGAATTGACCTGAAGCAACGCCCGATTCGAACATGAGGCCTGCGTTGCTGCTAAGGCCTGTTTGTATTTTTGCCAGGTCGAAGCTTTCAAACTTTCCGGAGAGCTTTGGGACCTGGTCTTTTGAGCTGTAGTCGATTGTTACATTTATAGAGGCAGGTGTATCGTGTGAGCTCATTTCGAATGTGATGGGCAGCTTGGCCGTCTGTGGGGAATCGTTCAGGTTTGTCAACAGAATTTTGCTGTTGCCAAAAATCAGGGAAGGTATTTGCACTTTGTCAAGTATGGCTCTTTTAGCCAATATTCGAGGCGAGGCCGACACCATAGCCCGAGCTTGAAGGTAATCAAGATACTTTTGCGGTATTTGTTTAGGCTGAGTCGCTGTTTTCTTGTCACCGGCCTTCGGCAGCCACTTGCTGAGTTTTTGCAGCTTTTCTTTAAGGGCTTTGGCGTCTTTTATATATGTGTCGAGCTTGCTAAAATCGATATTTTCGAGCTTAAAGTCACACGGGTCAAATACGGCGGGCTTTTCTTGGGCATCAGGTTCGGCAATACTGCCCGGCGTCGAGCGCTTCTGGTTGAATTTGATATTGGAGAGCTCGACCTGCTCCATTACAAGTTTACCCAGAGACAGGTTATACAAGCTCGCATCTGCAGCGACTTTCTCTATTGATACTTGATTGTTTTGAGGATTCTGGGGGTCAGTAACCTGTATTCCCGAGGCTGAGACGGAACCTGTCAGGGCAGAGAGATTGAGGTTTTCGAGATTCACTTCGGCTCCATTGGCCTGAGTCATTTTGTTAGAGGCATAATCTTTGATTGTGCTGTCTTTGATTAAGTATGTAGCTATCACAGATGCGGCAATGACCAGAACAGCCAGGGCCGCCCCGGCCTTGCGGATGTACTTTGTCTTTTTTGTGAAGAGCGACTTTACGTCTTTTGTGCGTTTTCCAACCAGCAGCCTGTCTAAGATACGCACCCAACGATTGGAATACCATTTTTTGAACTTATCAGAACCTTCTTCGAATTTTAACAGCTTACGGCGAAAGCCTATGACAGAGCGTGCCATAAGCAATCCGGCGATAGCGCCTATAACCGGACCGAGGACAACCGCACCGGCAACAGAGTATCTATTGAAATCGGTTATTCCTATTAACGGTACGGATTCCAACAAGCGTAATATAAAAGATAGATAACTTTGAATCCAGGCACCCACATGATACAGGAGAGGTGCCGCTGCGTAGCAGAGAGACTTGGCTAATGCGCCTGATAAAAGGAAAAGGCCGGTGTGTATATTCAATATTAGCACCACGATTATCAGCACAGTGTGAAGTCCGGACCAGCCCGGAACCAGGCCGAACCAGAAACCCAGCATTATCGACAGGAAGATAATGACAGGGGAGACGCCACCTCGGAGAACCGCTAAAAATTTACGTATGGTTTTTGGAAGAATCATATCTGCACATCTTTCGGAAAAGTAATAAAGACTTCTGCAAAATTGAGGTTAGGCATATATTATTTAAGAAAATATGTTTTTTTGATTTTCTTAAATAATCACCTAACTGCTTATTACACAATAACATACTGTTTGAAAAGAAAAAATCAAAAAACGTTTTTTTCTTTTCAAAGTATGCCTAACCCCAGTTTTGCTTAACACATATAAGTAATACACTTGGTTCAATGTTCATATCCGCCGGGTGATTGTACCAAATCAAAAGGAAACACGACAACAGAAATTACAACTTTTTCTACAATTGTTTTTGTTCAGAGCAAATTAGTCTATGTATTTCAAGGTCTGTACATAGCGGTTAAAAGTCGCGGAAGGGCCTTCTCGGCTCGGCCTCGGCCATAAGTTTCTTCCAGGCCTCGAAGCGGGCCTTGACTTTGACCAGTACCTCCGGCTTTTGGCTGGATAGGTCGTTCTGTTCACCGATATCTTTGGAAAGGTCGAACAGTCCCGAACCACGTGACGATTCGACCCATTTGTAATTTCCCACACGTGCCGCCCTGTCACTTCGGCGCTGCCAGAACATCTCGTTGCGAGGTGACTTTTTTCCGCCGGCGAGCACGGCCGTCATATCGAAGCCGTCGAGGGGCACGCCTTTGGGCGGGCCGAGGCCAGCAGCGCTGCTGAGCATTGGGAAAATCTCCATAGAGGTTAGGAATTCGTCGCAGACGGTCCCAGCCGGGATAGCGCCCGGCCAGCGGCAAATTGCCGGCACGCGGAGTCCGCCCTCGAACATATCGCCTTTGTGGCCTCGCAGCGGGCCGTTATCCGCGGTGCCGGAGCCTCCGTTATCGGAGAAGAAGATGACAATAGTGTTATCCGCCAGGCCCAGCTCGTCCAGCGTGTCCAACATCCGGCCAATGGCCTCATCCATATAGGTTATAGCGGCCATATATCGCATACGTCTGGCCTTTTTGGTGTCGGCGTCTTTGGGGTCATACTCGCCATAGTGTTTGCGTATGTATTCCAGCGGTGCCTGCACGCCGGGCCGAGGACGATTTAGGTTAGAGGCACCATGCGGAGCGTTAAACGGCACATAGCAGAAAAAGGGCCTTTCCTTATACTTGTTAATGAAATTCAGTGCTTCTCGCCGAAATAGGTCCGTGGCGTATGTCCCTTTATCTTCGGTGGTGAGCTTATTGCCCCGGCGCATTGAGTGTACTCCGTATCGCTCGTGTGTCCAGTAGTCGATGCCGGTGTTGGTGAAACCATAGAACTCATCAAATCCTCTCTGGAGCGGCAGGAAGCGGTGCAGTTGTCCGAGGTCCCACTTGCCGAAGATGCCGCTGGTATAGCCGACCTTTTTCAGCACGCGTGGAATCAGCACTTCGCGGGTGTCCATCCCTAATATCATCTCGGGCGAGACGGTGTATTCATCCGGTGTATAGAGGTAGTCAACATCGACCAGATAGTTGCGGTACATATCGTAGGTGCCGTTGCGTTGCGGGTATCGGCCGGTAAGTAAACTGCCGCGTGAAGGGGTGCAGGCCGGCCAGGTAACGTAGAAGTTTGTGAGCCGGACACCACCGGCAGCCAGTCGGTCAAGGTTGGGCGTCTTCACTTCGCTGCTTCCATAGCAGCCGAGGTCATTGTAACCCTGGTCATCAGAGACGATGAGCAGTATGCTGGGAGGCTTGCTGCCCACAGGTTTCTTATGGGAGAGACTGTGTTCTGCGGTCTCGCTGCTTGTGCATCCTTGGAGGGTCATTGCTGCCACACTTAGACCCATCTTCTTCATAAAATCACGTCGGTTGAATGATTTCTCCGGCATAGTCACTACCTTTCAAACACTTTTACACGGCATTTCCTATTTAACACGTTTAGAAACACATTTCTTCCTTCGAGTTCCACTATAATATCAAAGTCTTCTTTGATTTACATCCTTATAAAAGATATAGTGAAATCGACTTGCTGTTCGGCTTGGGTGCGGTGATGGCGAGAAGAAAAATAATTCTTGAGACGAACGCATGAAGCGGTTCAGATGGCAATCGTTAATACCATTGATTGCGGTGATTTATCTTTTAAGGAATCAAAATATGAACGAGTTATTGAAATCAATCGCCACTCCTATTGTTTGGGTTTTGGCTCTTATGTTCCTTGATTTGATACTGACCAGAAAGTTGTCCAAAAAACTACGACACAAGCTTGGAAGATGTTCACTATTTCTGGGGATGTGTATCCTATTTCTCTTTAGCATCAAACCGGTGTCGAACTTACTCGTCTATTCTTTGGAGTGTCAATACCAGTTACCTTCCGATAAGATTCTATCTAACTTAGACGTAGTTGTTATCCTGGGTGGAGGTATGTATAATTCAGGCGGATTTCGGGAATATCCTGAGTTGGGGGGAATTAGCTACTCGCGGTTGTTTAACGGTGTAAGAATCTTCAAGCAAAGTGGCGCAAAAACATTAGCTGTATGCGGCGGAAGCCAGATACCAAGCACCGAAAGCGAAGCCGAAGTTATGGAGACTATAGCATTGGAATTAGGGATACAGGAAAGCCAGATTATCACCGAGACAAAGTCACGCAATACAATGGAAAATGCTGGTGAGCTTGCAAAATTACTTTCTTCGACAGAAAAAAAACGAATCGGACTCGTGACTTCAGCATTGCATATACTACGTTCAGAAAAGGCATTTAGAAAGCAATTCCCCAACGATACTATTGTGCCTATTCCAGTAAATTACATCTATTCTCCATACCAACATAATGTTAGAAGTTTTGTCCCATCCACCGATTCTTTATCAATGAGTAATAACGCGCTCCACGAATGGATTGGAATAATCTGGTACTTCACGAGGTACTGACCTTAGATGTGAGGATGTTGACAAAATATAGGACGTAAACCAAGTCCCGCTAACAGTTCCCGCTGTCGGGCCTGGAGGGGACTTTCAACTCCAAGTAGATGTACCCTACCGGGCACGCAAAAAAGAAAGGCCGTGAGTGATTTTCACTCACAGCCTTAGTTTAGGTAAATCAGATATTCCACAAAGTTACTACGGACAGCTCTCAAGCCAATCGGCAGTGAAAGCATCCAAGTCTTCAAGGTTAATTACCCCGTCGCCGTTAAAATCCTCACATATCGTGGAGCTTGTCTTCGGTGTGAAGTAGTAATCTTCCGTTTCACCATACTCATATCCCGTCTTTGGACCGGAACCGCCATTGCCTTTGGAACCGGGGTTACTGCCGCCCGTCCAGGGCTGCTCAGAAAGAGTGATCCTCATCCATATCTCCTCGGGAGTATTCTTCGGATGATTAGGCAGGAACGCCAATGTGGTGAACCGATGTAATCCGGCTGACAGATTGAAAAGATACTGATTCTGTACTGCCCACTCCGGGGCGGTACGGGTGGAACAAGTAAGAGTATCATCCCAGTCACCATCTCGGTTCCAGTCGAACCAGACATTGACCCAAAGGTCAGTAGCTGGATTGATAACTTTGACAAAATAGTCAAATGTCGTCCAGCGACAATGTGGGAGATTGAATGGGAAGATAACACCATCATCGCCCTGGTCCAGGTCCGACAGGTTGCCAAGTGGAATGATGTTGTTCACCGCATCCTGGTCAATGCCTATGTCAGCTTCGGCTTCATTAGTAATAGTGCTGCCTAAGTGAGCGACTGCCAGAGGGTTCAAGTGAACCGGCCCATAAGGCCCGGCACCACTGGCATCGTTGAAGACGGTTGGATAACTGGCCCGGACCCCCAAAGGTCCTCCCTTGGGGTATGCGGCCATGACCGCACCGGAATTGTTAGTGCTGTCCGGTGCATCACCAAGGTCTAATGCTTTTGTTGGAGGTTTTCCCTCAGAACTGATGCTTATCATGCCCTCACCATACTCGGAGTCGTATCCCCCAACCTCGATGAGGTACTGTCTGCCGGCGGTTGCGGCAAAGGTAATCTGTGACAGCCAACCACAGAAGTCGTCATTGCACTCGATCAAGTCACTTCGGCTGGGAGGGCAATTGCCTCCCCTGTAAACGGCGAGCCTTGTGTCGAAGACGTTGAAGTCGTTGAAGTTTTCGATGTCACTGATACAGAGGCTGACAGTGACGTTACCCGTGTAAGCAGCGTTATAGCGATACCAGATGTTTGGGCTGTCCATGCAGTAGCCGGGGCCATCGAACGTCGCCAATGTAGTATCAAAGTACAGGTCCTTTACGTCACCGATGAGCCTTGCATTACGGCAGTTGTCGTTGGAAGGTATTTCGTCCGAATCTTCGAAATCGAACCAGAAATCAATGCCGGCGTTCACATAATCTGCTGTGCCGAGCAGTAACGTCAGCACGCAAACCAACAATACCTTTGATTTAAATCTTTTCATAGTTTAAGTCCTCCTGAAAAACGATATTTTTTTTCAATTTTGAAACGCTTTTTCTGTATATCAGACACTCTGTGAGGGTAAAAGAATCAAAAATGATATAAAAAACTCTTGCCACTCCTCACTAAGTCTATTGTTTACAAGCGATAAGATACCACATTATTGCCATAAAAACAAGGAAAAATTCTGGATTATTCTTTTTTTTTGTTTGTTGAAGCACAAAAGTAGTAACTTTCCTTGTAGCATGCTCCTGCAAAAGTGTTTATTTATTCTTGATATGATTGTATTTAATCGTCTCAGAGGCCATTTAAAACGGCGAAGTCGTCTTGATGTGTATCATAAAAAGGCTGAAAAATTTTGAGAGACAGCCGGAAAATTTGACCTTTCAAGGCAGATTTGATATATTATTGAATATCAGGTTTAGTCCGAATGTATTGGGATAGCTGGCAGAGATATACATGGTTATATGGGAATATGGGTATAAACATTTTGCAGGGAGTAGGTTGTCATGCGAATTACAAGAGGCTTTACTCCATTAGAAATAAGAACCCCCATTCGGAGAAGCGGAAGATTGCCCGAAAGACACGGGGAGGGACCCCGCTTCGCGGGAAGCCAAACAGCCGTCCGGAAACGACACCGGAGTTTTCTCACGGGCCCCGTTAGAAGATATTTTTCCCACGGGGTGGGGTTTACACTCATTGAGCTTTTAGTAGTTATTTCGATCGTCGCCTTATTGATGGCGATATTGATGCCGGCCCTGATGAGGGCAAAGGACCACGGCAAACGTATCGTCTGCAGCAATAACCTCAGGACAATGGGTCTGGCCAATACCATGTATGCTGATGAAGCAGACGGCTGGTATGTTCCAGTCATGGACAGAACACTGGGAGACAATCGCTATTGGCCCGGCAACCAGCTTTATAGAGACCTTGTGGGTTATAAAGGAATGAAGGGCGGTTCGGGAGACGAATGGCACGCACCCAGGGAGTTTCTTTGTCCAAGCGATGTGATTTCGATCAAGGAAAGACCCGATTCCCAGTGGGACTCCTGGCTCAGTTACGGCTACAACCTGACGGACTGGTACTTTTCAGACTGGTTTGGCATCGGCTATGCCGGGCACAGGAACACTACAGTTCCCGGTCCTTCCGGAGAGCTCATATTCACAGAGAGCAATGACTGGTGGCTTTGGTGGTGGGGGGCCAATTACAAAGATGGATGGGACGTTCTCGGCCACGATACAATTACACCTTATAAACAGGTCGGCACTGACGGCCCAACACTGTATCGTCACAGCGAGGGGGTCAACTTAGCCTTTTACGATGGTCACGCTGCGTATATGAAAAAAGAAAAGGTTTTCATTAAAGAGGCATGGGATGAAGGTAGGCCGGGGATGTGGTCTGTCTTCAAGGATTACCCGCCAACAAAAGCTGAGCAGAGTAAATTGCCAAGACCTTAACAGCGTTTTTACGAAGAGCGCTTTGCTTTATCTCGTCTTCAAAAACCGCTATTAGAATATCTGCAAACACTTTAACATCTTTTATGCACAATAGAATATCAAAATCTTCTTTGAATTGCAGCTCTAAAACGAGTATAGTGAAGTTGAAATCACTTGAAGATTCTCGATGGATTTTGTAATCTAATCAAAGCAGAAGTCTAAGCAGGTTGTCAAATTATGTATATGGGAAATTTCCGACAACACTTTTCGGGAGGAAGAAGGTAAGGTTATGATGGCGAAACGAAAGGGGTTTACGCTAATAGAGCTTTTAGTAGTGATTTCAATCATAGCTTTGCTCCTGGCAATCCTCATGCCGGCCCTGACTAAAGTGAAAAAGCAGGCCAAGGCCGTGACTTGTCAAGCGAACCTTCGGCAGTGGGGGCTCGTGCTAAATTTCTACACCGATGATAACAACGGCTATTTTATGTCGGGTTCGGGCGGAAGCCATTTCGAGTGGATGGAGCCGGCCCGGCCATACTACAAAGAAGACGAAATGCGTTTTTGCCCCATGGCAAAAAAGAACGAAGAACCCGGTACAGAACATTGGGGCAGTACCTTCACAACCTGGGAGACGGGGGATTTTGTCGGCAGCTACGGCATCAACGAGTTTCTCTTTAATCCCAATCCGAGTATGGATACTCAGTGGGGCCACCCTACATCGATGAACTGGAGAACCAGGAATGTTCCCGGTACCGGGTACATCCCGGCTTTCGCGGATTGCTTATGGGTTGGTGGGGCTCCGCACTATACAGACGACCCTCCCGAGTGGGAAGGAGAGTGGCACCAGTCCTATGTGCATAATATGAAACGGTTCTGCCTCAACCGCCATAGTGAGTCCATCAATGTTATCTTCCTGGATTGGTCTATCCAAAGTGTAAGGTTGAAATCTTTGTGGCGGCTCAAGTGGAATCGCGATTATGATGTTATGGTTCCTTTGCCTGTATGGCCGGCATGGATGGGTTCATTACCGGAGCCTGACATGTAACGGTGTCACTGCGCTATCGGATACAAGGTTTATCTTGTTTACAGCAGGATAAAGCCGGCATAAAAGCTCGGCTGATTCTCTCGCCTTATCGTAAGGCGGGGATTGTTAAGGATACAAATTAGAAAAGGAGTAACTATTATGAGGACAATTCTGCTAACTATTGTTGTTTGCTGGCTCGCAATTTTTGCTGGATGCGCCACCCAGCAACAAGCAACCGAAGAGGGTGAGAATCTCCAGTACGTGGAGACTGACACCGGCCGGTGGCTTATTCATGATATGAATCGGCCTGCTCCGGCGGTAATCTCGCCGGGCACCGGCAGCACAAAGAGTGAGCCGGGCGGGGCCCCGTCCGACGCGATTGTTTTATTCGATGGGACAGACTTATCCGAATGGACTGACACCAAGGGCAATCCATCGAAATGGATTGTGGGAGACGGCGGCTATATGGAGTGTGTCAAAGGCTCAGGCTACATCCAAAGCAAGCGCAAGTTCGGTTCGTGTCAATTGCATGTTGAGTTTGCAACTCCCTCAAGGGTATCAGGAAGCAGCCAGGGACGCGGCAACAGCGGTGTGTTTCTAATGGCAAACTACGAGGTCCAAGTTCTTGATTCCTACGACAACAAGACCTATCCTGACGGCCAGTGTGCAGCGCTCTACGGCAGGGTGGTTCCTCTGGTCAATGCCTGCCGAAAGCCGGGCGAGTGGCAATCGTACGATATCATTTTCCATCGTCCGATCTTCGAAGGTAACAAGGTCGTCAAGAAAGCTACATTCACCGTTTTCCAAAATGGAGTGCTCGTTCAGGATAATGTCGAGCTTGAAGGGGGAACCGGCTGGCGGGGCCCACACGCGATATCAGATTATGAGCCGCATGAGGACAAATTGCCGATTATGCTGCAAGACCATGGCAATCCTGTAAGATTCCGCAATATCTGGATTCGTGAGCTTGCCGACTAAGAACGAGGACGGGGACTTTTGATTATGAGCGAAATAGAACGACTGGCCCCGTTAGAAATTATACATGGGATAATAATATGACACAAAAGGAAAAATTTCTAACGGGGCTGGCAAAGGAACATACCGATATTACGCGCCGTTACTTCTTGCGGTTAGGTGCGATAGGGGCTACCGCTCTAAGTATTCCGCAACTGTGGGCCCAGGAGGGTGAGGGTGAAGCCTCTCGGCTGCTCAGTGAGGCAATTTCAAAACTGGAGTATCTGACACGGTAAGAAAATTTCATCACTTATGGTCGAGGAAAACCTCCACCGCATGAATTACCCCTTGAAAAACTGCGGGAAGTTGGGCTGGTACGTGAGACTTGGCAGTTGGAGGTTCTACCGGATCCTGACAGTAACTCTAAGGTGGAGCGGCCGATCTCCAGAGCATTGGGCACGGCCCTGAACTGGGACGGGCTTATGGAGCTTGCCAGGAAACACACTGTGCGTTTTATGAGCGTGATGTCCTGTACCAATGGGCGTTTTCCATGCGGTATGGGCTTATGGGAGGGCGTACCGCTGAGGGAGGTCGTGTGGCTGGCCCGCCCAATTGAGAATGTGCGGCGTGTGTTTTATTATGGCTACCACAACGACGACCCTGAGCAAAGATTCCAAAGCTCCCTGCCGATTGGCCGGGTGCTGGAAGACCCGCCGGGCGAACACCCGGTAATCCTCTGCTACAAGCTCAACAATCAATGGCTTACAAGTAAGCGGGGCGGGCCGGTTCGTATGCTGGTTCCTGATGCTTATGGCAACAAATCGGTAAAGTGGCTACAGCGCGTCATACTGACCAATAACCCACAGGCGAACGATACTTATGCCCTTTGGAATAACGACACTGTCAGTCATATAAAGACATGTGCACGGTTTATCCACACGCCAAAGAAAATCAAAGCGGGACAGCCGGTGCCGATAACAGGAGTTGCTCAGGTGGGTATGTCCGGTCTGAGCAAGGTCCAGTATTGGCTAAATCCGCACGATGCGTCTCTTCCAAAAGATGACCCTTACTTCACCAAAGGTGAATGGAAAGAGGCAGATGTCCTGCCGCCTCCGGACGATTGGGGAGGAGGACTTCCCAATGGCAAGCTGCCGCCGATTTCACGTCAGATCGATCCCGCAACCGGTAAACCATATCATTGGCCGATTCGCAACACAATCGTCCATTGGGTGACACTGCTTGCAGTCGAACGCCCGGGACAATATGATATTAGCTGCCGTACAATCGATGCCAGGGGCGTTGCCCAGCCTATGCCACGTCCGTTCCTCAAGTCAGGCCATAATGCCATCCAGCGAGTGCGGATTGTCGTTGAGAAGTAAGTCCAGTGCCCACGACTTCGGGAGGCTGGTAAAGGACTTGATAGCCATCATTAAGGGTGCCGAGTATAATGGCCGAATATAGAGAGAATCGAGAAGAAATCCTTACTTTATAGTTTTTCTTAACACTTGAGGATACTGGTGTCAGATGACCAATTATCACTCTCCGCAAAGGCTGCTTTGACCGAGTGAGTAAAGGAGCTAACGTGCCTTTACGGGATTGCTCAGGTAGCCTGACAGCCGGGTTTGTCGCTGGAAGAAATTATCCAACACATTGTTGAACTTCTTCCTCCTGCCTGGCAATATCCCGAGACCGCTTGTGCGAGAATAATTTTGGATGGAATTTCCTATACGACCCAGGGCTTACGCCAACTAATGGCCGGTAGTCGCAAGTTCAATCTGGAACATATCGCCAGGGACGATATAGCAGCCTTGACGCATGAGGCAAAAGAAGTTAGTGGAATTCAATATGTGATGGATGTGGATCAAGGAAAGGTTGAAAGAATCCTTGATAGTTAAAGTCGCGAAGACTTGCGCCGTGCTACTCCATTTGCTATTACAACAGCGAGTAACTTTGACCGACCTTTGAAAATGTGTACGAATTTCATATTTTTACTAATTCACTGATAATACAGGACTTATGAAGTGAACATTTTTACGGAATTGGCAGATAACGGGCCATTCGATTGTAGTGAAGTTGTAAGCATCAACTGGCGAAAAAGGAGCCGTTTTAAGGGTCATCGCTGCGCGGCTCAGTGCGATTGATTGGCTGGTGGGACAAATCCAAGAAGTCTTGATGAATTTTCGTAGTAACAAGAGGCCAAGCTTTGCAGATTTTTTGTGTAAGTTAGGGTGGTTTGTCCAAACTGGGGTGGATTATATTTAACTGACTTTTCTTAAACGCATCTTCCAAAATTTGAAGAAGCCGCCCCAAATGTGCGATGTTCCCGAGTTTTTTCCGCGTTTCTCAACAATTTTCTCAAGAACACCTACAAATACGGGTGCCCGTCAAGTTTGTAGGTGGATTTTTCAAGCCGCCAGCGGCTTTTGTAACCACAGCTCATCCCATCTTTTATTCAGCCAAGTTATCCGTAATGCTAATGTTGCTGACGAGCCGGCTCTGC
>Ga0315548_1003122_pt1 | contig 12570 bp, 10 predicted proteins | sample SalMarSW160110MG_2_FD_202540 | JGI IMG/M metagenome (GOLD analysis project Ga0315548, IMG submission 202540) | Salt marsh sediment microbial communities from the Plum Island Ecosystem LTER, Massachusetts, United States - Salt Marsh Sediment SW1601-110 ... | reverse complement strand
ATATTTCGGAGGATAATCTTAATAAAGAAAGCCAGCTGACAGACGAAGAAGCGCTTGAAGTTATTTCTTCCGAGGTGAAAAAACACAAAGAATCAATCTCCGAATTTGAAAAGGGAAAACGTCAGGATTTAGTAGATAAAGAGAAGGGGGAGTTAGAAATTCTTCAAAAGTATTTACCCGAGCAAATTTCGGAAGAGGAAATTAAAAAAATCGCCAAAGAGATGATTAAAAAAGTTGGCGCTAAGGAGATAAAAGATATGGGAAAAGTAATGGCAGAATTAATGCCAAAGGTGAAAGGCAGAGCGGATGGCAGCCAAGTTTCTAAAATTGTAAAGGAGTTACTCGAAATATGATAGCGATCAATAATTTAACCAGAACAAGGATTAACAAAAAGTTTTTAGAAAAAATTGCTAAAAATATTTTAAAGAAAAAGAAAAAAGATATTTCTATTGCTTTAGTCGGAGAAACAAGGATAAAAGAATTAAACAATAAATATAGAAGAAAGAACCAAGCGACAGATGTTTTAACCTTTCCGTACGATGATTTTGGCGAAGTAGTTATTTGCCCTTCGAAAGTTAAGAAAAACGCTAAAAAATTTTCCTTGACTTTTAATAAAGAATTGACTCGAGTTTTAACTCACGGAATTAAAAATTTATGGCCAGACAATCTATCATAACCGGATTAGATATAGGAACAGGAAATATAAAAATATTGGTTGCTTCCCTAAAAAATGGAGAAGAAGGTCTGGAAGTTATCGCTCAGGCAGAGGAGCCTTCTTTTGGTGTTAGAAAGGGAGTGGTGATTGATTGTGAAAAAGCGTCGAGGATTATTCAGATTCTTCTTAACAAAGTTAGAACAGAAACTGGACAAAAAATTGACTCAGTTTTGATAAATATTGGCGGCAGTCATTTATTTTGTACTAATTCCCGGGGAACGGTAGCTGTATCCCGGGCAGACCAAAAAATCTCTGAAGAAGACGTAGAAAGAGTTATCCAGGCAGCTCAAGCTTTTTCTTTACCCTCCAATAAAGAAATTTTAGATACAGTTCCTAAAGAATTTATTGTTGATGGCGAAGGGGGAATAAAAGAAGCAGTAGGTATGCAGGGCGTGAGGTTAGAAGCAGAAGTTTTAGTCTTGGCTGGTTTTTCTCCCTACAAGAAAAATTTAACCCAAACCGTTTTAGATTCTGATCTGCAAATTTTAGACATTATTCCTTCCCCTCTGGCTTCAGCTACAGCTGTTCTTTCTCAAAGACAAAAAGAATTAGGTGTGGCTCTTTTAGATATTGGGGCTGGTACTTCAGAGTTGGCGATATTTGAAGAAGGCGATCTGGCTCATTTGGCGATTTTTCCTATTGGTTCGGCCAACATTACCAATGATATTGCTGTTGGTCTTAAAACAGATATTGATACCGCAGAAATAATAAAAATTGAATACGGTTGTTGTCTTTTTAAAGGTAATGACAAAAAACAAAAAATTGAAATAGAAGGAGAAAGTCCTTTGGTTTTTTCTCAAAAAATGTTAGCTAAAATTATTGAAGCCAGAGTTTCAGAAATTTTTGGCGAAGTTAAAAAAGAATTAAAAAAGATTTCCAAACCGGGGCCGCTGCCAGCTGGTATAGTTCTGACTGGTGGCGGGGCAAAATTACCCGGTATAGTAGAATTAGCTAAAAAAGAGCTAAAATTACCTTGTCGGATTGGCAAACCTTCTCATTTTACAGGTTTGGACGAAGATCCGAGCTTATCTACTGTTTCCGGTCTGATCTTAAGTACAATTAACCTAGAAGGAGAAAAAGGTTGGCAACAGAGGAACACCCTTGCTTTAAAAAGTGGCTGGGGGAGTAAAATAAAAAACTTCTTTCGTATTTTTATACCATGAAGCATTTAACCAAAATCGAAGTAGTCGGAGTAGGAGGATCGGGATGTAATGCAGTTTCCAGAATGGCCAAATGTAAGATAAAAGGAGTAGAGCTGATTGCCGTGAATACCGATGCCCAAGATTTAGCCAGAGCTAAAGCAGATTTAAAAATAAGAATTGGCGGGAAAGCTACCCAGGGTTTGGGTACGGGGATGAATCCTGAAATTGGCAGAAAATCAGCTTTAGAAAATCGTCAAGAAATTACCGATCTTTTAAAGGGTTCAGATATGGTTTTTATTACTTATGGAGCAGGTGGGGGCACTGGCACTGGAGCAGGCCCGGTGGTAGCTGAAATCGCCAAAGGAACAGGTGCTCTTACCCTGGCTGTGGTTACTAAACCTTTTTCTTTTGAGGGCAAAGTTCGAGCCAAGATTGCTGAGAATGGTATTAAAAGACTAAAAGAAAAAGTTGACACCTTAATTACTATTTCTAATGATAAACTTCTGACCACTCTGAATCCCAATGTTTCTTTATTGAGTGCTTTTTGGATGTGTGACGATATTTTGCGTCAAGCCGTTCAGGGGATTTCTGATTTGATATCACTTTCCGGGATTATTAATGTTGATTTTGCTGATATTAAATCAATTATGGCTAATGCCGGTACGGCTATTTTTGGCATAGGCAGGGCTCAAGGAGAGGGACGAGCAGAGAAAGCTGCCTTGTCAGCAATTAATTCTCCCTTATTAGATAGTTCCTGTCGGGGAGCCAAGGGAGTTTTATTTAATGTTTCCGGAGGAAAAGATATTAATCTGGCTGAGGTTGATAAGATAGCTTCAGTTATTACCCAAGAGGTTAACCCCGAAGCTAAAATAATTTTTGGTGCAATTCAAGACGAAAGATTAAAAAAGGGAGAAATAAAAGTGACGGTGATTGCCACCGGCTTTTAATAGATGACTAATTCACGAATTTTTTTCTATTTTTGCCTCTCGTTTATCGGAGGCATTTTTTTAAACTCATTTTTTCGAATATCTCAAATTTCAATTTTAGCCCTTTTAATCTTAGCAATTTTCTTAGTTGCGGTTCTCTGGAAATTCAAAAAAATAGTTATAGCCGGACTTTGTCTTTTAATTTTCATAGTCGGGATTTGGCGGCATCAGGAAGCTGAATTAAGAATTACGAATAATGATTTAAGGCAATATAACGATAAAGAAGAAGATATTACTCTGATTGGCAGGATTTCTCAAGAAGCAGACGTCAGAGAAACAAAGACAATGTTAGAAGTTAAAGTAGAAGATTTAGAGGGAAAAGTTTTAATTACTACTAACAAATATCCCGAATATCAATACGGGGATAGATTAGAAATTAAAGGAAAATTAAAAACTCCTCCAGTTTTTGAAGATTTTAATTATAAAGATTATTTAGTCAAAGATGGAATTTATTCGGTAATCTATTACCCGGAAATTGAGTTGATTGAGAGAAACCAGGGAAATTTTTTCTATACACAAGTTTTAAATTTAAAAAATAAACTAAGAGAGGTTATTGACCAAAATTTATCGCCGCCTCAGAGTTCAATTTTAGGAGCTTTAATTTTAGGAGATAAAAAACAGATTTCTCAGGAATGGAAAGAAAAGTTAAATTATGCTGGAGTTAGACATCTGACTGCTGTTTCTGGTATGCATGTTGCAATATTAAGCTCTGTTTTGATGAGTCTTTTAATTGGCATCGGCCTTTGGAGGCGCCAGGCATTTTATTTCTCAATAATTTTAATTCTTCTCTTTATTGTTATAACTGGCCTTCAGCCATCAGCCATTAGGGCGGGGGTGATGGGTGGCCTTTTTCTGCTGGGTCAGCACTTAGGCAGATTAAGTCAATCTTTACGGGCTATGTTTTTCGCTGCTGCTTTAATGTTAGCTTTCAATCCCTTACTTTTAAAATTAGACGTCGGTTTTCAGTTATCTTTTTTAGCTATGGTTGGGATTATTTATTTTTTACCATTTTTTCAAAAGTGGTTTAGAAATATTGCCCATCCTTCTCAATTTAAAAATATTGTTACCCTGACTTTTTCTGCTCAAATTTTTACCCTGCCGATTCTAATTTACAATTTCGGTTATTTTTCCCTGGTTGCGCCAGCCACCAATATCTTACTTTTGCCTTTGTTGCCCTCTATTATGGTTTTTGGTTTTATTTTTGCTATAGCGGGGTTGATCTTTCAGCCCTTAGGTTGGTTTTTATCCTTGCCGGTTAGTTTTCCCTTGATTTATCTGACAAAAGTCGTTGGCTGGTTTTCTAATCTTTCCTTCTCAGCTTATTTTCTGGAAATTTCCTGGATTTGGCTTATTGTTTCTTATTTACTTTTGATTCTGATAACCTGGCAGCTGAATAAAAGACAAAAATTACAATTTCTGAACTATTAAATTTCTGGTAGAATAGAAAAATGGCAACAAGAAGTTGGATCATCTCAGTCAATATGGGTTACGGGCACCAAAGAACCGCTTTTCCTTTGAGAAACTTGGCTCCTGAAAGCAAGGTTATAGATGCTAATGAATATCCCGGAATCCCAGAAAAAGATAAAAGGATTTGGAAGGGGAGCAGGAGATTTTATGAATTCATTTCTAAATTTAAAAGAATTCCCTTATTGGGCAATTTTATTTTCTTTGTTTTCAACCAATTTCAAAAAATCCTTCATTTTTACCCCAAAAGAGATTTGTCAGAGCCAAATTTTCTCTTAAAACAGACTCTTTCTTTAGTCCAAAAGGATTGGGGAAAAGACCTTATTAAAAAACTCAGGGCTCAGAACTCAAAGCTCAAAGCTAATCTGCCGATTATTTCTACTTTTTTTACCGCTGCCTTTATGGCAGAATATTTTAAATATCCCGGCGATATTTTTTGCATTGTTTGTGATGCTGATATTGCCAGGACTTGGGCCCCAATTAATCCTAAAAAAAGCAAAATTAAATATTTTGCTCCCACTGTCAGGGTTGTTGAAAGGTTAAAGCTTTACGGGGTAAAGCCAGAAAACATTTTTTTAACCGGTTATCCTTTACCAATAGAAAGCTTAGAAATTTTAAAAGAGAATTTAGGTTACCGGTATTTAAATCTTGACCCAAAAGGCATTTGCTACCAGAGGTATTTCCCTTTGGTCAAAAAATATATAGGAGAATTACCTAAAAAACCAAACCATCCCTTGACGCTTATGTTTACTGTCGGAGGAGCCGGAGCCCAGAAGGAACTGGGGATCAAGATTGTCAGGAGTTTGAGAGAAAAGATCAAAAAGAAAGCGATTAAGGTCATTTTAGTCGCTGGTGTTAAGAAAAAAGTCAAAGAATATTTTGAGCAAAATCTGAAAAAAATGGGATTACTAAGAGACAAATATGCAGAAATTATTTTTGAAAAAGATATTAATGATTATTTCCAAAAATTCAATCAAGCTTTGAAAACCACTGATATTTTGTGGACTAAACCTTCAGAGCTTTCCTTTTTTACCGCCTTGGGATTACCAGTGATTATTGCTCCGGTTATCGGTTCCCAGGAAGAGTTTAATCGAGAATGGCTTTTAGAATTGGGTTCTGGAATGATTCAAAAAAATCCAAATTATACCCACCAGTGGCTGTTTGATTTATTGGATTCGGGTTGGTTTGCTGAAGCCGCTCTGCAGGGATTCATTGAGGGCGAAAAATTCGGTACCATAAAAATTAAAGAAATTATTAAAAAATGTTGTGGTTAATAGTCATTATCTCTGCTTATTTTCTTTTTGCCGTTGTTGCTTTAGGAGACAAATATCTTTTAGCCGGACCGCCCAGTCCTAAAATTTATTCTTTCTATGTGGGAGTTTTAGGAATCGCAGCAATAATATTAATTCCCTTTGTCGAATTTTCTGTTCCCGAAGTCGGTCAGCTTGGCTTGGCACTTTTGGCGGGAGCAATTTACATCGTTGCTCTCTTCGGGCTTTATAATGGTTTAGAGCATTTTGAAATCTCAAGAGTAGTGCCTGCTATTGGCGGGCTTTTACCTTTGTTTACTTTTGCTTTAATCTTTCTTTTTTTTGGCGGCAAGCAAATTCTTTCTCTTACCGAAGTTATAGCTTTTATATTATTGTTAAGCGGCAGTGTCTTTATTACATACAAAAGAGAAAGATTTATTACTTCTGAATCCTTTAAAATTTCCGCCCTGACAGCTTTTTTCTTTGCTCTGGCTTTTGTTCTGACTAAGTGCATTTACTTAGCTCAGCCCTTTTGGTCAGGTTTTATCTGGATGAGAATTGGTGGATTTATTATCGCCCTCCTTTTTCTTTTGACTAAGGAAGTTAAAAGAGAAATCTTTGAAAAGAAATTTACCTTTCAAAGAAGAACCGGCAGCATCTTTATTGTTAATCAGGGATTGGGAGGCGGGGCCTTTATTTTGCAAAATTGGGCAATTGCTTTGGTTCCCTTAGGCTTTCTTCCTTTTATCAATGCCCTGGAGGGAACTAAATATATTTTCCTTTTAATTTTAGCTGTTTTGATTTCCTGGAAATTTCCTCAGATTCTCAAAGAAGAAGTTTCTAAAAAAGTTCTCCTTCAAAAAACTATCGCTGTTTTATTAATTGGTGGAGGTTTAGTCCTTTTAACTTTAAAATAATGAGAAAAATATTTAAAAAAATTATGTTATTTGTTCTAATTGTTATTTTAGTTTTAATCGGATATTTTTTTATTGGTTCAGTTCCTCCGGCTGAAGAAATAACCTGGGGCGTCAATTTCTCTCACAAACATGCTGCAGGGTTAGGATTGGACTGGCAGGAAAATTATACTGCTTTGATCAATGATTTAGGGGTAAAAAATATTAAACTGGCTTCCTACTGGGATCTCATTGAAAAAGAAGAAGGGGAGTATTCTTTTGAAGATTTGGATTGGCAAATTAAAACAGCTGAGGATAAAGAAGTAAATTTGCTTTTGGTAATTGGTATGAAAGCTCCCCGTTGGCCGGAATGTCATATACCGGCATGGGCCCGGTCTTTGAGCCAAGAAGAACAGCAGGATAGAATTTTAAAACTAATTGAGAAAATTGTTTTAAGATATAAAGATTCTTCTGCCCTTGCTCTTTGGCAGGTAGAGAATGAGCCCTTTTTCCCTTTTGGTGAGTGTCCCTGGGTAGATAAAGAATTCCTAAAAAAAGAAATAGCCCTAGTTAAATCTCTGGATGATCAAAAAAGACCTGTTGTCATATCGGATAGCGGAGAGGGTTCCTTTTGGATTCAGGCTGCCCAATGTGGAGACGTTGTTGGTACGACGATGTATGAAAAAGTTTGGGTTAGACAAATTGGTAAGTATTTTACATATCCTTTCCCTCCGGTTTTTTATAATAGAAAAGCTCAAATTATTAAAACATTCTTTAATAAAGAAGTAATCTGTATTGAGTTGCAGGCTGAACCTTGGGGCCCCAAACTTCTCTATGACTCTCCATTAGAAGAACAGAAAAAAACTATGAATTTGGAGCAGTTTCAAAAAAACATAGAATTTGCTGAAAAAACCGGCTTAAGAGAATTTTATTTATGGGGCGCTGAATGGTGGTACTGGATGAAAGTAAAACAAGACCAGCCCGAAATTTGGCAAGAAGCAAAAAAACTATTTTAATATGTTATCCATTATTATCCCAACTTTGAATGAAGAAGATTATCTGCCCTTATTGCTTGAATCGATTAGCCGAGCCGCAGCGAAGGGTGAAAAAGAGGATTTATCCTCTTTGCCCGAAAATCAGGATTTTAAGATTAATTTTGAAATAATTATAGCTGATGCAGGATCAACAGATAAAACTATAGAGATTGCTCAAAGTTATGGTTGTAAAATTACAAAAGGTGGATTGCCGGGCAAGGGGAGAAACGAAGGAGCAAAATTAGCCCGGGGAGATTTATTGTTATTTTTAGATGCAGATTTGATTTTACCCCGGGGTTTTTTGAGGAATTTGCTCAAAAAATTTAAAGATAAAAATCTTGACATTGCTTCTACCGACTTGGAATTTATTAGCAAGAAAAAAATCTACAAAATCGCAGCCAAACTCTGTAATTTTTACTATAACCTTACCCAACATTTTCTTCCTCATATTACCGAATGTATCTTGGTAAAAAAATATCTTCATGAAAAAATAGGAGGGTTCAATGAGAGGGTAATAATTTTGGAGGATTTTGATTACGTTAGAAGAATAGCTAAAGTAGGGAAATTCGGTCATCTCACCTCTATTAAATTTTACACTTCGACAAGAAGATTTGAAAAAGAGGGGTTAATCAGAACATTGCTAAAATATATTTTGGCAGATATCCATTTAATTCTTCTGGGTCCGGTCAAATCAGACATTTTAGATTATAAATTCGGCCACTATTCAAAAAATCAGAAAAAAAGGTAAAATAAATAGATTATGAACCTTTATGATTTGCCAAAATTGGAGGCGCCTGAGTGGAAAAAACTGAAAACTCCCAAACTGTTGAAAAACAGAATTTTTTGGTTTGTAATTTTGATAATTTTTCTTTCTTCGGGTTTTGGTTTTTTGGCCGGTTTCATTACGAGTAATTACCTTTATTCAGAGATTAAGGGTTATTTGTCCGAATTAAATATTGAATTACCGGGAGAAACGAAAATTATTGAGAAAGAATATATTCCCCAGACCAGCCAGGAAGAAAAGATTATTCGGGCGGTCAAAACAGCTTCACCAGCCGTAGTTAGTATTGTTGTTACCAAGGATGTTCCAATAATAGAGCAGTATTTTTATAATCCCTTTGAAGGGTTTGAGCAATTTTTCGGTTACCCCCTTGAATATCAAATTCCCGAATATCGCCAGGAAGGAACAGGGAAACAGGAGATTGGCGGCGGTTCCGGTTTTATTGTTTCAGAGGATGGAATGGTCATCACTAATAAACATGTAGTTTTAGATGAGGCAGCAGAATATACAATTTTTACTACTGATGGAAATGATTATCCGGCGGAAGTTTTAGCCAGAGATCCGTTTCAGGATTTGGCAGTGCTTAAAATTGAGCAGGGCAACACGGTTGATAAAAACGGCAATTCCATTTTAGAATCCTTTCCGACAGTGACACTCGGTGATTCAGATGAGCTTCAAATCGGCCAGACAGTAGTTGCCATTGGCAATGTTTTAGGAGAATTCAGGAATTCAATTTCAGTTGGGGTGGTTTCAGGCCTGGGGAGAACAATTACTGCTGAAGGCGGGGGATTTATGGAAACAATTGAAGATGTTATCCAGACCGATGCTGCCATCAATAGAGGAAACTCGGGAGGTCCTCTTTTAAATTTAGTTGGTCAAGTAATCGGGATAAATACAGCCATGGTTCAAGAAGCTCAAAGCATTGGTTTTGCCATACCTATTAATAAGGTTAAAAAAGACATAGAACAGGTTGGAAAATTAGGTAAGATTGTTTATCCTTTCCTGGGAATAAGATATGTGGTTGTTTCAGACCAGATTCAAGAAGAGAAGAATTTACTGGTAAATTACGGAGCCTGGATTATTAAAGGGAGCCAGGGCGAATCTGCTGTTGAACCAGGTTCAGCTGCTGACAAGGCGGGGTTAAAAGAAAACGACATCATTTTAGAATTTCATGGTGAAAAAATCACTACTGAAAACACTTTAGCTGATATCATCCAGAAGTATAATCCTGGTAATAAAATAACCCTGAAGATTTTGAGGAACGGAGAAGAAAAACTCATCCCCGTCACTTTAGGCGAGAAAAGTGAATAGCTTATCTAATTTTTTATATTCCCAACAAGTCAAGTCGTAAGAACTTGATTTTTATTTTATTTGTATTTAAAATGAGATATACATGAACGGTAATTTTACCCACAAAGCGCAGGAAGCCATTCTTTCTGCCCAAAATATTGCCCAGGAAAAAGGACAGCAGCAAATTGATGCCCTTCATCTTTTGTCTTCTCTTCTTTCACAGGAAGAAGGGTTAGTTTTGAATTTACTCCAAAGATTAGGCACTGATATTGAAGGCTTAATAAAAAAGACCAAAACAGCCATAGAGAGAATTCCCACTATCGCTACTCCCAAAAGCTTCGGTCAGCTTTACTTAACTCAGGATATGGCCAGAGTTTTGGAAAAAGCCCGTCAGGAATCGGTAAAAATGGGAGATGAATATATTTCAGTGGAGCATTTATTTTTAGCTTTATTAGATACAGAAACCAAAGCTAAAGAAATTTTAGATAAGGCAACCTTCTTACAGCCGGGAGGGGGAGTTTCTTCTTTAGAAATAGGCAAGTTAGATTATGAAACTGCTCTCAAAACTCTGGCTCAAATCAGGGGTGGTCAGAGAATTACCGACCCTGCTCCTGAAACAAAATATCAGGTTGTTGAAAGATATGCCAGAAACTTAACGCAAATGGCTCGGCAGGGGAAATTAGATCCGGTCATTGGCAGAGACAATGAAATCCGGAGATTAATGCAGGTATTATCAAGGAGAACCAAGAATAATCCGGTTTTAATTGGTGAAGCCGGAGTAGGAAAAACTGCTATTGTTGAGGGTTTAGCTCAAAAAATAGTTTCTGGCCAGGTACCCGAATCTTTAAAAGAAAAAGAAATAATCGGCCTGGACTTAGGAGCTCTGGTTGCTGGTACCAAATACCGAGGGGAGTTTGAAGACAGGGTCAAGGCACTTTTAAAAGAACTGAACCGGGCCGGCGGCAAATATCTTTTGTTCATTGATGAATTACATACTTTGGTTGGAGCTGGAGCTGCCGAAGGCGCTATTGATGCTTCTAATTTATTAAAACCCGCTTTGCAGAGAGGAGAATTAAAGGCGATTGGAGCCACTACTTTAAAAGAATATCAAAAGTATATTGAAAGAGACCCGGCCTTGGAGCGAAGATTCCAGCCAATCTATGTTTCAGAACCCTCAATTGAAGATACAGTAGCTATTCTTAGGGGAATAAAAGAGAAATACGAACTCCATCATGGAGTAAAAATAAAAGATTCAGCTTTGGTAGCGGCCGCCGAACTTGCTGCTCGTTACATCACCGACAGATTTTTACCAGATAAAGCAGTTGACTTGATGGATGAGGCAATGAGTTCTTTAAGATTGGAAATTGAATCTGAGCCAATGGAATTGGAAAGCTTAAAAAGAGAAATTCAGAGATTGGAAGTTGAGAAACAGGGAATGAAAAAAGATGCCAGAAAAAAAACTGTAATTTCCAGGCAGCTGGCCGATTTAAAAGAAAAAGCCAAAGCCATTGAAGCTAAATGGAAGTCTGAAAGAGAGACAATTAATAAAATTAAAAATCTGAAAAAAGAAATAGATAAAGCCCGCTTTGAATTAGAAAAAGAGCAGTCAGCTGCCAATTTGGAAAAAGTGGCGAAAATAAAATACAGCCAGATTCCTGATCTTTTAAAAGAATTAAAAACAGCTGAAAGAAAATTAGCCAGATTTCAAAAAGATCATCCAATTTTGAAAGAAGAGATTGTTGAGGAAGATTTAGCTAAAGTGGTTTCTCGCTGGACAGGCATTCCCGTAACCCGTCTTTTAGAAGAAGAAGCTAAGAAATTAGAGAAGATGGAAGAGAGTATTTCAAGAAGAGTAGTGGGTCAAAAAGAAGCAATTTCAGCAATTTCCAATGCTATCCGAAGAGCCAGGGCAGGAATTTCAGAAGAAAACCGGCCAATGGGTTCCTTTATATTTTTGGGTCCCACCGGCGTTGGAAAAACCGAAACTGCTAAAGCTTTAGCTGAATTTCTTTTTAATGATGAAAATGCTCTGGTTAGATTGGATATGTCAGAGTATATGGAAAAGCACACGGTTTCTAAAATGATAGGTTCGCCCCCCGGCTATGTTGGTTATGAAGAGGGGGGTCAGTTAACCGACAAAATTAGACGAAGGCCATACAGCGTGGTTTTGCTGGATGAAGTTGAAAAGGCTCATCCCGACGTCTTCAATATTCTTCTGCAAATCATGGAAGACGGCAGGCTGACCGACGCTAAGGGCAGAGTCGCTTCCTTTAAGAATACTATTTTGATAATGACTTCCAATATTGGTTCAGAACATATTGCCAGAATGGGCACCCTTGGTTTTATCGGGGAAGAAGAAGGAGAGAAAAAGAACTTAAAAGAAAAGGTAATGGAAGCATTGAAAGAAGAATTTAGGCCTGAATTCTTAAACCGGATTGATGAGATTATTATCTTTAATTACTTACAGAAACCAGAAATTAAACAGATAGTTGAATTAGAGTTGGAAAAAGTAGCCAGCCGGCTTAAAAATAAGAGAATTGAGATTAAGGTCAATGAAAAAGTTAAAGGACTTTTGGCTGAAAGAGGTTTTGATCCAAATCTGGGAGCCCGACCTTTAAAAAGAGTAATTCAAAAAATGGTTTTAGACCCTTTAGCCGTCAAGATTGTTACTGGCAAGATTTTTGAAGGAGAAAAGGTGGTTGTTGATTTAGAAGGGGAGCAGATTATTTTCCGTACTCCAAAAGATTTGGTAAAAAGTTCTCAAAATAAACAAAGAGAGAAAGTTTTGGTTAAGTAATAGTCTATGGGTAAAAATGTTTTAAAAATCATTGCCCTGTTCATTGTCGGGGCGGTAGGTGGTATTTTCGCCGATCAAATCTTCTGGCCTTATTTTGTAGAAAGGCCGCTTTTTTATCAGTACCGGTTAGAGCAAAACCCGGTTTATCTGACCGAAGTAAAAGAGATTACCGTCCAGGAGAATACGGCAATAACTGAGGCCATTGAAAAAGTGGAAAA
>Ga0315548_1003120_pt1 | contig 12575 bp, 9 predicted proteins | sample SalMarSW160110MG_2_FD_202540 | JGI IMG/M metagenome (GOLD analysis project Ga0315548, IMG submission 202540) | Salt marsh sediment microbial communities from the Plum Island Ecosystem LTER, Massachusetts, United States - Salt Marsh Sediment SW1601-110 ... | reverse complement strand
GGGGGCACACTCAATGAGGTTGGTGCTCCAGTAATGGCCTTTCCAGATCGGTTGCCATCCCGATAGCCAAACTGGATCGGCAGGACTTATCGTCCTATGTCCTGACGCCTCACCCAGCACTTATGCATAAGTGCTGGGTTTGGACCAGAGTCCTATCTCCCCATATTGTGTTAAATGTCAACACCTAATAGATGTCATTTTTGTAGCTGAGGGCAACCATAATCTCCCGATAGAGTGCCTCATCGGGATGGGCAATCTTCAAAAGATTTGCCATACGGACTTTCTTCCTTCTGAGTCTCTCAGCGCCCAAGAAATCGAGAAACTTCTCAAGACCGAGAGTTTCAAACTTCTCTCGTAGATCCGTATCAAGTAGATTTGCAATTCCCATTATTTGCACACCCGGAATCTGACGCAAATCTGACGCAAATTAGCCTAAGACATAATATGTAGTTCTACCCTCACCGTGCCTTTCTATCAATTTTGAACTCAACAACTTTTTCAAATACCTGTTTGCTGTATCTCTACTGACATCGAACATCTTCTGTACTTCCCCACCGGTAATTGTTCCATTCTTTTCCAAAGGAACCGGTTTTATTCTGTCCCTGATTTCAAAAAACTTAATCCTTGCCACTTTTCGGCTCCTTAGGTGAAACAAGTTGCAGACGAGCCGTTTCTTTCTTGATCTCTGTCTCAAGTTCTTTTTTCGTTGGCAGATACAATTTGTATTTGGAGACAAATATCTTATTGTCCAGTCCTCCAAGGGCATATTCTACAAAGATTCTGCTTCTGTCAGCTTCAGTGCAGAGAAGGATGCCTACAGGTGGATTCTCGTTCTCCATCACTTCATTGGCCTTGATGAAATTGAGATAAAAGTTCATCTGTCCGGTATGGGCTGGAGAAAATTTACCTACTTTCAGGTCAATTAGAACAAGACAGCGTAAGATGCGGTTGTAAAAGACAAGGTCAATATAAAAATGCTCGTTATCAATGGTGATTCTCTTTTGCCTGGCAACAAAAGTGAAGCCTTTCCCAAGTTCTAACAGAAATTCTTGTAGATGCTCGATGAGGGCCTGTTCCAAGTGTGATTCAGTGTAATGATGTCTCTCGGGAATACCCAGGAACTCTAACACATAGGGATCTTTAACCATATCCTCGGGTTTCTCAATAATCTGTCCCCTTTTTGTAAGCTCCATCACCTTCTTTTTGTCCTTGCTCAGGGCAAGCCTCTCAAAGAGCAGTGAGTTTATCTGTCGGTCAAGTTCTCTGGTTGACCAATTGTTCTTTATGCTTTCTATTTCGTAAAACTGTCTGGCAAGGTCATCTTCGACCCGCATCAGGATTCTATAGTGTGTCCAGGTTAATTCTGCACGCAGTGCGTGCAGTTTTGGATAGGTAAGATAGAATTGTTTCATTGCCCAGAGATTTCTTTCTGTAAATCCTCGCCCAAACTTCCTGATCAAGTCTTTTGATAATCTCTGGGTAAGGTATTCGCCGTATCGAGCCCTCTCGGTGCCCTTCTGTTCCTCCTCTACAATTAACCTCCCGATTTCCCAATAGGTTTGGACTATGACCGTATTGATTCGTCTTACTGTTTCTCTTCTTGCCTGCTCAAGTAGGTTTGAGACCCTTTCCAGGAGTCCTCTATAATTTGCTTTCATCAATTCATTCATCCCTCAATCCTCCGCTTCATCGGTAATACCTTCCCTCCGCTCTTTCGGAATATTATCATCCCCAGTCCGTCCACAGGATCTGTACCGAGCGGATGATAACATCCGCTGGGAGTAAGGGTACGTACCTTTTAGAATCTTATGAGAAATGGAAGATATCCAAGATCTTGCTCTGATTATGCCGGCGATAAATAACAACTTTTCGCATTGCCCGAGTTACAGCCACATAGAAGAGTTTCTTCTTGTCATCATTGTCTGAGGGAAAAGTTTCTTCTGTAACATCGGGTAATATTACCCAGTCGAATTCTTTTCCTTTCGCTTGATGGACATTTAGTACATAGGTTCCTTTCAATTTTCTATGTGCCATTATATATTGTTCCTGTAAGAGAATATTAGAAGACAATTTCTTAAGTTCGACATTTTCTGCTGTTTCTATTTTTCTAACTACTTTGCTGAATATCCGAAATATATCCCAATTAATGGTTAGCCTCGATTTGTTCTTCTCTACAGAATAATATAGTGAGATCAGTAATTCTTTGAAGCATTGCGAGTTCGTTACAATCTCATCAAGCCTCAAATCTTTCCTGATGTCTTCTTTATTTCCAGCAATTTTGAGGGAGGGGTTTTTTTTAATCTTCGCTAACCGATTTTCCCAACTTAATCCCTTCCGAATCTTTGCGAAGTCAATGTAGCACATCGCTTCCAAGACAAGAAATTTCTTTTCTTGTTCAGAAGAGATTTCGATATTTTCAATTAACAATCCAACAAAATTATGCTGTTTATCTCCTTTGCTTATTTCTTTTACTGGTAAGTTCTGCTCTCTAAAAATGCGTTTGAAGTTGTTCACATCCGCATTAAAGGGGAGAAGAATTGCTATGCTTGAATCCTTGCTTGCATTTCTAACAAGACTCAAGATATCCGACTTGGCAATGTAACTGTTTATTTTTCTTGCCTGCAAATGATTAGGCAATTTTGAAATACTCTTTCTGAATGGCTCTAAAATATGAGTTTGTCTTAATTCAAATGCAGCGTTACTACAATTAATCTCACTTATGCAATTGTTATTTTTCAATGCTTTTCGAAGTTTTTCAAAGATGATCTTCAAACTTGGGCAGTCTTGATAGCGAGGCAACTGGTTCAGTTCTGTTGAAAAACAATCAAAGTCCCTTTTTAAATGTTTAATACGGTCTGGAGATGCCCCTCTCCAACCATGGATCATCTGCATATCGTCTGCGAAAACAAGCGCTTTATTGCTTCCTCCCAATAGCTCCCGTACAATTAAATCTTGGAAATCAGAAGAATCCTGGTATTCATCGAGGATTAGAAAAGGATATTTAGACCTCAATGTATCGAGAATGAAAGGAGAGTTTTTGAGTAACAGATAGAAGTGATATGCTAAATCCTCGTGGGCGATATATCCCTTTTTATTCAACATAAGAATATGATTCTTAATTTTTGGAATGTCTTTATGATATTTTTGAGGACAATAAGGAGAAGGAGGAATATAATTATTAGGTTGAAATTCCAAGCAGGATGAAAGAGCCTCAACTTTCTCTGCTGAGATACGTGCTGATTTTGAGAGAACATCACGAATTTGGTCTTGTCTTTTTTGAGGCCAAACTAAGTTTAGCTCAGATGGTAGGTCAAGATATGATCGATATGCCCATACATACTTTTGAAAGAATGAATGAAAATTTGTAATTTCTACCTGCCTTAATTTATCACTGTCTGAGGCAAATACACTCTCTGTTTCCTTATCGAGTTGAGCTCGAGCATTGCGTGAAAAAGTCATTAAAAGTACTTTTTGATTGACCTTAATGCTTCTTGTTTCAATTAGTTTTTTTGCACACAATACGCTTAAGAGAGTCTTTCCTGCGCCTGGAGGAGCCTCTACGATAATTAGACGCTTCCCGCCAAGGTTTTTTTCAATAAGATCAAGTATTGGCTTTTTATCTTCTGTAATATCAAAATTATTCATTGGGTATCTCTAAGACAAAAGGGCTGTCTTGGATTACTTTAGCTGTCTTAGAATTATTTACCTCGATTACATCTCCAGTATTTCCATGAAGTCTTCCTTCACAAAATTCGACTACTAAGGCAATTAGTTTGTAAATCGCAGGAGGGATATTTTTCTTATTCTCTTGGCATGTTTCTTTCGCTACAAGACACGCTTGTCGAACACTCGCAAGGCTATTATGAAGAAAAAACTTTTGATAGCAATGAAGTAAATCATTTTTTTTCAGAATGTTCAGAAGCGTCTCTAAATCGGAGCAAGTTTTGAACTGAGCTTCTTGTTTCTCGTAAAATTCTTTTAACTCACGAGGGGCTTCTTTTGCATCAAAAGTGTTTTTTAGGAATACCTCTCTATTTTCGTAGAAATCATATTCGCTACAACAGATTTCAGCAAATTTTGAAGGCGAAGTTAATTCTGAAGAAGTCAGCAGGGCCTCTTCATAGTTAGCCCAGATTATTGTTAAATCTGCTTTTTGAGCAATTTCAATTCTCTGTTTCTTACTGCATCTATTTTCATCTCCATCGCATAAAGCGATGACAGGAATATTTAGGCTTCTAAAATATTCTACATATTTGGGAATGTTTCCAACGCCTTCGCAGCAAATAAGTTCAGCTCCTATATCGTCTAACCCTCTACTGCTTAGTTGTGAAAATACTGACAATCCACCTTTTTCTGCTTCTCCTTCGACTAACAAAACAAATCGGGCTAATATTCCACTGATCACCTCTTCTTTATTTATTCTCTCAATATGATTGAGAAACTTACGCCATTCCAGCGTTGTGCTTTCCCCATGAGAAATTTTAAGCAAATCGTGTTTCGTCCCCTGATTTTGAACTAAGAAAATATTAGCAAAGTTAAGAGTTTTAATAACTTCTGGAGAATAGCTCGTCATAAAAATTTGAAAATTTCTTGTTGCTGGTTTAAGGAGTTTCTTAACAAGCAGTCGTTGATAGTAAGGTTCTAAATTCTGTTCAGGTTCTTCAAATGCGAGGATTAAATTTTCATTTTTTGCTTCTTTAATAGTTTGAAGTATTGCCAAAATAAGCATTGCATTTTGCGCTCCCAGCCCTTGATTTTTCAGAGGTACCGGCCTTTCAGTAGATTGTGGACGAAATACGAGCCCAAAATTCTGCAATGTTCGTCGCTCGCTAATTCCCAATGGTTCTAATCCCATAGCACCTGTTTCAGAAGAAATTAATTTAAGATCCTGTATTGACTTTTGGAGAGATTCAAAGTTCTTCTTGAATTTTTCATCTTCAAACAATACTGTTTGAGATTGACCTATTTCTCCAATGACTTTTTCAATTTTTTCCTTGAGTTCCTCCCTCTCAAGTAACTTTGAAAGAAAAGAATTCTGGTAGAAAGACAATTCGTATAGAGGATTACGATAGGCAGGGATAAAGTGGAATCCTATTTGTTCTTTGTCGTGGCGAGTAAAGTGTCGTTTTTCCACATCTGGTTTTGTGAAATAAAATAACGGTTTTAGATCCGCATGACAGTCAGCTGTAACTCGCAAGATCTTCTTTGCCTCTTCATTACTTTCCTCATCGTAAGAGATAATTGCATCCTCGTTGTTTATATGCTCCAAACAAATGTCCCAATCATTTTGATGCTCTTCCCCTTTTACAAAATCACTGAACCAAATTTCTATGTTGATTCCTGTACATTCTGTCTTGTCGCTGAGAATTCCATTTCCTTCAGTATTCCTATTGTAAAAATCATATTCGGTAACAATTCCTTCGTGCCAGTTCTTATAGGCATTGAGTGCGAAATCAAGTGCTTGCAGAACATTTGTCTTACCAGAGTTATTCCCACCTATAAGGAGATTAGTTTTCTCGGGTTTAAAATCAAGATATTTAATCGAACGGAAATTATTAATAATCACACGATGTATGTTCATCCTTGTCATCCTCCCATCTTACTGAATTGCAGGCATTTATATGGCACAACAACCATTCACACACTCCTTGCCTTAACCAGCCCGTTTTAAACAGCGGGGGCACACTCAATGAGGTTGGCGCTCCAGTAATGGCCTTTCCAGATCGGTTGCCATCCCGATAGCCAAACTGGATCGGCAGGACTTATCGTCCTATGTCCTGACGCCCCAGGTTTTCCCAACCTCATACCTGGTATTTGGACCGGAGTTCTACCCCCGCCATTTACTACCGACAACCCTTATTCTTCAACCTGAAGCTACCATTGTGCCAATAAACTGACATCAGTTGGCCCCGCAGATTATGCACCTCCCAAGTCCTCGCAGATGTTACTAAATTGTTCTACAGCGGATTCAAGATTTTCGGTAATTTCTCTGGCAAGCACATCCGGGTCTGGCAGATTCTCTGAATCTTCAAAACTCTCATCCTTCAACCAGAAAATATCAAGACTTACCTTGTCCCGCTGGAGGAGCTCATCATAGTTGAAGGCTTTAAATCGCTCAGTCTCCTCTCTATTGTGGCGATTCTCTGGGTTAAAGCATCGGATAAAATCCTGAAGGTCTTCGTATCGCAAGGGATTTTTTTTGAGTGTATAGTGTTTATTTGTCCTTAAATCGTATATCCAGAGTTTTTCTGTCCAAGGTTTTTCACTTGCTGGCTTTCTGTCGAAAAAGAGAACATTTGCCTTTGTCCTTTTTGAGAGGCTCAACTTGGTTACCAATTGTGTTATTCTTTGAGGTTCTCTGCTATTTATAACCACAAAATCTTCATCTATCTTTTACCAATTTGCGGACTTACACCGCCATTTACTCCCTCATGGCGGAGTATTTCACCGAACTTTAAACCGAACTTATCGATTCCTCATCTTCTCAATATGTCCCATTCCAGACAACAGGTTGGCGATATTAGAGTTTCTGAGAACGCTCTTCCTGCCAAAATCTTCAGGTCTTAATCCCTTCACAAGCGGGATTGATTATTCAATCCCCTCAGTTATCTTTTGCCAGAGTTGATGGAGGATTTTCTGGCGGAGTTTGGGCTGGAGGATAGAGTCGGTATAGGATTCTATTATCTTCTTGATTTTCTCCATCAATTTTTCTAATTGGGGAACTATCTTAGCCAAACAGTTTTCATCTTTAGGAACTTTGACGCTTTCCAATCCAGCCTCTACCCAAACTTTGAGGTAGCGTGCTTCCGGCTCAGATTTGCAGAAGATATACTTTTTGCCTGAAAAGAGCCGATATTTGTGAATGTCTTTTTCAAATTTTAAGCCTAACTCCGCCTCAAACCCAATCTCAACCGAAGGTTTAGGGAGTTTCTTAACATAAAGTGATTCACAAGTGAGTATCTTCTCCTGATAAAACTTTGTTAGAGTATCTTCCCCTATGCTATCCATTACTGTATTCACGAAAGCATCAATGTCTATGCCACCCCTAATTTTCTTTTTCCTCCCCACACTCCTTGCCTTCTTGATCCGGGAGCTTACCAAATCAACTACTGCCCGGTAGACTTCAAGTTGTTCCTCTTCGGTCAGACCTAAAATATTCCCCATAACGATCTTATCCAGTTCCCTACGGTCAGGTTTGACTTTATTCAGGGAGACTTCTTTAGGAGTAGATACGCCAAGTTCTTGAAACATTGATTCAGTCGATTCCCGCCCAAGAAATTTACGAAATGTGTTCTCGATCTTTTTCAACTGTGGAGAAGAAAAGAGCTTTGGGTCGGCGATGGGAAATTTCTGTATATCTATTCCTTCGGTCTTCAGAGAACCTTGGCCTAAGTTCACGCGCCCTTCCAATTCTCTAAACATTCCGAAGATGGTGGAGTTTAGTTGAGATGATATAGCCAAACTGAATTCATCCGACTTTGGCAATATTTCAAACAAGTTGTGGTCAACGAAAACTTTATTGGTATTGATAGGTGCTTTTAATCGTTCAAAATGAATCATTTCCCACAAGCACGTTCCTGGTTCTCGTCGTCCCAAATCATACCATCTTTTCCTGCTTTTACAGGTCGGCCTTTGATGATAACCTCTGCGTTCGCCTTCTTTTATGTATTTTAAGACATTCGTTCTTCTTAAGTCCTTCTTGTCTTTGTGAATCATCAAGATCCGATACTTCAAGTCCTTGGGGTTGACCACAATTGATTTGCATTCACGTGGACTTCTGATTACATAATTGGGCACCCATTTGTCGCCTTCTTTGTGCATCCAGAACTCCTTCTCAATTCCCCACTGCTTTATCTTCTCTTCGGCAAGATAGAAGAATTCATTAGCTCCCGTTGTAAAGCCCCGCCGGATATGGGCAATTTCTTTTAGGGGAACGAGTTTGTCTTTACCTTTTTCCAGGATCTTGAAAAAAATCTGGGGGGCTCGGATATATTTACCCCATTTTGAGCCGACATATTTTTTGCCCTCCTTATCATAGCCTTCGTCCCAGAGTTCTTTCTGTAATTTGGGGTAGATTCTTACTTCTTCATTTTCATAAAGCTGATTTTGACCGAGGATTGATTCCCTGAATTTATCAACCTGATTACGACGGTTGATTTCCACCTCCCAGTTATCTTCTGCAGGGGGGATAAAATGCGTCAGGGGTTTTTTAAGATAGACAAAGTGGACAAGATGATCCTCTCTTTCCATCTTCTGACTGCATTTTTGCAGGATAACTATACAGGTGTTGATATCTGCCTCCTCAAACCACCTTTCCACTTTGGATTCAATAATGGCAACGATTTTGTATTGTTTGAGGAAGAACTCTTGCAGGTATTTCCCATAGTCCACATCAAGCCAGGAGTTAGAGACGATAAATCCGAAATGGCCTCCTTCGTGTAAGAACTTCCAGCCATGAAGAAAGAAATGGGCATAAATTCCAGCTCGCTTACCTAAATTGGCCATCTTCTTGTTCTGATAAGAGGTGGCAGTTTCAGTAATTTCTTTTTTATATCCCTCTCCACCGATGAGTTCCTCCATCTCCTCCTGCCTGGTAAAAGGAGGATTGCCTACAACACAATCAAAATACCGTGGGAGCTCAAGCTGTATCTTCCTGTTATCGAATGTTCGAACAATTACTTTTCGAGGTTGAACGAACTCCGACAAGTCAGGATGTAATTGAAAGAAATCTTTCTGGAATATCCCGGGATAGTTTTCATCAGCGCCTAAATCTCTAATGGCTAAATTGATGGTAGCTAAGGAAACGGGAAATTTGGCAATGTCCCCACCCCACAGCGTCTTCAAGATAGCATTGTGGTCTAAACGAGGATTCTGAAGTTTCTTTCGTTTGTAAGCACGGACCAGAAAAGTTCCTGTGCCACAAGCGGGGTCAAAGAGTTTATCCTCTTCTTTCTGCAAACAGAAACCTAAAATGAGGTCCACAATGTCCGAACGGGTGAAATATTGACCGAGCATATGACGCTCATCACAAGGAATGAGTCGTTCAAAGATACGACCAATAATATCGTAATCCAACTCGGAGAGCTTATAACGCTTTATATCCTCAAGCACCTCTTTAAGGGTAAGGATTGCCTCTGGGGCTTGAGGAAAGGCGAGTTCGTCTATAAAGTCAGTAGTAAAGATGGTTTCATAATCAACATCCAGGGCACGGTTAAAATAGACCTGAAGAGTGCCTTTGAGAATCTTGCTATCGGTGAGATCTGATGGGATAGAGAGAGGACTAAGTTTGTGTTTCTCCTGTAACGCAGTGTAAAAGAGGACCTTATTGATAAGAAGATAAGCCGTCTGCCGAGCAACTCTTTCTATATCTGGGGCCTGACCAGAGTAACTCCAACCCTGTTCACCAAACCATTTCTTCAACCTTCGGCTAAACTTCCCGTCAGTTATCCTCTCTCTTATTAACTTTTGATAGTGAAGCTGCAAGGAATCGATTGCTGAGCGTAAGCGATAGATGAGGATTTCATCTATAGACCTTTTAGGAATAGGTTTTTTCTTCTTGGCTATTTCACAGAGTTCGGTTAGAAATCGCTCCAAAATTCGCTGAATTTGGAGGCGAATTCCTGGTTGGTCTATGAGATCTGGGTCAGTGATGCTTGTCAGGCGATAGGTATTGATGATCTGCTCAGGAAGGTTGGTCAACTCCCGGTGCTTCTGGGTGGAGAAAAGGATCAACTGGTTAATATTTGAGGTAGCGAAGTAAGGAGATCGTAATTTATAGGCTTTTTCGGATGCGGGTTCAACCAGTTCACTTTCACTCAGGGCATCGAAGTGAGGTAATTTCAGTTCAATGAGGCAGACAACTTGCTTGCTCTGAGGCGATTCCTGGATGATAATATCTGGCGATCTCCTATTGCTCAATCCAGTCTCCTGAAGGGCAATACCGAAATCCAGATTTTTATCTTCAATGATTCTGTTTATCCACTCAACAAAGCGCTGGTTTACCGTCCTCTCAGTATAATGATGGGTAACTTCAAAAGCATCAGGAATTCTGGGCATTTTCCTTCTCCTCCAGGACCTGTTTGACTATTCTACGAGCAATCTCGAAAGCGGCAGCTATACGAGTTGCCCTTACTTCTTTCAGGTTTTTTATCCGATAAAGCTTCTCTAAAGGTTGATTAGCTAATCCCTTGAAGGAATCGAACTTTTTTAGGATTTCATTGGCAATTTCCTCGGCTGATCTGCCAGGCCCACCAGATCCAATTAGAACAGCCAAAAGCTCTGCATCAGTGCAGGATTCAGGACCTAACCTGCGTAACTTCCCCCCTGGATGGCGCCACTCCACTTTCTTTCCCTCCTCAGTAACGGCGCTTTTAATCACATCTTTTTCCCTCATCACAAGACCTTCCCTGGGTTCATTATCCCTTGGGGGTCGAAGGTCTGCTTTATGCCCCGCATCAGGGAGAGGGCTGCAGGGTCGGCAAACTCCTTGAGGTATTCCCTCTTCACCGCGCCGATGCCGTGCTCACCAGTGAGGGTCCCCCCTAAGGAGAGGACGGTGCGGATAAGCTCATAATCTATCGCCTTCCTCACCTTCTTCCACTTCTCATCGGCCATCTCGCCCTTGAGGACATTGGTGTGGATGTTGCCATCACCAGCGTGGCCAAAACAGACTATCTTCACCCCATATTTTTTGGCCATCTCCTCCTTGGCTCTCAGGAAGGCTGCTATCTGGGTGCGGGGGACGACCACATCCTCCTTGTCAATGATGGGGCTGAGGATAGCCAAGCCCTCGGGGATCTCCCTGCGGGCTTCCCACATCCTCTCCTGGTCCGGTCTGTTGTCAGCCACCAGCACATCTTCTGCCCCCTGGTCCAGGCAGATCTCCCCTATGGTCTCATAGAGCCCTTCCAGTTCCTCCTTCTTTTGGCCATCTATCTCAATGAGAAGTTGGGCGGCCTTATCCCTAAAGGGAACCTCTCTATTGATCTTCTTCTCCGAGGCAATAATGGCCGCCCTCTCCATAAATTCAATTGTGGCTGGAACGATCCCCTTCTCCACCAGGAGGGAGACAGTTTCCCCTGCCTTCTCTAAGGAGGGAAATGGAACCAGGAGGTCAACCTTGCAGGGGGGAAGGGGGATCAGCCTGAGGGTGATGGAGGTGATTATCCCCAGGGTCCCCTCGGATCCAATAACTGTTCCAATCAGATTGTAACCGGAGACATCCTTGATTATCTTCCCCCCCAAGTTAATGGTCTGGCCCGAGGCCAGGACTAACTCCAGGCCGGTGACATAATCCTTGGTGATGCCATACTTGAAGGCCCGAGGGCCACCTGCCCCCTCAGCCACATTTCCCCCTAAGCTACAGGAATCCAAACTGGCCGGATCAGGGGGGTAGAAAAGCCCTAACTCCTCAACCTGGTTCTGGAACTCACCGGTGATCAATCCGGGTTCGACAACCGCCATCAGATTCTCCTGATCAATCTCCATCAAGCGGTCCATCTTCTCCAGGGAAATGACCAGTCCCCCCTCAACCGGCACGGCCCCTCCGGAGACTCCAGTTCCCGTTCCCCGAGGGGTGACGGGAAAGAGCCTCTGGGAGGCCAGTTTCAAGAGCTGAGAGACCTGCTCGGTCTTGGTGGGCCTGACTACCGCCTCGGGGAGGGAGAAGAGGTCGGATGTCTCATCCCGGCCATAGGCTTCTATTATATCTGGATCGGTGGCCGCTTCACAGATATCGGAGATCTCCCTGAGGACCTCATCTGTTATCTTGTTAAATTGGGGCATCTTCAATCACCTCCAAAGACAGTTCACAGGGGTCAGTAGTCAGGTAAGCTTAGAATGTAAAATGGAGAATGTAGAATTAAGAATGAAAAAAATTATCAAGAAGGCAACCAAGTCCGGGTCTCAACCCCTTGCTCCTCTTTCTCCCTGCCCTCCAGAACCCGTATTTCTCATTCTACTCTTGGTAGCTCCAAAAACTTGACACATAATCTTACCTTATGAAGCCAGCTAAACTTCCGCAGGCCATTAAGCGTTCGTTTAATTTCCAATGTCTTCTCCGCCAAGATGTGCGAACTATCTCCTGACCCGATGTCAAATTTAGCTCTCCCTTGAAGGGAGAGGATAGGGTCTGTCCAGAGCTTGCCGCAGGATGAGGGTGAAACTTCATCCTCAGGAGCCTCCCTCTAACTCCCTCCCGTCAGGGGAGGGAGAATTATAATCGAGGTCTGGAGACCTCTCCCACAATTCCCATAAGTTCATAGCAGAGAAGACTCATCTGGCCGTGGACCTCCAAAGGGACTATTTAATCCCAACCCTGCCAAGGACGAAACCCTCATCCTTCGGTGGCTCCATTCCTTCCTCTTTAAGGCCTTCGAGGTGGAGTTCTATTGCTTCTTTGATCTTTTCCAAAGCCTCTTCTACTGTCTCCCCTTGGGAAAAACAGCCCGGCAAAACTGGAACCTCTACCCAGTATCCCCCCTCTTCAGCGGGATGCAAAATTGCCGTATACTCCATAGATCTATTCCTCAGATAAGCTTTCCTCGGACAGGTCTAAAGACCTGTCCCTACAATGA
>Ga0315548_1003116_pt1 | contig 12584 bp, 10 predicted proteins | sample SalMarSW160110MG_2_FD_202540 | JGI IMG/M metagenome (GOLD analysis project Ga0315548, IMG submission 202540) | Salt marsh sediment microbial communities from the Plum Island Ecosystem LTER, Massachusetts, United States - Salt Marsh Sediment SW1601-110 ... | reverse complement strand
AGATTCCCAGCGGTTCAAATACATTGGGTTTGAAGTATTCCCTGGAAAGCCTAAAGATTTGTTCAAATCTGACGCCGAGAAATCCAAGTTTGTCGATGCTGTTATCGCCAAACGCGCGAAGGGGGAGGTTATTCGAGAGGAATGCATCCTCCTTGAGGAGAGAGTTACAACCCGGGATCGGGTTGTCCTGGCAATAGCCTCTCTGGTTATCTTGGTGACGCTTTTCATCCCCTGGTATTCCGCCTATAATGAGGTTGTCGAAGAAACCGAGGTCCCGGCCGCAACTGAAATGCGGTTCGACAGCATTGGAGCTGCCACCACAGAAGGCGATTCAGTGTTCATGGCAACCGAAGAGAATCTTGACACTACCACTCTCATTGCGGCAGATGAGCCGACTGAGGCGGGCGGCTCGTCCGAGGAGGTCATCCACGGCATGAAAGCCAGGAAAAGGATATACCGAGAGTATTCGAGATTGTCCGGGCTCGGTGCTTTCCTAGCACTGGGCAATCTCGGTTCTCAGGTTTTTTCGTCAGGGTTTATTCTGGTGCTGACCGCTATTATCTTGATGCTTTATACTATCCTGTGTATAGCGCTGCCTGTTTACACACTTTACGGCCTTTTCGGAGTTAAGGGTAAAGCTGACGAGCGCGCGCTCAGGCTCAAAAAGATTCTGCGCTATAACTGGGTTCCGTTGGTGCTCATTGTGTTTACGATCATTATCTCGTTTGTGGGCGCTAAGTACAGCTTTGATCCAGCTATGTTCTATAGCAGTCTCAGCACCGGTTACGGCATTGGTGTGTTGTTAAACAGCCTTTCCTGGGGGATTTTCGTGTCGCTGTGCGCCTTTATCCTGGTGGCAGTGAAAGGAATAGAAATTTAGGTACTGTAAGTATATAACTAGTGGAGGAATCTTTAAAGTGGTTAAACAAACAATCTTCATTACCCTCAACGCTATCATAGCTTTTGGGATTGGTTTCGGTCTGTGGTATGGGGTCTTCCGCACGTCAGAGATTCCCGTTGTCCACTCGATTTACATGGGAGGACCGCTGGTCGTCCTATTGATCATGATCCTGGTCATGTTGCTGGTATTTGTTCTTGAGCGCTACCTTTCTCTGTATCGGGGGGCGAAAGGTAAAAGCTCGGTGCAGATCTTTTTCAAAAAGCTCGTGGCGTTGCTGCAGAATGATGATTATGACGGCGCCCTGGCCGCCTGCGACAAGCAGCGTGGCACTACTGCCAATGTCTTGCGAGCCGGTATCGAACGGTATCGTGAAGTCAAAGAAAGTTCCGAATACAGCGCCGAAAAGAGGATCGAATTAACCCAGATAGCCGTTGAGGAAGCCAATGCCCTTGAGGGCCCGCTACTGGAACGAAACCTTATAGCCATGTCGACTATCGCTTCTATTGCTACCATGGTCGGTTTGCTGGGAACGACCATTGGCATGATCCGCGCCTTTGCCGCCACAGGTAATGTTGAGGGTGGTGTGATTGATGCGCAACAGTTGGCAGTCGGGATATCAGAAGCTCTCGTCAACACTGCCGGTGGTTTGACCTCAGGTATCTTGGGAATCTTTTTCTACAATTTTTTTGTTAATAAAGTGGATGCCTTCAATTATACCACTGACGAGGCTACGTTTGAGGTGATGCAAATCCTGAAGGCCAAACAAGGGATCTAAATTATGGCCAAGAAACGTCGAGTTGGTGTTCGGATCGACATGACGCCGATGGTGGATATTGTTATCCTGTTGTTGATCTTTTACATGACCACCACCCAGTTCAAACCGCCCGAGGCCAAGGCGGTGGAGCTGCCGTCGTCGCACTCGATGATCGAGCTGCCGGATAAAAACATCATCAATATAACTGTGACTAAGTATGACTCCATTTACGTCGATTACATCGAGAGACGCACAATCAATATCGAGGGAAAGGATATAACCTCCAATGTCCGTATTGTGAAGACGGTTGATGAATACTTAGTGGCTCCCACGGTACTCCAGGCACGCGCTGACCATATTAGAAGGGGGACCAACCCGTTGGTGGTCGTCAAAGCCGACCGAATGGCCAGCTTTGGAGTAATGAAAAAAGTAATGGAGGCCATGCAGGAAAATCACTTGGAGCGATTTCTGATCATAACGGAGAATGAGAAAGAGGCAGCTGAGGTTCTCATGAGCTCTAAATGACCACTTTGGCGCTGGACCGGAAGGTATGAGCTAAATGTGGACGAACTGCAACTCAGGAAAGGGAAGAAATCCGGCGAGAGCCTGTATAACTATATAGAGACGTTGGCCTGGAACTGGAAAGTGAGAGAATATGGCGCGAGGTAAAAGGAAAGGTTTACGACGACCGAAGCGGCGAATCCACGTTCACATCGATATGACCCCGATGGTTGATATCGTTATGTTGTTGTTGATCTTCTACATGGTGACAACGGTGTTTGCCATGCCTCAGGCAATGGAAATCAATCTGCCTCCGATGGAAGAGCAAGACCTGGAGATTGAAGTTAAAGAGTCAAATCTTCTCACAATTCGTGTGGATGGTGAGAGCCGCTTTTGGTGGAACCTCAAGACACCAACCCCGGAGAACCTTCCTCTGCTTCTGCCGGGTGATCCGGACACGCCGGATACTGTCGCCTACAAGTTCAGTGCGGATACACTTCGTGCCCTGTTGCTGGAACGGAATAGAGAAAATCCCAAACTGAATACTCTGATCCTGATTCACCCTGACGCAAACTACGCTGATATGGTGGATATCTTAGACGAAATCGATCTTATCGAGCGCTCATGGAATGCCTTCAAGGCCAAGGAGCTAGGTGTCAAGATAGACGAGCTATCAAAAGACGACAAGTTCTCCTATCGGTATGCGATTGGAGACTGGGAGCCTAAAGACGACAAGGTCATAAAAGAGGCCATGCGGCAGGCCATTGAAAGGGGTGATTTGTAATGCAAGCAAGTGCTCTGTATTCGCCTTACGGTGCTTTCGAACTAAAATCCAAATACCAGAGGAATCTTGCCCTTGGTACGGCAATAACGCTGGCTTTTATACTGTTGATTCTGGGATTAGCGTGGGCTATATCGGCGCTACCGGAGGAAGAGTATGAAGATGTGCCGGTGGTTACCATCAAGCAGATAGCTGATTTGGGTCCGCCGCCGAGTATTGCCAAAAAACCGCCGCAGGTACAAGTGAGCGCCCCGCAGGTGGCAGCGCCAAAAGTGGGTATTCCCAAACCGGTCGCCGATGATGAAGTCATCGATGAAGATGTCGTGATCGCCACCCGCCAAGAGCTGGCGGAAATTGTCGCCCCTGATATCACCGCAATGACTGAAGGGGGTAAGATAGCTGTTGACATTAGTCCTGAGGATTATCTTCCTGCTCCTGACGAGTTCGTGGCGGTAGAGATATACCCTGAGATGGTTCACCACGAGGAGCCGGTCTACCCCCGTCTGGCCAAACAGGCCGGTATTACCGGGACAGTTACAGTAAAGGCCTTGGTGAATGAGGAGGGGAATGTAATCAAGGCTATTATCTATAAATCATCTGGAACGACTTCGCTGGACGAAGCGGCGGTCAAGGCGGCATACAAGAACAATTTCAAACCGGGGATACAGAATGGTCGCCCAATCAAAGTTTGGGTAACCTACGACGTAGAATTTAAACTCACAGATTAGTGACCATTTCCCTTCTGTAGTTCCCACCTGATGTCCTTCCTGGTTAGTTGCGGAAGCTAACCAGAAAAACAACCAGAAATTGGACAAATTCGGGTCCTGGTTCGTCTCTATTATGAGAGATTGGGACGAAGTGATAATCGAATTTTGGTAAAACCAACATGGTTGGGAGCAAGAAGAGGTGATGGGTAATGTATACCAAAGCGTTGTATTCGCCCTACGGTGCGTATGAACTGAAGGCCAAGTACCAGAGAAACTTTGCGCTGGGGACAGTAATAGTGTTTGCGTTTGTTCTGTTAATTGTAGGAGTGGCCTGGATCATCTCCTCCTTACCTGAGGAAGTATATCCTCCCGAGCTGCCGACTGTTGTTATCAAGACGGTGAAGGACCTGCCTCCGCCTCCGAGTATTGCCAAGAAGCCTCCTCAGGTAGAAGTCAGCGCACCCCAGGTGGCAGCACCCAAGGTTGGTATTCCTAAACCGGTCGCTGACGATGAAGTCATCGACGAAAACGTCGTCATAGCCTCCCGCGATGAGCTGGCGGAGATTGCTCCCCCTGATGTTACTTCGATGGTTGAAGGGGTTAAGATCGATGTTGACATTAATCCTGAAGATTATCTGCCCGAACCCGGTGACTTCGTTCCAGTAGAGATATACCCTGAGTTTATTCACTACGAGGAGCCGGTCTATCCCCGTCTGGCCAGACAGGCTAGCATTACCGGCACAGTTACGATATGGGTGGTGGTGGACGAGGAAGGGAATGTTATCAAAGTCAGAATCTTAAAATCATCAGGAACGGCTTCGCTGGATGAGGCAGCGGTCAAGGCTGCGGACAAGAACAAATTCAAGCCGGGGATACAGAATGGCCGCCCGGTCAAGGTCCCGGTAAGCTACGAGGTAGAGTTTAAACTGACTGATTAATGACTGTTATCCATTGAAAGGGCTGTCTCACAAGCCCGGCATTCGGTCGGGTCTTGCCTTTGGCTTGCTAAAGGTGTGACCCAACCAGAAGGAACTCCTGTGGGTTGCAAGCAGTTGGAAGACCGCTCGCAGGGTTACACTCCCGACTTCGTCGTGACCAAGACCCTGCGAAACACCACAAACGCTCTTTTGGGACAACCTCTTGAGCAGCCAACAGTGGGATATACCGACTTTAATCCGTTGTAAATACGTCAGTTAACTCCACAAAACAGGGCCGGACAAAAAACCTAAAAATCCTACCATTTTTCCCTTGACAAGTGCACGTATGTGCAGTATACTTCCAATAAGCCGATAACAGAGGTATGAGTAAAGAAAGGATTCAGTCATGACCAAACTGGCTTTCAAAGAAGGTGACATCTCAGCAGATACGAGAGGGGATAGTAGTCGATGCGCCGCTCTTGAGGCTGAAGAGCCCGTCCCTTGGATGATTTCCGGTGAGAACAAAACAGGCAATGCCTGTGAGACCTGCTGCCAGTATATAAATGCGGCTACCTGTCCCGATTGCGGGGCCGCTATGGTGCGACTGGGAAGCTGTTTTAGTTGTCAATCATGCGGCTATGAGAGCTGCGGCGGGTAGGATGGCAGCGGTGGACTCCATTCGGAATCCGACCTGCGATTCTTTTGAGGACTACCAGAGGGGAGAACGTGTATGAGAGTGTGTGATTTGGGTAAATGGGGGATACCGGCCAGAATCATTGAAATTTGGCACAAACGGCAGGGCGAATCGCTTCTGCCGGTGCAGAGCCGGGCTGTCCGCAAAGGGCTGCTGGGAGAGAAAGAAGACAGCTTTGAAACTCGGTCGGTCAGAATGCTGATTTCCGCACCCACTTCGTCGGGGAAGTCGTTCTGCGCCGAGATGGCGATGGTGAAAGCTCTCACTCATCGCCAGAAAACGGTTATCCTCGTGCCGCTGAAGTCTCTGGCTGAGCAGAAGCATCGCTTGTTCCAAGAAACTTATAGTCCGCTTGGTGTAAAGTGCCTGCTTGTGACGGGCGATCATCCTGAGAACGACAAGAGATTTGCCGATGGTGATTACCAGGTTGCGGTGGTCATCTACGAAAAATTTGACCTCCTGTTGACCGCCGCGCTGGATGTCTTGAAAACTATCGGGCTTGTCGTTGTTGACGAAATCCAGACCATTTCTGAGCCGACCAGAGGGGCATTACTGGAACGGCTTTTGACCAAAATCCAGACTTCCGTCTATAACCCTTCGTTGATCAGCCTCTCGGCCGTGATTGGAGACAGCGTTAGTTCGGCAGGTCGACTGGCACAATGGCTCGGTGCCACTTTTGTTGAAGAGACAGCCAGGCCGGTGGACCTTGTCCGGGGAGTGGCGGCGGAAGGTTCATTTCGATATCGCTCATACAACAACGGCCTCGATGGGAGTGAACCGTTTGTGGAAATTGAGGCTGGTGACGAGCCGTTTGACGGCTTTATTCAACAGATCAAGTCCGACAGCGGCTCGACGCTGGTTTTTCTCAAGTCCCGCCGGGAAACCGTTGAGTATGCTTTCAAACTGGCGGCCTCGGTCAGTTGGCCTGAGGCCAAAACGGCGCTGGAGCGGTTGAGCGAAGAGGAACCGTCGTTTCTGGTGCGTTCGCTTCGTCAGGCATTGACCCGTGGGGTGGCGTTTCACAATGCCGATCTTTCGTCCCGGCAGCGCTCCATCGTTGAGCAAGCATTTATAGAGCGTGAAGTCAAAGTAATATTTTCCACTACGACCTTAGCTTTAGGGGTCGATTTGCCGGCTGACACGGTCTACCTTGAAACAGTCAAGTATTCTTCCGGTGAATATGGCACCCGCCCCACCCTGGTTCCCGTCAGCCGGGCGGAGTTTGACAATATGACCGGTCGGGCGGGAAGACTCAGAGAGGGCAATTCCAAGCCGGGGCGGGCCGTCGTACTGGCGGAGACTGACTTTGACCGCGAAATTCTATGGGAAAACTACATTGCCTCTGATAGGCCAGAGCCGGTAGAATCTGCTTTCAGCAGTATACCTCTTGAAGACTGGCTTCTTAATATGATTGTCACCGGTCTGGCTTCTGATATGGCATCTCTGAAGAAGTTGTTCATCAGAACCCTCTTTGCCTGCCTGCGTTCGGGACAGAAGACGCCTGATTTTGACGTTTCCCTGACCGTTCTTTTAGGCCATCATTTGATTACTCTTGACGAACCAAGGGATGAGTTTTCCGCTACGATCCTGGGCCGAGCGACAGCCAGAGCCGGACTTTCAATTGCTCAGGTGGGCTACCTCCTTGATAGGTTGCCACAATGTCGTCCCCAAACTATGCCCGGCTGGACGGCCCTTGCTCTCAGCGCTCCCGGCTGGAGTCTGCCGACCGGTATTCTGAGCGGCTTTGAACTATCCAACAACCTCCCCGTCAGAGTGCTCTATCAGCATTTTGACCATCTGCTTGAGGAAGCCGCCATCCTGCTGGGAGACAACTACCGTCGAGAGCCGTTGTCTTACCTGTCGGGGGCTAAGTTGAAAGCATTTCTGCTGCTTCATGAGTGGAGTCGCCTGGTGGAGGTTCAGAAATTGGAGGCGCGTTTTCAGATGCACCTTGGCCAGATCATGACCCTTGGCGAAACAGCCGCCCATCTGGTTTGTGGCCTGGCTCTCTTGATTGAGGCCACTGATATAGAGACCCCTTTGCGAGAACAACTCGGCCGACACGCCTTCAGTTTGCGGTTCGGGATGCCCGCCTGTCTGCAACAGTTGCATTTATACTTCGGAGAGATTCTCAACCGCAGCGATTTTTCAAACCTGCAAAAGGCCGGGGTGGAAAGAGTAGCCGATCTGAGGGAGCTTTCGTCCGATCAATTGGAGAAAATCATCATCGGGCGAAACAAGATGAATTTGTTGAAAGAAAAACTTCAATCACTTCAAGAGGAGGTTGATATGCAACCGCACGCAATGGTTGACACCATTCGTATACCGGCAAAAATGACGCTTAGTGTCCAGCCTGAGTCGGTCGAGGTTGATGGCTCATACGAGCGGGAAAGATATTTGGTGAGAATCAATGGTTTCCCTGTCCGGCTGACCGGTAAATCGTTTAAGTACTTTGCCAAGTTGGCCTGGTCGCGGCTCAATCCCGCCAATGGTGGGGGATGGATTTACAAGGAGGATATCGAGGTCGGCTTCAATCAGGCCCGCTACTTGTACCGGATGAAAAACGAGATTACTTCCAGTCTCAATCTGCCGTGGCCGGTATTTGAGAACAACCGGCTTGGCTACTATCGACTGAATATCGATCCATCCAAGATTCGCGTTGACTTCGACAATCTCAAGACTCATCCCGATTACGAGGTGCGCATCCTGACCGGCGAATCCGCCTGAGGCGGATGAACTAAAGAGCGAGTTGTCCAAGCTAAGACGCAACACAACGCTACTTCCAAGGTCAAGCTGGATTTGTTGAGCCAGGAGCTGTGCATATTGCTGGAGAAAGACCCCTGCTGCTGCCGTATGTACTCTTACCTTCAGGGTTTCCTTGGGCAGCCGATAGATATGCTGTACGGCAAGACTATGATAATAAAGAGCAAAAGCAAGCTGCCCATTTTATCCTCCGGCAAGCTGGACGAGTTGCCGGTACTGCCGTTGCGGACAGATGTTCTATTTCCCGGAATGATGGTGACCATTCATGTTACTCGGTCGGAAAACCGCCGTCTGATTCAGCGCTGTCTTGCAAAAGATAAACAGCTAATCGGCTTGAATTCCCCAATGCGGACTGCCGAAGGCAAGGAAGCCCCTATCCATCAAGTTGGGGTTATCGCTGAAATACGCAACAGAAAAGAAGAGCCAAGTGACTTACTCATCAGGAAGGAGTTCAACAGCTTTGTCTTGACCCACAAGAAAGTAAAAGGACAAAAGAGTATCCCCCAAAAGGCACAGATAATACTTCATAGAGCAACATCTTCAGCAACTCAAATGGAGACACATGGGAAATTCTTTTAAAGAAAGCGAGGCTATGCGGATTAAGAATCTTATCAAAGATTCTTCTCATCTGCCCCCTGAGGTGGTAGATAGAGCCACTCTCGAGGCTGATCGCCTCGCTCAGCTTCCCACAGCCTCGGCGGAGTACGGAGTTACCAAAATTTATCTCGACTGGCTTCTGGCGCTTCCGTGGGGGAAAAGCACTCCTGAAGACTACAACATAACAGATGTTAAGAAGATTCTCTCGTCGGAATACTATGGGCCGGATTACCTCAAGGAGCAAATCCTGCAACTTCTTTCTGTCAGGAAACTTCAGGGTGGGGTCAACGATGGTTCCACACTGTGCTTGATTGGTGCTCCAGGGACAGGGAAAGCCTCTTTGGCCAGGGCCATTGCTCACGCTGTAGGCAAGGATTTTATCAGGATCTCAGTCGGGGGCATTTCTAAGGTGGCTGAAATCAAAGGAGCCCCGCGGACTTTTATCGATGCTCTGCCGGGTAAAACCATCCGTGCCCTGCGAGACGCTGGGACATGCGATCCGGTAATCCTGATTGAAGATATTGACAGCTTTAACATCGACAATGATTCATCAGTCAACATGGCTCTTTTGGAGGTTATTGACAGCCGTAAAAACTCCCGCTTTCTGGATACTTATCTGGGGGTACCGTTTGACTTGAGCAGAGTGTTCTTTATATGTTCCGTTCGTTCCTTTGAGGAAATCCCGGAGCAGTTTCTGCCCCGTATTGAGATAGTTGAACTTCCCGGCTACATTGAAAAAGAAAAGATAGTTATTTCCAAGCGGTATATAATACCCAACCTCCTTAAAAAGCATCGGATTGCCAAAACAGAGCTGAATTTCACCGGTAAAGCCCTGTCGAAAATTATCAGCAACTATACCCAGGAAGCAGGATTGTTAGGGTTTTCACTGCAGATTGAAAAGATTTGCCGCAAAATCGCTTTAGAAAAGCTGGAAAAGCCAAAACACTCTTGGACTATTAACGAGAAAAACCTCGAGTCATACCTCGGTCCTCCGCTTTTCATCCCGGAAAGAGCCGAGACCCTTCCCGAGATCGGCACCGCAGCCGGTCTAGCCTGGACCGGCGCTGGAGGCGAGCTGATGTTTATCGAAGGACTCAGAATGAAGGGCAGAGGAGAAATAATAACTACCGGCTCCCTCGGCGAAGTGATGAAAGAGTCGATACAGGCGGCTCATTCCTATGTGCGCTCAAAAGCTGACATGTTGGGTATCGATTTTAATGACTTTCGTGAGTTTGATATTCATATTCACTTCCCCTCCGGTGCTATCCCCAAAGACGGCCCTTCTGCAGGTGTGACAGTCTGTTTAGTCATAGCTTCAGTCATGTCGGAACGCCCTATCCGTAACGATATTGCCATGACCGGCGAAGTGACTTTACGCGGGCGAGTACTTCCGGTAGCGGGTATCAAAGAAAAGATCTCGGCAGCCTACCGAGCGGGAATTTGTCATGTCGCTCTGCCAAAGGAAAACCGAAAAGACATCAAAGAGTTGCCCAAAGAGATACTTCGCAAGATTAAGTTTACTTTTATCGAGCGTGTCGACGAATTGTTTGAAATCTCCCTTTTGGATTTTACCCCTTCTTCATACACATTGGAAAAGATTTTTGCCGAAGAGATTGAGAAAGCCAAACGTAAAAAAACACGCCCAGGCAAAAGAGGCGGCATAACAAACCAGCCTTCCCACAGGAAATAGGCCGTTCGCGGTAATTTTTTCTTATCAATTTCACTTGACATCATCAATACCGGGATGTTATATTAGTGTTGCATGGGGCACTAAGTGTCCCGGAAGTCAAACTGATAACTTCGCATAAGAAAACACCAGCTCGATGAACATTGTACATACAGTTTTCCATCTTACGGTAAAAGATGATAGTCAATACATGCACGGCGGTTTACCTGAATAGAATTAATCACTGAGGGATAGGTAACACATCAAGGTGAAATAGGTCTCGGGGAGGGAATGTGTTCAGAAATTATGTCTTAAAAAAAATAGCTGTAGGGTTGAGTTCTCGTGGTTGTGAAGAATGGTAACAGAGGATAACATAGGTCAAATAATCATAACTTTATAAACTCAGCATGGAGGCACAACGGATGAAAAAGATTCTTTTCTTTGTATTGGCTTGTTTGCTTGTAGGGGGTGTTTTGCCTGTCCAAGCACAATTCACGCAAGACCCCAATGATTTCGGAGCAGCAGATACTGTCGATCTGATCTTCTCGGTGATTCCCTGCGTAGCTACCAATCAGCTTCAAGTCCAGGTTGATTTGTATGTCTTCAACGATTCCAATACCCTCATTGGAGCAACCGTAGGGTTTTTCTGGGACAACTCTAATCTGCAAATGGACAGCGCAGCACCTTCGCCCATGACTAACACGGCTTTCGACATTGGCCCGTTTACTTATGAAGATGATGACATCAACATTACCAATGCCAACCAGCATTTTCTCTTCGGCGGGGCGACGATATTGGCACCGGGAGTGACGGGAGCGCCAACCCGTCAATTGTGGGCAAGTTACTATTTCACCCTATCTGACTGGAATGTGAATGATTCAATCGTTATTGACACGATGACTTTTAGTTCGGGCAGTCAATACCTGTTTGTGAGTGAAGGGAGCCTAAACTATCTGCCGTACTGGATAGAGAGGAAAGTCCAACATGATTGCGACTGGGTGCAGCCTTCGAATTTGGTTCTCACCCCTGATTCGCTGTTTTTTACCGGCATCGAAGGCGGTTCAAGCCCTCCACTACAACCTTTCTTGGTCAGTTCTGATAACGGTCTAATCGATTTTAATATAGTTGAGAATATTAGCTGGGCTGTGCCGAGTCCGATTCAGGGTACTACACCCCGGACTATAAACGTTCTCATAAACACAACTGGTTTGCCGGCCGGAACGTACCTCGACTCTCTGAGTGTAGAGTCGGGTGAGGCCGCTAATTCACCGCAATACATAAAACTAGCGCTGGTTATTGAACCACCTCCGCCAACAATAAGCGTCACTCCGGACGCCTTCTTCTTCAACGCCATAGCCGGGGAGTCCAATCCGCCTTCGAAGACGTTGACCATAACTAATACAGGTGGGTCCACCCTTAACTGGACAGTATCTAAAAGCGAAACATGGCTGACTCTCAATCCTATTTCCGGGATTGATTCGGGTGATGTCATCGTTTCCGTGGATATTACGGGATTGTCTTTCGGTACGTACTATGACACCATTGTTGTGAGTGATCCCAATGCCACTAACGATCCTGTCTTAGTACCTGTTACTCTTACAGTTGCTTCCGATTTGCCGGTGATCGATGTCGACTCATCTTTTAACTACATCATTGTGCCGATTCCGGCATCTTCAGTTCCGCCACGAGACATTCTCATCAATAATATAGGTGGCGGGACAATGAGTTTTTGGCTTGAGGAAAATTCTACTCGGATTTTCACGCTCAATCCACCTTCCGGTACGGCACCGCAAGTGGTCGAGGTTGGTTTTAAAATTATGGGCGGCCAATCCGGAGTAGACTATTATGACACGTTATGGGTGTATTCGAATGAAGCGATAAATTCACCGTTCCCGGTTGTGTTTTTATTTCACTATATGGAAAACCCAGCTGAGTTATATCTAACAGCGGATACTGTTCAGCTTAATGTCTTTGAGTGCGATATGGGAGCCGGGGTGGATATGCCCAGAGTCACCTTTTTTGTCAGTAACATTGGTGGTGATAACCCCTTACTGCTAAAACTGATCTATGAGTCGGATTATTTTACAACGGATATCGATTCGGCAATAGCACCATCCCCATTTACTGTGATAGCCAACGATCTTCAACTGCCTCTGGGAACATATTACGATACCCTCCTGATTTCTGCTCAAAAAGCCATCAACTCCCCAGAGACAGTCATTGTTAAGTTCAACATGATTGAAGGCTTGAGCCAGCCAGAGATCTATTTATCAAAAGACAGTTATACAATCCCTGTGCAAGAG
>Ga0315548_1003113_pt1 | contig 12595 bp, 15 predicted proteins | sample SalMarSW160110MG_2_FD_202540 | JGI IMG/M metagenome (GOLD analysis project Ga0315548, IMG submission 202540) | Salt marsh sediment microbial communities from the Plum Island Ecosystem LTER, Massachusetts, United States - Salt Marsh Sediment SW1601-110 ... | reverse complement strand
GGGAGCGGTTCATTCTGCGGTTGTCTCTGATGCCAAGAAGGGATTGCCTTTTAAGGGGGAGGCCTTCACTGTCCTTGTTTCCATGCGCTTTTTCCATCATCTTCACAAAAAAGAAGAGCGCGAGTTCATCCTCAAGGAGTTCTCCACTGTCTCCTCGAAATGGGTGATTCTTACCTTCTACAAAAGAAACCTCCTTCATTCTCTCCAGAGAAAACTGCGCAGAAGAATAAAGAAAACCAAGCGGAGAATCAGCATGATCTCGAGGAAGGAATTTCAGCAGGAGGTGAATCAGGCAGACCTATCAGTGGCTAAGGTTTTTCCTCTCTTCAGAATTTTCCATGCTCAACATATCGTTCTTCTCCGAAAATCCTAAAACCTTATTTTAATCCCCACTTTTAGGCTAAGACCAGAAAAGTCTACCACAGCCTCCTTCACTTCAGAGACATCAGAGCCGGCTGGCTTGTTCTTACGGATAAAGAGAAGAGGATAGGTTGTATCGCCCCCTCCCATTCCCTGATAGAAGTATAGTTTTCCTTCTTCTGTGGAAAGGGAGCCTTCGGAATCTCTGTAGGTGTTCTTTCCTTCAAACCCTGTGATCCGGGCGTAACGCCCCAAGGCTTCAATGACAAAACTCAAAGGAGGGGATATCTTCCATTCAAACCCGAAACCACCAAAGAAACCAAGATCCTGGGCCTTAGCTTGTCCCTGATGTTCTTCCCAGAGTTCCCCTCTCTCCAATCTATACAGATAAACACATTCAGCAAAATAGTACTCCACACCGGTCTTGAGGTAAAATGAGGAGAAGGGGGAGAAGGCAAGAAAAATTCTCAAGGGAAGAGCCTGGATTTTGGGTTGAGTGATGAAACTCTGAGTGGTGGTGTCGTTCATCCTGAAGTCCACTTGACTCTTCTTTTCGCCTTGAAAGAAATCTGCTCCCAGTCCCACAGAAATATCAGAGAAGAGAGAAAAGCTTAATTCTCCTCCAAAGACATAACTCAGTCGCACAGATCGGACCTCTCCGCTTCCTTCTAAGGAAAGAGCACCCCTGTAGAAATCAGCCAGACCCCGGGTTCCTGTGTTTAGGTCTCCACCATTGATGAAACCTATGCCTCCAGAGAGGGAGAGATCAAACCGGTGCTTGATAGGCGGAGAGGGAGGAGGTATTGTCGGATAAACCTTGATTTCGGTCGGTTCTTCTTTTGAGGTTACCTCCTTGACTTCCTGTGCTTTTTCTTTTCCCTTCGGAGGAAGAGGACTGATCACCACAACCAAGCTTTCGTGAACATAGCCAGAGGCAGACTCTTCTTCATCGGTCTCTATTCGGATCTGATACCACTCTCCCTCCTTGCCCGATGAGTTAAGGATGGTTCCCTTGGGCACTTGCTTGATGATGATGCTTCCGATATCAGGTTTAAGCCTTATGTTGGCCTGTTCGGTAACCACCTTCAACTTATAGGGGACTTCCTGGGCGAGGATGTCCATGACTAAGAAGAAGAGGACAAGAAAGGGTAAAATGAGAATTCTTCTCTTCATAGGCGAAAATTCTCTCCAAATTATAGATAAGCTATTTTCCTCTGTCAAGGAATCTGACTTTGCGAGAGTAAGCATCGGCAAATTCTAAACAGTCAGGTAAGCTGATGAGGAAGTCATCCGCAGGCGAGCGGGCATGGTTCCTCTCAATCCTCGCTGGGGAAAATTTGTGGGCTGACGAATCAGCTTACCTGACTGTTCCCAAAATCATCACGGAAACGGAAATGCTATCCTGATTTTGCTGTTTCTTGGAAAAAGTGCTAATATTTATTAAAATTCTGAGGAGGAGACCATGACGGATTCTCAGAGACAAAAAACTGCGATAGCATTCCTTTTTGCTCTTTTTTTCCTTTTGATTTCCACCAGCACGCTTCTCGGAGAGAAAGCTCCAAAGATAAAATTTGAGCATGAGTCCTGGGATTTTGGCAGAGTAAATCAAGGAGAGATGCTGACCCATGTCTTTCCTTTCGGAAATGAAGGGGATGATACCCTGCATATCAACAGGGTGCGGACTTCGTGTGGGTGCACGGCTGCCCTTGTCTCTGAGGAGAAGGTTGAGCCCGGAAAGACGGGTGAAATAAAGGTCGATTTCAACACACAGGGGTATGAAGGCGAGGTCAGCAAATACATCTATGTAGAGACCAATGATCCTCAAAATCCGAAAAAACAACTGACAGTCACAGCCCGGATAAACGTTCCTCCTCGCCCGAGAATAGACCTGGATCACTACAGTATAGACATCGGTCTGATCCTGGATACAGAGGAAATCCGAGCCAAGACAAAGATCAGAAACAAAGGCGAATTGGAATTGAAAGTGGACTGTTCTCATCAGGATGCAACATTTTATCGAGACGGGAAGGAGCTCTCTTTCCCCCTTAGAATCCCAGCGGGGAAGGAGGAAGTAGTGGAGATAAAGATCCCGCCTCGCCAGAAAAACGGATTGATCCGGGAATATGTCTTGATTAAATCCAACGACCCTTATCGAGGAACTCTCTCCTTGTATTTGAGCGGTTATGTAGTGACGAAGAGGCAGCTCAAAGAGCTTTTTGCAAAATACAAGGATATTATAGATTAGCTGTTCTCCATGATTTTTTTGGCCAACTTTCTGAACGCTTTGTCCCGGATACTTCACATTCTCTTGATGATCTATTTTTGGGTTGTTATTCTGCGGGCCATCCTTTCCTGGGTGAATATTCCAACCCTTTACCAGCTCCATGTCATTCTCTATTATTTGACTGAGCCAGTGTTGCGTCCTTTCCGCAGAATCATGCCTCCCTATAGACTGGGAGGGATTGATATCAGCCCCATCCTTGTGATTTTGGTCATCTTATTTGTGGATTCATTCCTGGTCAAATCTCTTTCTCTGTACGCTCATCAACTGCTGAGAGAGCAGACCATGCAATTTTGATAGATTCGAGTCCATCCAAACGTCTCTATAAGAGGAGTTATGATGGCGGAAGACGAGAGGGTCTATCTTTCCATAAAGGTTAAAGCGCGGGCTCGAAAGCGCCGAGTCGAAAAGACAGGACCTTCAGAATATAGAATCAGTGTAATTTCTCCTCCTTCCAAGGGAAAGGCCAACGAAGAAGTGGTCAAAGCCTTGGCCTCTTACTTTGACCTTCCCCCATCTCAAATAAGGATCATAAGCGGGATAAAATCACCGCGAAAAAGAGTTCTTATCGAGGCGCAGGAACGACTGGTTTCAGGATATAAGCAAGATAAGGAACCCGGATAAGGATAAGAAAGGATGGAAATCTACAACTTAGTCAGCTTGGTGGGGATTTTTGTCCTGGCCGGATTCGCCTGGCTTTGCTCCTCTAACAAGAGAGTAATCAACTGGCGGGTCGTTTTCTGGGGAATCAGCCTTCAGCTTTTGTTTGCTCTTTTCATATTCATGGTCCCAGTGGGGACCAGGTTTTTTCTCTTTGTGAATAAGATCGTTGTTGTTGTCTTGGATAGTGCCACAGCCGGAGCTAAGTTTCTTTTCGGACGCCTTGCCCTGGCGCCCAAAAGGTTGAAAGCCCTCTCTCGCTTAGGATTCCGGGCACTGCTGGCTGCTACTCTTGCCTGCCTCATGACCGGAGCGGTCGCGGGTTTGTTTTTTACCAAAGGGTCGATTCTCTTCGGGAAATAGAAAAGGGATTTCCTTGTGTTTTTGTTTTTTATTGTTAAAATATTTGTTGCGTGCGTCGAGATAACCAGGAAGAGGTGAGAAAGATGTCAAAATTTTTGAAAACCATACTTTGGGCTACTGATTTCTCAGATGAAGCCCAAGAGGCCTTGCTCTATGCCCAGGCTTTTTCGAAAGCCTTTAAGGCACGCCTCATCGGTCTCCACGTGGTCCCTGATTTTACTCCTGCCTTTTATAACATGGGCTCGGTCATCCAGGGAGAATTGGCCAAAAAAGTGGATTCAATGAAGAAAGAAGCTAAAAAAAGGCTTGAGTCCATAAAAAAAGCAAAGAGAATTCCCTTCGAAATCATTGTTCAGGAGGGAACCGCTTCCAAAAAGATCCTAGAGACTGCCCAGGAGAAAAAGGCGGATCTCATCGTGATCGGGAGAAGGGGGTTATCGGTCATAGAGAAACTCTTTATCGGGAGTGTGGCTAACCAGGTTCTGAGGAATTCACCGATACCCATCTTGGTGACCAAAAAGAAGACAGGGAAGCCTCAATTCAAGAAGCTTCTGGTGCCCACGGACTTTTCTGATCAAGAGGAGGTGGAGAGAGATTTTGCCTGGAAATTGGCCTTGGGTTTGGGCGCATCGGAGTTGACTCTTCTCCATGTTCTGGAACTCCATGATTATGAATTTTCACCAAAAGTCCTGGATGAGATGTTTAACACGGTGCTCAAAAGACTCAAGCAGAGGAAAAAAAGAGAGAAAAAGGGCCTGAAGGTCGGCGAAGATATATACAGAGCCGTCAACGCCTCCATAGGAATCGTGGATTATGCCGAGACCCATCATTATGATCTCATCGTCATATCCACCTGTACCCAAAGCAAGCTGGAACGGTTCTTCTTAGGAAGCACCACTGAGAAAGTAATATCTTATGCCCATATTCCTATCTTTGCCATTCCCCCTTCCCGTTGTGCTGGTTAAAGGTGGCAGATAATAAACTCTACTGGGTCGCTTTAAACCTTGCCTTAACTGATAACTTACGGGCTGTTAAGAAGGTTGTCGATCATTTTCATTCAATAAGAGATGTCTTCCTTGCTTCCCGAGATGACCTTCTGGTCTTGGGCATAGGAGAAGACAATGTCCAAGCGCTCATTTCGTCTTCGCTTCTTGATCAGGCTTCCGAGGAGATTGAAATTTGCAGGAAAAAGGACTATTTCATTCTGACTCAGGAGGAGGAGAAATATCCTGCCTATCTTAGAGAAATCTTTGATCCTCCGGTCGTCCTTTACGGTGCTGGCAGGATGGAAACGCTCGCAGGACCTTCGGTCTCCATAGTCGGTGCCCGCAAAGCCTCTCCCTATGGAATAGCTGCGACAACCAGGTTGGCCTGTGATCTGGCATCGAGGGGGATGGTTGTGGTCAGCGGCTTAGCCAGAGGAATTGATTCTGCCGCCCATAGGGGAGCATTGAAGGGAGGAAAGACAGTCGCCGTGCTGGGTTCCGGTCTGGAAAACCTCTATCCCAGGGAAAGCAGGTTTCTCTTCGAGAAAATCATGGAGAAAGGAGCGGTTGTCTCTGAATTTCCTCTGAGCGCTTCTCCCTTAGGTTTTCATTTTCCTATAAGAAACAGGATCATCAGCGGGCTCTCACATGCCCTGGTGGTGGTGGAAGCCGCCCGAAGAAGCGGGTCGCTCATTTCGGCCCGGCTGGCACTGGAGCAGAACAGGGAGGTCATGGCTGTTCCGGGAAATATCACCTCCGAGCTCAGCCAGGGAACCAATTGGTTAATCAAATCAGGGGCCAAACTTGTTACAAATTGGGAGGATGTTGTCGAAGAGTTGTCTTCTCCTCTCAGGGAGCAACTTCTCTCACAGGAAAAGAAGCAGGAGGTTCCTGCGGCCATAAACCCTCAGGAGAGGGGGGTTTTTGATCTCTTGAAGACGGATTCCCTGACTCACATCGATGATTTAGTGGAGAGGAGCGATTTTTCCGTCTCCGAAGCCTTGTCCATCTTGCTCAGCTTGGAGCTTAAAGGATTGATCACCCAAGCTCCGGGAAAATATTTTCAGAGGAGCTGGTGATGGCAAAGCGTCTGGTTATCGTTGAATCTCCTGCAAAAGCGAGAACCGTACACCGCTACCTGGGAAATCAGTATCTGGTTAGGGCCTCCATGGGTCATATCCGCGACCTACCTAAGCAAAGATTGGGAGTGGATGTTGAACACGATTTTGAGCCTGAATACGAAGTCATTCCCGAAAGAAAAAAGACAGTAGCGGAATTGTGCAAGTTTGCCAAGCAGTGTGAAGCCGTGCTTCTGGCTGCTGATCCCGACAGAGAAGGAGAGGCCATCTGCTGGCATCTGAGCAAGGTGCTGAGGAATGAGAATAGAAACATCAGCCGCGTTCTTTTCCATGAGATCACCAAGAAAGCTATTAAGGAGGCCTTTGACCATTTAGGACAGATTGATCAGGGCAAGATTAATGCCCAGCAAACCAGAAGAATCCTGGACAGATTGGTCGGCTATCTCATCAGTCCTCTTCTTTGGAAAAAGATCGGAAAGGGGCTGAGTGCCGGACGAGTCCAGTCCATAGCCTTGCGCTTGATTTGCGAGAGGGAAAAGGAGATAAAAAATTTTGTTTTGGAGGAATACTGGACGATTACCGCCCTTCTTCAGGCAAGTCAACCTCCCTCATTCAAGGCTACCCTGAGCAAGATCGGAGGAAAGAAGGCCAAAATAGAGAATGAAAAAGAAGCCAGCGCCGTCGTTACTGAACTTCGCCAATCATCGTTTCTTCTGGAAAAGATCAAGGTTCAGGAGAAGAAAAAAACACCTCCACCCCCTTACATCACCAGCACTCTCCAGCAAGATGGCTTTCGTCTTCTTCGCTTTTCTGTGAAAAAGACTATGGCTGTCGCACAAAGGCTCTATGAAGGGCTGGAACTCGGGGATAAAGGACTGGTTGGTTTAATCACTTACATGAGGACGGATTCTGTTCGTGTTTCTGATGCAGCTCTCTCCCAGGCCCGAAAATATATTCAGAAAAGTTTTGGTCCTGCTTATCTTCCTAAGAAAGCTCGCATTTATAAGAATAAGAAAAAAGCACAGGATGCTCATGAAGCCATCCGCCCCACCACCATTTTTCTTCCTCCCCAGGCAGTGAAACCTTATCTTAAAAATGAAGAACATAGACTTTACAGCCTGATATGGAATCGTTTTATCGCATCTCAAATCAATGCAGCCCTGATCGAAGAGACGGAATTTTCGATCAAAGCTTCTCACTGCCAGTTCACGGCCAAAGGGGAAGTGGTAAAGTTTGAAGGCTATCTAGCGCTCTATCCGAGGTTGAAAAAAGAAGAAAAAATTTTGCCCAAAGCAGAGGAAGGAGAGGAATTGAGGCTTCTTGAGCTGGATCCTCAGCAGAATTACACTCAGCCTCCGCCTCGATACACCGAAGGAAGTCTGGTCAAGGAGCTTGAGGCAAAGGGAATCGGGCGTCCCAGCACCTATGCTCCCATCATCTCTACTCTGCAGGACCGAGTTTATGTGGTCAGCGAAAAGGGCAGGTTTATCCCTACAGATTTGGGGCTATTTGTGACCGATTATTTGATCAAAAATTTTCCTGATTTGATGGAGTTTGAATTCACAGCCCGGCTGGAGGAGGAGCTTGACCATATCAACGAGGGCCAGCTGGATTGGTTGACCTATCTGAAATCTTATTATTCACTGTTGAAGAAAGACTTAAGCGAGGCCATGAAAAGTGAGGGAGTAAAAGGCAAAGGCATACCTGTGGAGGACGTCTGTCCTGAGTGCGGACGTCAGCTTGTTATCAAGGAAGGGCGATACGGCCGTTTCCGCTCATGTTCTGGATACCCTGAGTGCAGGTATAGAGAAAGCATGCTCAAGAGGGAAGTCCAACCCTTGGATGAGAAATGTCCTGTTTGTGGCTCAAACCTGGTTATTCGTTCAGGGAAATACGGAACCTTTGTTGCCTGTTCGAATTATCCCCAGTGCACCTACACCAAGAAGGAAAAAGTGGATACTGGGATTTCCTGTCCATCAGGTTGTGGAGGAACGATAGTCCGCAGGAAGACCAAAAAAGGGAAAATCTTTTTCGGTTGTAGCAACTTTCCAAAGTGCAGATTTGCCACTTGGGATGAGCCCTTAGCGCGCCCCTGTCCCAAATGCGGCCAGGCGTTTATCCTCCGCAGACACACAATAAAAGGAAAGCCTTATCTATACTGTAGTAACGAGAGATGTGATTACAAGGAGGAAGTAGAGGAGGAGAGGATCTGGGAGAAGGAACCTGACTCTTCTGAACAAGGATAAGGTTTTTGGAAATGGTTTCGCTCCCTAAAATGAGTGAGTCACCATGAAAAAGGAGCTTAAGGCGTTTCTTGACCATCTTCGATATGAGAAGAACGCTTCTCCCCATACAGTGGTGAGCTACCGAAGAGATCTCGACCAGCTGGCCGATTATCTGGAAGAAAAAAAGGTGGCCTTGAAGGAAATAGACAATTTTATCCTGCGTGGTTTTTTGGCCAGACTCCATGAAAGGAAAAACAAAAGATCTACCATAGCCCGCAAACTGGCATCCATCCGTTCGTTTTTCCAGTTTTGCTTGAAGAGACGCTGGCTGGAAGACAATCCTGCCCGAGCGGTGGCCACTCCCAAGCAGGAAAGACATGTTCCTTCCTTTTTGTCCGAGGAGGAGATGAGCCATTTTTTAGATTTGCCCCACAAGAGTGAAAGAATCTTGGACTTGAGAGACAAAGCTCTTCTGGAGTTGCTCTATGCGACAGGAATTCGAGTGGGAGAGCTGGTAGGAACGAACCTGGAGGACATGAACTTTGCCGAGCGGTTGATCATAATCAGGGGAAAAGGCAAGAAGGAGAGGCTTTTGCCCTTTGGGAAGAAGGCAGAGGAGAGTTTGAGGGCTTATATTCCTAAGAGAAGCCTGATCAATAAGGGAAGAATCGAGGAGGAACCACTCTTTCTGAATTTCCGCGGTATGAGGCTTTCGGCTCGGTCGGTAGAGAGGATCGTGGATAAGTACCTTCGGAGAGCTGCGCTTCGGCGCAAGATAAGCCCCCATTCCCTCCGTCATTCTTTTGCCTCACATCTTTTAAGTCGGGGAGCTGATCTGAGGGTAATCCAGGAACTCTTGGGTCATGAGAGCCTGGCCACCACCCAAAAATACACCCATATCGATCTAAGACAATTGCTGGATGTTTACCGCAAAAGCCATCCCCGTTCCTAAGAGAAGGCTGGCTGCCTTTCATAAGAAGAGTTGCCTCTCTCCATAAAGATATCGCAAACTCGGGTTGTCCTCTAAAACCCTGCCTTGTGAACAATCGTTGACTTTCTCCCACCCAGGATCAACTGTAATAGATTGAAATTAAATAAGATATGAATTTCCTTGGATGGCCTGAATGTTGCATAACGATAAGCGAAAGGAGGTAACCATGAAAGATTTAAAGGTCAAAGGCTTGGTTTTCAGCGTGATGATCGGCTTTCTGCTTTCCTGTTTTTTAGCTTTTTCTGCTCAGCCCGCTTCAAAAGCCAGCGGGAACAAGATCAATATCAACACAGCATCGGCTAAAGAACTGCAGGAGCTTCCTCGAATCGGCCCCAATGTGGCCCAGAGAATCATCGACTTCCGGAAGGAACATGGAAAGTTCAAGAGGATTGAAGAGATCATGAAGGTAAAAGGAATAGGTGAGAGGACGTTTGAAAGGATAAAAAATCTTATTACAGTTGGAGCGAAAGCCGAATAGGAGAAGGGAAAAATTCCCTTCTCCTCTCCCATTTATCTTGGAGCAGGAGATTTTTTAAGATAGTCGGTGATGAATTCTTTCAATTTCTTAAGTGCCTGGCCACGATGACTGATCTTATTTTTTTCCTCAGGCCGAAGCTGAGCAAAGGTTTTTCCAAGGGGTGGATAACAAAAAATTGGATCATAACCGAATCCGTACCGGCCTTTCTTCTCAATGGCGATGACACCTTCCACACATTCTGTGATTTCCTTGAGCACATTTTCTTTTCGGGATAGGACAAGAGCAGAGACGAAGCGGGCCTTCCGCCTTAGGGCAGGAACTTCTCTCATCAATTCCAGTACTTTCTGAATGTTTTTTTCATCAGTGGCTTGAGGCCCTGAAAATCGGGCTGATAAAACTCCAGGTGCTCCTCCCAGGTGTTCGATTTCCAGTCCTGAATCTTCAGCCAGGGTGAGTCCGGGCCAAAATCGGCTGTAGAAGAGGCTTTTATCTCGGGCATTCTCCATGAAGGTGTGTTTGTTCTCCGGAAATGTTATTTCCAAGCGAACAGTGCCAAGATGGGAAATCTTGATGGGGAGGGGAGTAAGGAAAGCCTGAATCTCTTTGGCTTTTGATCGATTTGTGGTGGCAATCAGAAGATGATCTTCAGTCAATCTTGATTTCTTGAATGTCTTCGATATCCAGAAGTCCCTGGTTAAATCGCTGTTCCTTTTCTTCTGCGGCAGTAAAGGAAAAATCGACAACAGAGAAGATTCCTTCCTTCTTGAGGGCAAGTTCCCGGAATTTTATTCCCTCGTGAAGGGCCAGTTTTTTGATATGAATCAGGACATCTTTTGAATATTTTGCCTTAAGGTGATAACGGTAAATTGATTTTTTCATGTATTGTCCTTCGATCTGTCGGAAAATGACTAAGGTCAGGATGATGATGGCGGTGAAAATGATGGCGGGAAGATAGTAACCGGCTCCGATAACGATTCCCAGCCCTCCCACTGCCCAAAGGGTAGCTCCTGTGGTCAGGCCAACCACGGCGCCTTGGGCTTGAATGATTGTCCCGGCTCCGATAAAACCGATGCCTGTGATTACTCCTGCTGCGATGCGGGTGAGATCTCCCCCGCTTCCTTCTTTTCCCTGGAGAATGAGCCCTGATACGATCATAACCATGGTCGAGCCTACACAGATGAGGATGTTTGTCCTGAAGCCCGCTGGTTTTTGGCTGGTTTCTCTTTCTAGGCCTATCAGGCCTCCTAACCCGACGGCAAGAAGAAGTTTAAGTGTTATTTCCAGAATACTCATTTGTTTTCCCCGAGATTCTGCATGTGGCTAATTTATCACAACTGTGGTTTTAAAAACAAGAGATTCCTATTCTCTTAACTATAATCAAAATCGTGATGAATTTAGATTTATTTGATGGATTGAAGAGGGTGAGGGCGGGGGGTGAGGAAGCCCCTGTGAGGACTGAGCGGGCATGGTTTCTCTCCGCAGGAGAGAAGAGCGAAGTCCGAACGGGAGCTGATTTTTCTCGCTGGGGAAAATCAGCGTGCTGACGACCCCCCACGCTCACCCTTAACGAAAAAAATGCTTTCTTCTCTGCTTCAAATCTCCAGTTCCATCTTTTCAAGGAGCAACTCTGTCCCTTGTAGCATCTTCAGTTCCCTGGATCCACAGTGCTCACAGATAAAAACAAAGTCTTTCTTCACCGTCTTTTTGTGGCATTTTTGGCACTCTATTTTGAGGGGGATATCTACTATCTTCAAAATGGCTTCAGCGGCGATGGTGTCCTTTTTGTAGATATCAAAGGCGGTTTCCAGGAATTCAGACACGACTCCTGAGAGGGCTCCCACGCGAAGTTTGACTAATGTGACTTTTTTAGCTCTTTTTTCTCTGGCTTTCTCTTCCAGGATTTCAAAGAGGTTGGCTACGATGGAAAGTTCATGCATACTGTTTCCGCAATGTCTGGAGTGAGGAGAGAAAGAAGTTGACCAGCTCTTCTATTCCTGTGCCTTTGAGGGCAGAAGTGATGAAGACTTCGAGTTCAGGATTTAGCTCTAAGGCTTCTTCTTTTGATCGTTCAATATCAAAAGGGAGAAGAGGGACGAGGTCTGCTTTGGTGATGATCAGACAATCCGCGGTGGTGAAGGCCTTGGGATACTTTTTCGGTTTGTCATCTCCTTCTGGAGTAGAGAGAAGGACACATCTGAGCGTTTCGCCCAAATCATAACTTGCGGGGCAAACCAGGTTGCCCACGTTTTCGATGAAGAGAAAATCCAGGTTTGCGGGAATTTTCGGGAAAATCTTGCCGACCATCTTGGCCTCGAGGTGGCAGGCTCCGCCAGTGAGAATCTGCCAGGCCGGAATTCCTTTTGCCCTTATTCTCTCCGCGTCCCTTTCTGTTTCAATATCTCCTTCAATAACACCCATCTTGTAGGGTGGCTTCAACTTCTCGGATATCCGCTCCAGAAGAGTGGTTTTTCCAGCGCCTGGAGAGCTGAGAAGGTTGATGGTTAAAATCCCCTTTTTGGTGAGTTTTTTTCGAATTTCCGAGGCGATCTTCTTGTTGGATCCAAGAAGCTCTTCTAGGACAAGGATTTCTTTTTTTACCATTTCATCACTCTCTAAGGACTTTCTTAACTTCCCTGACGATGGAAGGAAGGGCCGCTTTCATTTCTGGAGTCAAGTTTTCTCCGAGATTATATATGTTTTTGGCCTCCACTGCTATAATCCTGATTTCTTTGGGCATTTTGAGGCCCAGCTTTTCCCCGATTTCCAAAGTCTGGGGAACAGAGACATAGTGGGGAGAGGGACCGGGGATATGCCTCAGGTCCTTTTTCTCGAGAAGATGGATGCGGCCAGTATGAGGATGAGGCTTTTTGATCGTATCGACGATGATGAGTTTGTCATAGCCCGCCACAACATCCAGAAGGGAGAGTCCGGAGAGGCTGCATTCTTCAAAGTCTACGTGTTTAAGCCAGGTTGAGCCCTGTTTTTCGGTCCGAAGCTCTTTCTTCAGATGACGGATAACATGGATGCCCACTGCGTCGTCGCCGTACAATTCATTACCTATTCCCAGGACAAGCGTTTTCATTTTTATAAGAGAAAAATGTCGGAGCAGGCTAATTTTTTTCTTTTTTAGATTTAGGAAGGAGGACGGTGAAAATACTGCCCTTTTCCAGTT
>Ga0315548_1003112_pt1 | contig 12595 bp, 12 predicted proteins | sample SalMarSW160110MG_2_FD_202540 | JGI IMG/M metagenome (GOLD analysis project Ga0315548, IMG submission 202540) | Salt marsh sediment microbial communities from the Plum Island Ecosystem LTER, Massachusetts, United States - Salt Marsh Sediment SW1601-110 ... | reverse complement strand
TTGAACCAGAAATCGCCCGCGAAAAAATCATGGAACCCCTCCTACAGGCTGGGGAAGACGTTTGGAAACAGTTGGACATGGACGTCAAGACCTCAGGAGGAGGCTACATGGGACAGGCGGAAGCCGCGCGTATGGCAGTTGCAAACGCGCTACTGAAATGGACGAAAAGCACTCACTTACGCACAGTTTTCACCGAATACGATAGAACCATGATTGCCGGAGACTCCCGAAGAAAAGAACCCAAAAAGTTCGGAGGCCCTGGCGCACGCGCAAGGGAGCAGAAAAGCTACAGGTAAGGAGAAAACGGTAATGATAATTCCTGTGAGATGTTTCACTTGCGGCAAGCTGATTGGTGATCGCTGGGAAGAATTCGCCCGGAGAATAAAAACAGGCGAAAACGCCAGCGACGTCTTGGACAGCTTGGGAATCAAAAGATACTGCTGCAGGCGAATGCTACTTTCAAACGTGGAAATAATAGACGAAGTTCTGCGCTTTTATGAAGAGGCGGAAAAAAGAAAAGAAGCCCGAAACCTATACTAAATTTCTTAACTTCTCAAGTTCAACCCGAGTTTCAGTCTTTATATAAGGGGGCTATAGTCTCCGTGAGCACATCAGTTCTCAGACATTCTCGCAAAGACCAGTTAGTATGAGTATAGCTCTCCGTAGGGTCTTTTGGAGACTGGCGCTATTTTGCGGAACTTTGCGCTCATGACTTTTCCAAAATCAAAACCAAAGTGACCGCAGTATTCCTTGACCAGACTTTCAATCACTATGCTGTCGCGTTTGCCAACTTTCCTAACTTTAGTTCCCTTTCCCACTTCAAGTATGTTGTCGCGCTCGTAAATGACACCGCCATGCATCCCCGTGCCCACGAACCTTGCCTTACAACACTCACCCTCGGACAAGTTCAAACCCAGAACGAGAATTACGCCGCCTGCCATGTACTCGCCTAGAAAGTCCTGTGCAGTTCCGCCTATGACCAGCTGCGGTTTTTTGCCTTGATACTCCTTCATGTGGATGCCTACTCTGTATCCCACATCATCACGAACAAAGATTTTTCCGCCTCGCATCGAGTAACCAGTTATGTCTCCAGCGTGACCGTGAACGACGATTTGCCCCTCGTTCATTGTGTTGCCGCAACCGTCCTGCGCGTTTCCGTGAACCACAATTCTAGGCCCGTTCATAAAAGCACCCAAATCGTTCCCCGGAGTCCCGTAAATATCGATTTGAACTTCTGCGTCTAAGTCGGTTCCGATGTAACGTTGCCCATAAACGTTGTGAACCTCTATTTTTTCAGCGCCGTTGCTACTGATGGCTCTTAAAAGGCTGTTAAGGTCTTTATAGTGCATGCCATCAGCGTCGATTTTCCACACTTCATTTTCTACCTTTACACGTGGAAGAAACTTGGCGCTGATTTCTGCAATTACTTTTTCTTCTTCCAGCATAGCTATCAGTCTCCCGCCATCTTCACGCCTAGAATTTTCAGCTCGGTCTCCGTTAGACCCACACCGCGAAGAGCCAAACGGTTTCCACGTAAACTCTCGATAGCGTTTATGCCCATACCGCCCATCATGTCCTTAATCTCTAAACTCCAGCCACGGAGCAGATTCACCAGCCGCTCTGAAGCTATATCAGGATTAACTCGCTTAGAAATCCACGGATCGCTCGTCGCGATGCCCCATGGACATTTTCCAGTGTAACATCTCTGGCAAACAGTGCAACCAATAGCTACAAGCGCAGCAGTAGCAATGTACACGGCATCAGCACCTAATGCTATGGCTTTAACAACGTCAGCGCTACTTCTAATGCCGCCAGCCGCAACGATAGAAGCCTGGTTACGGATACCTTCCTCACGCAAACGCTGGTCAACCTGCGCAATAGCCAACTCGATGGGAATGCCCACGTTGTCTCTGATAACCTTCGGCGCAGCACCAGTGGCACCTCTAACACCGTCCAACGCTATAATATCAGCGCCAGCGCGAACCATACCGCTGGCAATCGCAGCTGAATTATGAACCGCAGCAATCTTCACCGCGATGGGCTTGGTGTAGTCAGTAGCCTCTTTCAACGCATAAATCAGCTGCCTAAGATCCTCTATAGAGTAAATGTCATGCTGAGGAGCAGGAGAAAGCGCATCCGTACCCGTAGGAATCATACGCGTTCGGGCAACGTCCGCGGTGACTTTCTCGCCTGGCAGGTGCCCACCTATCCCCGGCTTCGCACCCTGCCCAATTTTGATTTCCACAGCAGCCCCAACATCAAGATACTTCGGATGCACGCCAAATCGACCTGAGGCGACTTGAACGATTGCATGGGAGCCGTACTTGTACAGTTTTTGATCTAAACCGCCCTCGCCAGTGTTAAAGTAAGTCCCGCATTCCGTAGCAGCACGAGCCAATGCCTCATGGACGTTTAAGCTTATAGCACCGTAGGACATGGCGGAGAACATTATCGGCGTGTCTAAGCGCAGTTGAGGAGCCAACTCCGTTTTCAACACAACGCTACCATTTTCTAGTTCCATTTCCAGCTTATCCGGTTTCGCGCCCAAGTAAGTTCTGATTTCCATAGGTTCCCGTAACGGGTCTATAGACGGATTGGTTACTTGGCTTGCGTTCAGCAAGAGCCTGTCCCAGTAAGTGAAGTATGGCTTGTCACAGCCCATGCCAGTTAGAATCACGCCGCCGGTTTCAGCTTGTTTTTTGACGTCTCTGATCGCTTCTAATGTCCAGTTGTAGTTCTCTGTGTTAGCGTTCGGGTTTTTTCTTATGGTTATGGCGTGGGTGGGGCAGAAAGTTACGCAGCGTTGGCAGTTAGTGCAGTTTTCGTCCCTACTGCAAATCACGTCGTCTTCAGCATCATAGTAGTGTGTGTCATACGTGCACTGGTTCACGCAGACTTTGCAGCGGATACATCTGTTTTGATCTCTTTCAACGAGGTATTCAGGAAGCAAGTAAGTTTTCACTTCATTTTCCCTCCGCACAAGCTAAGACCTCAACTGCCTTTCGATCACCGAGTTTACCGACCACAGGCTCGCCTCCTCTCGGATACCAGAACCTGTCCAGCGTTGGAGAAACAAGGCGCATAGCAGCCTCTTCAGAGGACAAATACAGAAAATCCCCTCTGGTGCCGGCGACGAGAGGCCGCAGTTTGATTCTGTCTGTCAGCCCAATCATCTCGCCATGGTGAGCCACAATGACACTGAAAGGTCCGTTCATCAACAAGCTTCCATAAGTCTGACGTAGAGTTCTAAGGACAAGTTGCTGTTTGGGTTCCATGACGTCTATTTCGCTCCACAGAGGCGCGGCTAAGATTTTGGAAACTATCTCGATTGGCAAATGCTGTTTACGCATGAGGAGGTCGAAAGCGTAAGCTAATACCTCCGTGTCTGTCTGCATGGTGCATTTGTAACCGTACATTTCCAAGTAGCGGCGGTTTATGCCGTAAGAGGAGAGTTCCCCGTTGTGCACTACCGTCCAGTCTAGGATGTTGAACGGGTGAGCCCCGCCCCACCAGCCTGGAGTGTTTGTTGGAAACCTGCCGTGGCATGTCCATAGGTATCCTTCGTATTCTTCTAAACGGAAGAAGTTCGCTATGTCCTCTGGGAATCCTACGCCTTTGAATACGCCCATGTTTTTGCCGCTTGAGAAAACGAACGCCTTGCCCGTTTCCGTGTTGATTCGCATTACCTTTTCTTTTACATAATCTTCTGCTGTCTGATTTTCAGGTCTCCGTTTTCCAGGTTGGACGAAGTACCGCCACACTAATGGTGGGTCTCGAACGTTAGCTTCTCTTGTAGGCATTTCCTCTTCGTGTATCACGTCAAAATTCTCACGCAGTAATCTATCCGTTTTTTCCTTCGCATCTTTGCTCAGGTACATTAGGTGAAAAGCGTAGTCATCTTGATGCTCTGGGTAAATGCCGTAAACTGCGAAGCCTCCGCCTAGACCGTTTCCACGCTCATGCATGTTCGCTATGGCTTTAACCGGGTCGCGTGCTGAGAATCGTTTGCCTTCCAAGTTCATCATGCCGAACAAGGAGCAACCGTCGAAGTCCTTGTCGTCATTGTAAGGATTGTTTATTTTGCTTAGATTCCGCATTTTATTCCCCCGGGTACAATTTTTTTCTCAAAGACCTCGACAAAGTGGCGAGACCAAAGGTTTCTGAGAGAAGTTCTTGTTTGAACTTTTTCACGTTGGCGCAGCTTTTCATGAGGTGGAATAGTATTCCCGCTCTTTCAATGTCGTTTATCAAGGTTATGCCTACGATCACGTTGTTCTTGAGCACCAGTTTCTTGTAGAGATTCTTCTCTGGGTCATGCTTGACCAAGAACTCATAGCTGTCATTTTCTTTAGGGTTAGCTATCCCGATAGATATGATGGGTATGCCGAAGTACTTCAGGGCGCTCATTGCGGTGCCGCCTGGATAACCCGCTTTTTTCCCAGCCATGTTATAGCCCGCAACTTTCCCTTCCAACTGGGCAAGGGGCCAGAGAGGCAGTAACCGATTTTCACCAAAAACGAAGTCGTAAGCTTCAGCGACATCCCCGCTGGCGTACACGTCTGAAACGTTTGTACGCATGAACCTATCCACGATTATGCCTCTATTCGTCTTCACGTCGGTTCCTGAGACAAGCTCCATGCGTGGAATAACGCCGATTGCAATTATCACCAAGTCGCATTGCAGTTGATCACCGTTAGTCAAGACTGCGCCGCCAACGACGTTGTCGTCTTCGGGTTTCCCGAGTATTCGCTGAACTGTTTGACCTGTGACAATCGTGACTCCTGCTTTTTTGATTACGTTTTCAACCATTTCTGAGGATTTCGCATCTAATATGAGGCTGAGGATTTTGTCTTTTAATTCCACCATGGTTACTTGTAACCCGCGTTTTACCAACGCTTCGGTAACGCTGACTCCGATGAGGCCAGCGCCGATGACCACGACCCTTTTGGCGGTCTCAATTTTTGCGGCTAAGCGTTCAGCGTCAGAAAGTGTGGTGAATGTGAACACGCCTTTCTTATCGGCGCCCTCTATTTTTGGGACGAAGGGTCTTCCGCCAGTGGCTATCAGTAATTTCTCGAAATTAACGCGGTCTCCTTTATCAAGCGCTACGTATTTGTCAGCCAGATTTAGGCTTACAGCGGTTCTTCCTGTTAGGGCTTGAACTTCGTTCTTTTCCCAGAATTGGTTGTCACGGCACTTCATTTTTTCGAAATTGGCTTTTCCGCTGACTAAATCGGAGATCATTGGGCGAGAATACTGCGGGCACGGTTCTTCTGAAATCACGGTTATTGTGCCTATGGGGTCTACTTCTCTGATTGCTTCAACCGCGCCGATTCCTGCCGCTGAAGCGCCTACAATCACGTACTTGGACATTAGGGCTTCACCTCTTTATACACCAAAGCGCCGTTGGGACAGTTAGCGACGCACGCTGGAACATCTAATTCCGAGCACAAGTCGCATTTTGAAACTACCTTGCCTGAAGCATCCATTTTGATGGCGCCATATGGACACACCATAATGCAGGTCCAGCAGCCTATACACTTCTCAGCGTCATGAGTAATCAACCCAGTTGCCTCGTCCTTTTGCATGGCGCCAGAGAGGCAAGCAGTAACGCAAGGTGCATCTTCGCAGTGTCTGCACTGGATGGCGAAAGAAACAGGTTTGTTCACTTCCAACCTTACTCGGCTGAGCGGTCGAGGATGTTCCCTGTTGTAGGCTTTTACTATGTCTTTTGATTTGGAGTGCTGGACGGTGCAGTAGACCTCGCAGAGTCCACAGCCCATACAGAACTCTTCCTTTGCTATGATTCTTTTCAAAGTTTACGCCTCACTTTTTTGTAAGCGGAAGCGGGAGCAGATGATCACAAGAAACAAGCGTTTGATTGTTTTTGTGCAGAAGACAGCGCTTTCGGTGACCGTTTGTTCGGTTAAGTTTGCGCAGTCTCTACAAGAGTTCATGGTCATTAGTATCGCCAGTTTCATGGAAGCCGCACAGTAGGTAGCATATATTCTATATAACTTTATTGAAAAGCATTTATATGTAAGGTAATGAGATATATAATATAAATGAAATATATGTAATGGTGAACGTGTATGGCAGAAAAAGACTTAGGATATAGAAGAGTCCAATGCACAGGAAGAGGCTCATACATCATATCCCTACCAAAAGAGTGGGTACAAGACATCGGGTTGAAAAAAGGAAGCGAAATCGCCTTCAACGTACAAGCCGATTCATCGCTAACTTTGGTTCCGAGAAAACTAAAAGAAAAATACGAAGAAGACGATAATGCTAAGCTTAAAGAATACTACATAAACGTCGAGCCAGCAGAAGAAGACCTGCATGCGACGCTCCACATGATACAAGCCCTATACGTCATAAGCGCTGACATAATACGAGTCCACTTCAAAGGCGTAGAAGACGCGTCAAAGCGTAAAACTGAGATAAGAAATTTCGCCAGAGACACTCTTTTAGGCGCAGAAATCATCGACGAAACTCCAGACGAAATCATGCTTCAAATTCTCATAAAACACTCAGAGTTTCCAATTGAGAAAGCAGTCAGAAGAATGGCTATCGTAGCGCTTTCAGCTAACAGAGAGGCCATTTCAGCGCTAAAAAACAGAAAACAAGAGTTATTCCAAAGCGTGATCAACGCCCGCAACGACGCAAATAGGTTAGGTCTATACGTTGTTCGCCAATTGAAGTTCGGCATAGAACGAAACCTGTTCAGAGAGCTAGGATTCAAAACCCCTAAAGAATTTCTATTGTATAGAATAACTGTCAACGACATAAAGAACATCGGCGAAAACGCAATGAACATAATCAATAATTTGGCAACATTCCAAAAACAAATCGATGATCAACTTCTCTTCATAAAAGAACCCATAGACGAAGAAGTATACTCGCAAATGCTCAATTTCAACTCTTTAGCGCACCAACTGTTCGAGGAATCCACAAAGGCAATGTTCAAAAGAGCATACAACGACGCCGAGAAAATAATCGCTAAACGCGGGTCTTTTGTAACGCTGGAGAATGAGCTTATCAGGCTTATGTCTAGCAAGAAACTGGACCCTAACGTCGCGGCGATTCTCAGGTTGATGCTGGACAGTTCAAGACGAATATTGGATTACGGTCAAGACATTGCTGAATTAACGCTGAACCGAACAGTAGAAGAAATATGCACCTCCTTCGAAGTCAAATAACCAACCCCTAAAACTTCACAGGACAACGCAGAACAAGCGCAAATTCCACAAAATGGACATCAAAGACAAACTATGCTCTTCCGAAAGATAAAATAAGAGCTAAACAAAAGGTATAGCCCTTGAGGCTAAAAGTGTGTCATCAATCATTGAAGACCTCATTGCCAGAAAAATCTTCAACAACAGAGGAGAAGAAACCATAGAAGTCGACGTTATAACAACGTCAGGCTTCGGAAGAGCATCTGCTCCAGCTGGAAAAAGCCGCGGCAAAGCCGAAGTGCTCTACTACCCGCAAGGCGGAGTAGACCAAGCGCTAAAGAAAGTCGATGATTTGATAGCTCCTGAACTAGCGGGTTTGAACTCTGATTTTCAAGAAGAAATCGACAACGCGCTCCACGAGATTGATGGCACAACGAACTTCAAGATTATAGGCGGAAACACCGCTTTTGCAATTTCGCTAGCCAACGCGGAAGCAGCGGCAAACTCGCACGGCCTTCTTCTATTCCAATTTTTAGGCGGAAACACCGCTAACACGCTTCCATATCCGCTTGGAAACACAATAAGCGGAGGAAAACACGCCCGTGGCAAAGCTCCAGACATCCAAGAGTACTTGGCACTTCCCCACGGGGCTGAAACATTCCTTGAAGCTGCAACAGCAAACGCTCAAATCCACAAAAAAATAGGAGACGCCTTAACAAAGAAGGATAAACTTTTCAACTGCGGAAAAAGCTCCGAAGGAGCATGGATTGCTAACATCGGAAACGTAGACGCTTTTGAAGTCATATCCAAAGCATGCGAAGAAGTGGGTAACGAGTTGGATTTTGAATGCAGTTTCGGCATTGATGTTGCCGCATCCTCGCTATGGAAGGAAAAAGAAAAGAAGTACATTTACGAGAGTGAAGGAAAAAAACGAGACACCGCTGAACAACTAGAATTTCTTTTAGACCTAATTGAGAAGTATCATCTTGCTTATGTTGAAGATCCCTTTCATGAGGAAGACTTTGAAAGTTTTGCTGAACTCACTAAGAAAGCTAAGAACTGTTTGATCTGCGGCGACGACCTGTTCACGACCAACAACGAACGATTAAACCATGGAATAAAGCTGGGCGCGGCAAACTCGATCATAATCAAGGTCAACCAGATCGGCACGCTCACAGACGCTTCGGAAACAATTGAAAGCGCACAAAAGTATGGATACACCACGGTAATGTCACACCGTTCTGGCGACACATGTGATTGGCACATAGCCCACTTGGCTGTGGCGTTTAAATGTCCAATAATAAAAACTGGAGTCGTTGAGGGAGCACGCATTGCGAAAATAAACGAGTTAGTGAGAATCGAGCATTTCTTAGGAAGCAGGGCTAAAATGGCCAATTTAAAAATAATCTAAGGAGAAAAGAAAATGACAGAAGATGAATTAAAAGAAAATCCATTCGAAACTAAGGTTGAAACGAATCAGGAAACACCAATGATAGATGAACTCTTGTTACCGCGAGACACACTATTATCAGCTGGGATACACATTGGAACAAGAATGAAAACCAGAGACATGGAACCATTCATATATCGTGTCAGACCAGACGGCTTGTTTGTTTTAGACGTTAAAAAAACTGATGAGCGCGTAAGAATCGCCGCCAAATTCTTGGCACGTTTCGAACACGCAAAAGTAGCGGTAGCAGCAGGTAGACTTTATGCGCACGAGCCAGTGAAGAAATTCTGCGAGTTAACAGGCGCTACGCCTGTAATAGGTCGTTTCATCCCAGGACTCTTATCGAACCCGTTGTATTCCAACCGCATCGACCCAGAAGTTATAGTAGTTTCCGACCCGAGAGCAGACGCTCAAGCTGTCAGAGAAGCCTCGAAAGTGGGAATACCAATAGTGGCGTTATGCAGCACTGACAACGAATTCGCCGGAGTAGACTTGATTATCCCAACAAACAACAAGGGCAGAAGAGCCTTGGCAATTATCTTTTGGCTCCTCGCAAGACAAGTTCTGCGAGAAAGAGGCGAACTAGCAGCCGACAAGGACCCGCCAGCGACGATTGAGGATTTTGAAGCCAAGCTCTCAAGGGACGAGGAGGACACCTAAGCCGATGGTGAAGATTCGGCGTCCACGCGTTGCAGGATCCTTCTACGAAGGAGACGCCGAAGAACTAAAAACGCAGATTAAAAATTGTTTCCTCCAAGAGTTTGGTCCAAAAAAACGTCCAAAAGTCAACAAAAGTGGTCCTAGAGAAGTAATTGGCTTAGTTTGTCCCCATGCGGGGTACATGTTTTCCGGCTCCGTGGCAGCCAACGCTTATTATGAACTGGCTCTGGACGGCAAACCAGACACAGTCGTGATTCTGGGTCCAAACCACACGGGTTACGGCAGTGCTTTGGCTTTGATGAATGAGGGTTTTTGGCGTACGCCGTTGGGCGACGTGGAAATTGACGGAGAAACAGCCAACCGCATAGTGCAGGAAACGCGCCTTGTGGATGTGGATGATCTTGCGCACCGTTTTGAGCATTCGATTGAGGTTCAGCTGCCTTTTTTGCAGTATCTCTACGGTTCTGAATTCAAATTCGTGCCAATATGCTTTCAGATGCAGGATTTATCGTCCGCTGTGGAGGTTGGAAAGGCGTTAGTCGAAGTTTTAGCCAGCAAGAACGCGGTGGTTATAGCTTCGTCGGACATGACCCATTACGAACCACAGGGAAACGCGGCTGCGAAAGACATGATGGCGCTTAAAGCTGTGGAAGCTATGGATGAAAAACGGTTCTACTCGATTATCGAAGCGCGAAATGTAACCGCTTGCGGCTACGGCCCAATAGCCGCGGTGATAACCGCTGCGAAAGGATTAGGCGCAAAAGAAGCAAAACTACTCTGCTACAAGAGCAGCGGAGACGTAACTGGCGACTACTCCAGCGTTGTCGGATATGCCGCTGTAAGCTTCAAAAAATAGCGAAGTCTTTTGTGCTCTGCAAAACTATAGCCCCCTTATTTAAAGACTGAAATATAGCTTGAACTTGTAGTTGATTTTGGCGTAGATTGATTTTTTCTAATTTGCGTTTCGGATGGAGTTACGCGGACGGGCTTGTTTATTCTGGAATCGCAAATGATAAAAGTCACTTACGGTCAACCTCAAAGGGTGCGGGGAGCAGTTCAATGGTTAATCGCGGACTCTACGTTGGAAGATTTCAGCCTTTTCATAAAGGTCACCTCGAAGCCATAAAAGATGTTTTGAAGGAAATTGAGGAACTAGTAATAGTCATCGGCAGCGCCCAGTACAGCCACAACATCAACAACCCTTTCACGGCAGGCGAAAGGCTAGTCATGATTTGCAGGGCGTTGCAAGAAGCAGGCATAGACTATTCACGACTTTGGGTAGTTCCCGTTCCGGATGTGCATTTGCATATGCTATGGGTTTCTGCGCTGGAAGGTTACACGCCGCGCTTCAACGTTGTCTATTCTAATGAACCTTTGACGCGGAGACTTTTCATGGAAGCGGGATACAAAGTTAAGAGAATACGGTTCTTCGAAAGAAAACTTTATACATCAACTCTCATACGAGAAAAAATGCTCAAAGGAAAGAGCTGGACGAAGCTGGTTCCCAAGAGCGTTGCTGATTTTATAAATGAAATAGATGGGGTCAATCGGCTTCGGGATTTGGCAAGAACCGACGAGATCTAACTATGAAATGGGCGCCTTACGACTACATAGGTTACTGCTGACGCGACTTGTGCTATCTGGTTCGTCGAATAGAGCTACACGACTATGGTTTCTGAGGTTCGGCGGTAAAGATACCACGCCAGAAGATACGTAGTAATTAAAACAGGCAATCCAGCTATGTACCAGAACGAGTTTGAGAATAAAGCAAAAAAGTTATTTGCCAAATGAAACGCAACCGCAACCAGATAAAACGGTACAGGCTTTTTCTTGGCTATGCCATAAGCAGTTATGCCAGTGCTGGAGGCATGAAAAATTACGCCAGACACCCTAGAAATGAAAGGCGCGCCTAAGGTGAAAACGTACAGTGCAAACTCGGTCACACCAAATCCCAATCCGACTAGAATTCCCAAGTCCAAAAGGGATCTTTCAGTTTCTCCGTGACGATAAAACAATGGAAAAACTTTGGCGAACTCTTCTATAAATGGCGCAAAAATGACTAATGATCATACTTGCGTGAATAACAACGGCATAGCTACACACAGAGAATTCGAGAATTCAGAGAAGAACACGGTAAAGGGCACACTCACTAGCAATCCTGAGATGAAAAAGAAGATTTTTTCCTTAATGTCTGGTCTATGAAGCGAGATTGCGGCTTTTTGCCCAGTTTCCATCCTAAAAGACCTACTGCGAATATAATCTTGTTTTCTTGCTTATCAGCGTTACCACTCGCCCATTGCTTCTCGCTCGCTTCAGAATATTTTGCTCTAAAAACTGCGAACCTTGCTTTCTTATAAGGCTAAAAGCCTGAACTTATCGGATTGCGCGGTTTCATTATCTCCCTAAGAAGCACCGTTGCGTAGGAACCCCGCAGCAGCATGAAACTTAAATCAGCTTCATGCTCTCCATGACCGTCGGCACAGGTCGAAATGCCCTGTAACTTGAAATCCTTTATCGGTGCAACAACCGCGCGCAATCCACCTTTTCTACCTATCTTGGGTATCGCGTTGACTCTGAAATTTTCTGTTTCGATGCCTTCTTCCTCGAGAATCTGGCTCTCTATTTGCCCCATAGCGCCTTGGGAAACCCTTTGTTTTAGTCCGATGAGCGGTAGCGCAACTCGCATTCTTCCAGCCTTAATCAATTTGTTAGCCTCCGCAACAGTTTCTGCATCTGCCACTTTAGCCACATTGACCATAGGCAAGCCTGAACGTTCCACGCTCACCAAGTAATCTCCAACTTCAGCCTTGTTCAAAGAAAAGCCGTTTTTGATTCTCTCACTTAAGAAACGATTAAACAGGTAAGACTGATACGCTTGGACAAAAAGCGCCTGAAGCTTAATTGGCAATTGCCTAAAGGCGCCAACGAAATCATCTGGTTTCTCAACCAAATGGCTGAGCATTAACCTTTCAAAACGGAGTTGTTTGGGAAAGTTTTGCAGCGCTTGTTTGAAATCCCGTGTTGACTGCAGTTCTGTGCGGGCGTTTCTGGACGAAGGATGCTCATGAACGCTTGGCTTAGCCAAAAAAAGCATTGCGGCTTCTTCAAAGTCTCCTTCAACAATAGCTTTCCCTACAACATGCGTTATGGGGCGAGTTGTTCCGAAGCGTTGATGCCCAAAAAAGTTCGGAATCCCACCAAAAGTTTCTATTGCTCTAGCGGTTTCAGTTATTCGCTTTTCTATGTTTGATTCTGAACGTTTAATCGCTTTGATTTTTATGGTGAAGTTGTTGCCTAGGATGTAATACGG
>Ga0315548_1003111_pt1 | contig 12601 bp, 12 predicted proteins | sample SalMarSW160110MG_2_FD_202540 | JGI IMG/M metagenome (GOLD analysis project Ga0315548, IMG submission 202540) | Salt marsh sediment microbial communities from the Plum Island Ecosystem LTER, Massachusetts, United States - Salt Marsh Sediment SW1601-110 ... | reverse complement strand
TGGAAAAATCTCCGCCAGTAACAACAGTAATTCCGCCCTTTGGGCAATAAGGGCCAAAACAATTTGGCCCCATAACTCTGATTTTCTTGTCTGCAATTTGTACAATCTGCTGTTCAATAATGCGGCCCTGCTCGCCTGTTTCGCTGAAACCCGCGGTGAACAGAACAGCTGCCTTAATTCCTTTTTCTATGCACTCTTTTACCATATCCGCAATAAATCTGGCGGGGATTGAAATAAATGCCATATCAATAGTATCCGGAATATCCGCCAGTTTGCGGTAAATCTTGAATCCCAGAACTTTATCGCCTTTATGATTTACTGCATACAGCTTACCTTTATACTCGAAATCGAGTAGGGCCTGTATATAACGAGCGCCGTATGAAAGTAGATTCTCAGAAGCGCCTATTACAGCTATCGATTCCGGGTGGAAAAACCAATCAAGCTCATTATTATAATCTGGCATAGGTTTCTATCGCAATTCAGGTCAATTATCGATTCATCCGGCTAATGAGTACGGAAAGGACTTTATATAAATACTTGGCTTGGCCCATGGCGTTCTCTTTGCGACAGGCGAACTTGTTTATGTGCAAGACCCAGGCAATAAGCCGGACGAGGCGGGCGACGGGCTATTGGAATAATATACCAGGACCGGAATTCCGGCTATTATCTCAGAAGTTACCCGCCCGCCTGAGTGGCACCTTATGCTATTATCTTGCTTCTAATTTTTTCGCCGCTGCAAAGAAAGCCCCATGGGCCGAACATCACCGATCTTGCTATCATTTAGCGCACTCACTTGCCGGATGATCCTTAATTATTTAAAACCGGGAAATCTCTTATTTTATCGGTTTTTTAGTTACCTTCTTTCCCGGCTTTGCGGCTGGCGTCTTCTTAGCTGTTTTTGCAGCCGGGTCGCCGGCGATTTTTTTGTCACCGTATGCTTTGTATCTCCTCGGACATGCCCTGTTCGTAGGTGCTCCATCCGGAATTCATCCCGTAGGGACATCGATGGAATACGGCTTCTATACGGCGTATAAGGCCATTCTCAATCTTAAACAGTTCCGCGATCTGCCATGTCCAGTTGATCTGCACATGGTCAAAAAAGCCGAACGCGAATACGATCCCGCGTTCGTGGTCTACCGCCACGAAGCGGCGGTCACGGATGCGTGAAACGATGTTTGCCAGCTGTCCGGACTCAAACTGCTCCTTGCAGTTCGTCTGGGTAGTTTGTATGCCGTTTTCAAAGCGTTCGCAGTCGTCTGTGAAAGGATAGTAGCCCTTGCCGTCATTTCTCTGCAGACCCTCGAAATAATAGTCGGCGACTTTGACAAGTTCTTCGCGGGAGGGACGTTCGGCCTCGGGTATGACTTCGGTAAATACCTTGTGGGGCGAGCCCATTCTCTCAACGGCCTCGCCTGTCGGTGGAAACCGTGAAGGCTCTTCTTCCTCTTCAAACAGGCTGATCTCAGGACGTATCACAATCTGTTCCGCCTCGGAGATCTTCCCGCTATCAGCTATTCTTAAGCGAAGCGCGATAGCTGAAATGGTGTCTTGCGCGGGTTTTGCGTCAGGGGTCTTTTTGGCCGGGGCGCCAGATCCTTCTTTAACAGTCCCGATAAAGGCGATCTGCCTCGTCTCGACATCGGGAATATAGAATCTATAGGCTCCCTTTCCTGACATGCTGAACCAGAGTCCCTCACCGCCCAGTGGCAACTGAACACCGTTTTCGGTAAACCTGCAATCCCTGGTAAAAAGCTCCTGGCTCGGATCATTTGCCATCATCGCGTCCAGATACCGATCTACGTAATTTTCCAGACACGCGCGATCGCAGGCCGGTTTGGCCGCACTCTGGGCAAACGCCACCGGTGCCAGTAACAATACAACTGCAACAACCATAAATCTCATCCGCATGGCACTCCTCCTTTAATGATAGGAACAAATAATTAAGAATAATGAGAATCAGGATCTCCTAAAGTTAATCCATTCTCCAGTGATTTTCAAAAAAACCGCTGAGTTGTTCACTCAGAAGGATCAGGTGGTAAGAATTTGCTTTTTCAGGAAGGAAGCATAGGAAGATAACACTTGGGTGTCAAGACAAAATGACACGCGCCGTATTGAAGGTAATTCACTTAGGAAACTGGAATTTTCAGGGTAAATAGCGTAGAACTATATTTAACTTAAGATCGCCTGTACATCTAAAACCCGGTTCTTCCGGTTAATGAGTACGATAGATAGAATGAATATATTCAAAATTAGTGCTAAAAAAGAACACAAAAACCTAGTATGATGTCACTTATGTAATTTTAAAAAGATCAAGTCCTCATTCCGTCATGCTGGACTTGCCTGCCCTGCTGCGACTTGTGGGTAAATGGCAATTATATTTCTATATATATGTACAAAATTGATAAAAACGCATCTTCTTTAATTACGGTCTGGGCCAGGGATCCAGCATCCAGAAGGTTTTGTTTTTACTGGATTCCGGCCCCCTGCCTTCGCAGGGGCAGGCTTCGCCGGAATGACGAGTTTAGATTTCCGGTCTTCTTTTGTGGTTCCTATTTTTATAAAGTATTTCTGGGACACAACACTAGTATTTGACATGACTGGACTCAGTAAACGCTCTTTAAGAATTTAGTAACTTTGAGGGTGTGGCAATTTAATTAATTGTTAAAGGATTGTCCCGCTAATAATTGATCATTCCAAAAGGCATGATCCGCGGAACCGTAGAATAACTTGTTATACAAGAGGAAATATCCAATGAAAAAACTAACGATTTGTCTGCTAGCCATACAAATGCTGCTTACCTCTTTGGCCTTTGCAGAAGAACCATTAATCAAAGCGACACAAAACCTGTCAAATTCTGAAAAATACGCCCTAATAGTAGGTTGGGTAAGCGCTGCATTAACGCTTATTGTTATTATTTTAGCTATATGGGGTGAACGAATAAGGCAATTATGGACAATACCAAAACTTCACATTTCTCTCGATAGTCCAAAAGGTGTTCTCAATGTCAGGAATGATCAAAAAAAAGCACGATACTACATTTTGAATGTTGAAAATACAAGAAGATCCTCCCCTGCCAAGAACGCCAGAGTTCTCTTGACTAATATCTTCAAGCAAACTCCTGATAGGGCTTCGTGGCAAGAAATGAGTTTTAGTAGGCCGGTGCATGTAACTTGGCGATGGCCAAATATAGTGCCGCCTTATACAACCATCGGCCCGAAAGAACAGTCTACGTTTGGTTATGTTGTGGAGGGTGAACAACATTTTTGCATACAGTTATATTGGCATCCCAATAATCTTGATCCAAAGTTACCTGCGAAGGAGCCATTTAGGCTTGAATTCCAAGCCGTTTCTGATGTAGCCGAATCCAACATCTTACTTATCGAGATCGCTTGGGATGGACAATGGAAGGAAGGGAATGAAGAGATGCAAAAACACCTCACAGTAAAGAGAATAACCACTTAGAACCTTTATAACATCAGCTTGGAGGAGGATGCTCATTCCGCTACGCTTCATTCACACCTCTGAAGCTGGCCGTTGGGCGAGAGAAAAGGGATGGATGACTTTTCATTTTTATTCTTAATTGGGATGTTCACCCCAGGACTTATTAGAGGTGCCTTTTGGCACGATTCTCCCGCAATAGAAGGATTTTTCTGGATATTTGCTACGATTGCCCTCGTTCTTGTGGTTGGATGGGTAGCGCAGCAACTTTTGGGGAACGGCCTAGGTCCTACGCTAGCAATGTTGCTAGCGATTATTGCCGCAAATGTATATGCGATAAAAGGGGCAATTTTTGCATCATCTCGTAACTCGTCTGGAGACGACATTGACGGAGACGCAAACGAGTAGAATTGCTTCGAAGATAAGAAAGTATCGCCTAATTTAACTGTTGGACCTCCAAATAAACGATGGGAACAAAAATATTATACAAGTTTTGCTCTCTTGATACTTGTAAGGAAATGAAAAACGTTCGGAGAATGATCGTTAAAAGAGAATTATTTTTTTCTGATCCAGCAAAATTTAATGACCCATACGATTGTAATATTGGATTAAACCTTAGGCATAATTTAAAGCCCTTCGGCGTCCTAAGCTTGTCCACTAAAGGCTGTGATATGATCCTTATGTTTTCCCATTATGCAAATCGGCACAGGGGACTTTGTCTTCAGTTTGAGGTAGATGAAAATAGTACGCTGGAGGAAATTGCCCCGTTTAATGGAAGAGAAGTCGATTATAAAGATATCATTCCTCCTTTCCGGGACTCAAGTGATGCACATATGACACTTCTTACGAAGTACAGGAAATGGGAATATGAAAACGAATATCGGGTACTTATGGTTGTTAAATCAGAATCAGATCGCATTAGGAAATATAGGTGTGGGCAGTTGAAAGGAGCAATTTTCGGATTACACATGAATCCAAGATTAGAAAAGGTAGTCAAACGATGGTTTAGCCAGGGTAAGCATGGCGGAGCCTTTTTCAAAAAAGCTCAACTTTCACAGGATGGTTTTAGGATAGATTTTATCGACATTTAATAAAATGCTATAGGCCCAACAAGGTGTTGGAGCGGGACTGGCTACACTCGCGGGCTTGTTCCGCCAGCCCCTCACCACCGTCGTTGAGCCTGTCGAAGAACTCTAAATCCGAGGTTTGTGGCCCGTAAGTAGCTGATTTTATTACATGCAAAACATAGAAATTAGCCATTTTTGGGCTTTTTCGAGAGTCTCTTTGGCCGGAACGGGTTTTTTCGATCTTTGTATCTTTTAAGCAATATGATAGGATGAGATAATGATTAACTCCAAATTGCCGGAAAATCTGGAAGAAATGATAGGGGCTGCCGTTTCTCACTATTGGGATACGAGACTTTCGCAACAGCAAAAACAACAAAAGAGCGGAAACGTTGACTATGGTCTTAGAGGTGCTGTTACAGGCGGTGCACAAATGGACGGCTTTATTGAACTGTTTACCCGCCTTATCATATCGACAGGGTTAGATGTCAATTTTGTACAAAGAAAGGGATCTCTCGAATTGCCAGGCTATTTCCGTCCGACGAAGGAGTGGGATCTCCTTGTAGTTAAAGATAGAAAGCTTATTGTTGCAATTGAAGCCAAATCACAGGTGGGTCCATCATTCGGGAACAATTTCAATAATAGGACGGAAGAAGCAATGGGAAGTGCTCTTGATTTGTGGACTGCATACAGAGAAGGTGCCTTCCATACCAGCCCACAACCTTTTCTTGGATACTTTTTTATGCTCGAAGATTGCCAGTCTTCCCAGCGACCCGTTCGGGTAAAAGAGCCTCATTTCAGTGTATTCCCGGAATTTAAGGATGCATCCTATATGAAACGCTATGAAATTTTTTGCAGGAAACTTGTATTGGAAAGACATTATACAGCATCCGCTTTCATTACTTCCGATCGTGATAATGGCCCTGAAGGAATTTTTTGCACACCATCTGAGGAGTTATCGGTAAAGAATTTTGCAAAGGCCCTTATTGCTCATGTTGAAGGATTTTATCCTAATGAATAAGACGATCCACAGATTGATTAATGGGGACGCCCGCGATTTGTCATTCCTGCCGGATGAATCGATTCATCTTGTAATTACATCTCCTCCCTACTGGAATCTAAAAAGATACAATGAAAATCCTAACCAAATAGGCCATATTGAAGATTACGAGAGTTTTCTCAATGAACTTAGACTTGTATGGGAGCATGTCTTTCGCATATTGGTTCCCGGCGGCCGGTTGGTTTGTGTGGTTGGTGATGTCTGCGTTTCAAGACGAAAATTTGGTAGACATCTTGTTTTTCCCCTTCATGCGGATATTTGTGTTATTTGTCGAAAAATAGGCTTTGATAACCTCAATCCGATCATTTGGCATAAAATCGCAAATGCAAGTTTTGAAGTTGAAAATGGTTCAAAATTTCTTGGAAAACCCTATGAACCAAATGCGATTATAAAAAATGATATGGAATTTATTTTGATGCAAAGAAAACCCGGCGGTTATCGGAAACCAACTGAAGAACAGAGAAGATTAAGTAAACTGAATAAAAAGGATTTTGATAGCTGGTTTCAACAGATATGGCATATCACCGGTGCGTCTACAAGAAACCACCCTGCACCTTTTCCCCTTGAGCTCGCAAGCCGTTTGGTAAGAATGTTTTCCTTCCACGGGGACACGGTTCTTGATCCCTTCTGCGGAACCGGCACAACAATGATAGCGGCTCTCAGATACGAAAGAAACAGCATAGGAATCGAGATTGAGCCGGAATACTGTCGTATGGCTGCGAGGTATTTGAAAAAAGAGAGTAGCAACCTCTTTCTGAACACGGAACTGATATTCGAGAAAACTATGGCTGATAACTCAGGGCAAATGCAAATATGTGAAGACCAAGCACTTTACGAGGTCAAATCAGCCAGAAAATCAATGTGATAGGCCAACAAGGTCATAGGGATTGAGAAAAGCTGACGCTTTCCTTAACCAGTCATGCCCAATATTAAAAGCCAGAAGAAAATTATTCTCATGAGTGCTATTTAGGGAAAATGCCATCATTGGCATAATCCCCAAATGAGGATTTTGAGAAAGAAAAAAATAAATCCAGGCATCATTCACACTATCCGGGAAGATATAATCATCACTGAGTTCCAGAGATTCTTTGAAAATTTATTGTCTAAACTCAACCTATTTATCAAAAATGCCAAGATTGGCAAAATTGATAAATAGTAATTTATTGAATTATATTAGGGAGATATAAAAATATAACGCTATTTACCGAAAATGCCAATATTGGCAAATCTGCTAAATAGCAAATAAGTAATTAAATCAAGCTCTTAAACACTTAAAAACCAAGCTGGCTAAAAATCTGCTGGCTGCTTATCAAGGTTAGGTCAAAATGACTATATTGGAATTTTTCAGTAAAGTAATCGAATTGCTCGCATGGCCACTTGTCGCTGTTTTTTTGATATTTTTGTTGAAAGAACCAATTAAAAATATCTTTCCGTTTATAGAGCGCCTTAAATTCAAGGATTTCGAGCTGAATTTTCGGAGACAAGCGGAAGAAACAATGCAATCCATAGGAGATGCAGAAAGTGGTATGGAAAACATTGAGTATGAGAAGTTGAGTATGTCTCCAAAGGAAGCGGTATTAACAGCATGGCGAGACCTGGAAGAAGCAGCAGATAATAAATATATTGAATTACAACCACAATTGCAAAAGAGACAAATGGGGCCTGACCGTGCTCTAGGATATTTTGAGTTTATGGGAACGTTGGTTCCGCAAACTAAAAAAGCTTTATCTGAACTCCGGGCTCTGCGTAATCAGGCGGCTCATTTTCCGAACGTAGCAATTTCAGAGGATGGGGCAAAAGCGTTTGTTCTGGCTGCGAATAGAATAAAAAAACAAATCGAAGCAATAAGCGAAGTTACGAAAATAAAATTGACAACTCTTTCATATGTATTACTTGAAATAAATGCGATCATTGACACAGGAAAGTATGACTATATTTCAATTAATGATATTCATCGAGAAATAGAAAGCGGAACAGTACTCAGATATTTGGCTAAAGAAGCAGCTAGTGATATTGACCTAAGCTTGATTCTCGATAGAGAGGATGACGAATTAAATTTTGAAAGCAATTATATCCGCCACTTACAATCAATCTATGGAGGATACGCTGGGCAAGAACGCAGGAAATGGGGCATAGAAAACAAGGGTCTATGCCTTCTTATCGCTTGGACAATTGAAATCATTCAGCGTGGTTCAGGTTGGCAAGTAAATGAAGACGTTGTCTAACATTCCAGTTCAGGCGACAGTCAGGGCCGAGCGTTTTTGGAAATTCGTTTCAAACCTTAATTGATCATATTTTTAAAAGGTCAGTGGGAGCCATGGCTGACTCTGACTGGTTCGTTAGAGCCAAATGTATAAAAAGGATCAATTATGAAATACGATTTTAGACGCAAGCGAATTGATTACATATCTGATGAAAAACTTTTCTCAGAGATGTCGAGAATATGGCGTAAATTAGGTCATAGACCATCAAGAACTGAATGGGAAAATTCAAATCCAAAATATTCTTACATAACCTACAGAAGACATTTCAACGGTTGGGTAAATGCATGGGGAGCGCTCTTTAATAATTTAATAAAATATAGTGCCATTAAAAGTTACTAAATTTTTAAAGAGCGTCGCATACCCCGTTAATCTTTCCGATGATTATGTCAAATAGACATGATCTCTGGAACTGTAGAATCACTTGTTATGCCCTGAATATTTTTCTTGACAAACCTCCATTGCCTATTTTATCATACGTTATCTACGTAAACGTAAATATCTTAAAATAGGAGGAGGTCATGAGGCAAGAAACTTTAGAGCAAATCTTAAAGGTCATTTCGTTGGCTGCACAGCGATATAGTATCGGAGATGGAATCGATCGTTCTTACCAATATGGAGTCAATCGAGTCTCTCAAGAATACAAAATTGCCTACCAGACTATCGGTGACGCTTGCAGAAGAAGGCTTGGTCTCGATCATGTTGGCGAGTTCAAAACGATGCTTAAAGCATGTCTTGATGGAGATCCAAGTCAACTCCGCGACGTCCTGATGCGAAAAACGGCACGATTCTATCATGATAAAATAAATGACTTTTTTTCCAAGCTGAGAAATGTTGAAACCACAACCGAAATCAAGGCAAAAAAGCCAGACACACTTGTCCCCTACACGGTTCAGTTGAAGAAAAGCGATTCAGATATCTTAAAGGCTCTCGCTCAGCTATTGAGCGGTGAACCAGAGGAGATCCTTGCTGATGTCGCGGTAGAAGCCATTAAAGATCGGATGAAAAATGCTGTAAATCAATTGTAAAAACAATTGCAGGGGAGGTTTAAATAGAACCATGAAATCCAATAGATTTTCTCAGGAAGAATACAGCCTTCTACTCGACACTCACAATTCTCGGCTTCTTGGGTTTTCGCAATCTGAATGCGAACAGATACTTATAGGAGCAGGGGCAACTAGAGAGCAAGCGAAAAATGGTGCATATGTGTATTTGCATCACGGAGCGAGTATCACGTCTTCACGTAGAGGGTCACGCAGACTGTATGATCGAATCCTAAATGATTTCAATGCAAAAACGAAAGCACCAAAGGATTGTATACGCCATTTGGAAAAGCTAGAGTTCCGATATAGACAGGCTCAAACGGCTGTTTACAACTATCGGAAAAGGAATGGCCTTATAGGATAATAGCGGTAATGAAGGCATAACATGCTCTTCCAGCGGATCGCAAAAAGCCGCGCCCGCTGAAGAGCACGTTAAGTGAAAAGGTCAAAATATGCGTATTCTCACATACAAGAGAACTCATATTGGTGATCCTGATAACCAAGGCAGATTTGGGATCTACGACTGTATGGGGCGTGTCCGCGACTATGGTTACGATGCTATTATAGGTATAGGTGGCAAAGGGCCAGAGCCGAAGAGCTATAGAATTGATAAAAAGATCAATTGGGTGGGGATCAATCCTAATCGTAAAAGTAAGAGTTCAATCATTACCTTTGAGAACTTTCTACTGCTGGATGAACACGGCCCATTATTAGAAAGGCTAGCACCAAATCTTGCCAAGCGTATGTATGTAAAAGGCGCGCGTATTCTTCTCAACGACTACAGTAAGGCAGAACGTTCAGAAGCAATGGCAATTTTGAGGTGGTCGTTAAAGCAAAAAAGTAAAGTAGAAAATACCTCATTATCTAAACGAGGTTGCCATGGTAGATGCCGTCTTATAAGTAAAAGATCGTGCTGAAATCACTTAACAACACGCTAAACAAAGGCATGCTACTATCTCGCCGAATCGAACTTTCAAGGTTCGCGGAATTTATTAAAGCGCTCTTTAATAATTTAATAAAATATAGTGTCATTAAAAGTTACTAAATTTTTAAAGAGTGTCCCATACCCCGTTAATCTTTCCGATGATCATGTCAAATGGACATGATCTCTGGAACTGTAGAATCACTTGTTATCTTCTTAATATTAATATCTTTAATGGCTTAATATGAAAAAACCTCAAATTATACTAAAAGACAATTTGATAGTGCCTATAGTTGGAACTGAGGCTAGAATCTATGAGATTAAAAATGAATTGAGGCGCCCAAATACCAATATCAGTCTCAATGGTCTTTTCGTAATGTTGGTATCGTTTATAGAGTCAATGCAAAAGGAAATTATCAAACATTATTTGAAGTACTGTCCTGAAAAAGTCGCCGATAATTCAATCGAGGTAGATAAAGCTATCTTTGTTGAAAACGAAGATTTCTATTTTCTCGAAAGAGTCATATCAGATTATATCGATAAAATGCCATATTGGCGGTTATCTAAACTATTTTATAAATTACTTGGAATCAATAAACCTTTGAATGATAATGAAGTTCAAAACATAAAAAAAAGAAGAAATGAACTAATCCACAAAAACCTAGAAGTAAATTTCAAGCGAAAAGAAGCAAAGCAAGATTCGATAGAAGTAAGCTACTTATCTACCTGTCTTAATGAATATTCTATTTACCTTTCTCATCTCAAGTCTGAGATATCCACATCATATTTGAAATGTAGCAAAATTAACGCATTAGAAAACTTATGGTACTATACTTTCAAAACTCCATTGTGTGCGAACTTTTCGGACTATTGGTATATAGACAATGAAGAAGACATCATATCTGGATGTAAATATCCTGATATCGAAAATGGATTGTCTTCAGGTGAAAGATTTATGCTTGAAGTCTGGCGTAGCCAAGTATGTGGTTGTAAAGTTAATTTTCTAAATATGGCATCAATAGACAATCATTACCAGCATTGTTTATATGTATTTTTAAAACTCTCGAATGATATTTTTCTTTATGGCTAGGACCGTTAGAATTCAAAAAGATAACATCTGGGTCAACAAGGACTGGCTATTCCGCTACGCTACATAGCCAGCCTGTTACCCAGGCCGTTGGGTAAAGAATATAAAGATGGTAAACTTTGGTAAACCGAAATGGGTTGACTATAGGCCTCATGTTGGTAAACGTTAGGAAAAGGGGATGAGTCTAAATAAATAAAAAGCCGGAAATAGGCTAAAGCGGGGGGTCGGGATTTATTGTGCTATTGGGCATAAGAGAGTTATGCTATAGTATACTGGAGAGAGCATGGCGTCTTGGAATGAGCAAACCAGGGGTAGTGTACGCAGTAAGAAGAGGGGAGCACATAGCGAACGAAAGGGCTATCAAATTTACACAATGAATTAATTATTTTCTTAGCCTCGTCCCCCTTTCGCATAATCAAACTTAAGGTTTATAACAATCATTTTTTAATCTTTCCGATGATCATGTCAAATAGACATGATCTGCGGAACCGTATAATAACTCGTTAGGCATCTAAAGGGTATAGGCTGCATAAAAGAGGAGGATATTAATGGCAAAAGCAACACGACCTCAATGGTATGTTCAATTGAACGGGATTGAGGAAGGGCCGATGACATCTCAAACGCTTCGTAGCTTGGCCGAAGCAGGAAGAATATATCCTGATACCCCCATTCGTAAAGAAGGTATGACAAAAACTGTACAAGCCAGCAAAATCAAGGGCCTACTAAAGCTCAGTACCCAACAAAATATTATAGGAGGTCAAGTAAAATCAGACTATAGGCCGTCAATTAGGAGATCAGATGAGAACACTTATGAATCTTCTGAGAAAATCACTAAGAAGAATACAACTGTTGATATCAATGATTCACCCGATGAAAACCCTATTTTAAGAATAGCAAAAAAAATTGTTTTGGGTGTACTAATGATATTTGCGATTATTGCAATCTTTTCCCCGCTAAGAACTATTATTCTACAGGCTACGATTGTTATTACCGGACTTTGGGCACTAATAACCGGAAAAATATGGATCATCGATGATAAATACACTATAAAATCTTCAACAGGTAGAGGAATTGGCGCATTGCTCGTCTCTGCCGCCCCGTTATCTTTTATTGCTTGTATAGTTGTAATAAATCGATACGGCTATACACAAAATGCGAAAACTTATGGTACATTAATAGAAGTTTGTATTTTTGGTGTTATAACAATTGTCTCGTATGTTATTTACAGAATAGTAAGGCAGGTTAAATAATTGTCCCGGATGCTTCAACTCACAGTCGTTAATACAGTATTCAGCATTGTCCACAGGATCAGGCGCGTGTCAATATGACGAAAGATGATTTAATAGGAATATTTCGTACAGCAAAAAACAATTACCGCTTGGCTTATGTGCTAATCGCACAAACTTCTCAAGACGATGTAATGAGTGATTTCCTTCATCTTTATGGAAATATTGATTCTAAATTGAAGGTGATAGATGGTATCGAACCTCTAATACTTGATAAGAATGTATTAAAGATTGCAGTTGATCAGTTTCATATGACAATCCTACGTGCAATCATTAAAGAACTTTTCGAGACGGTTAAAATATATTGTAAAGGTAGCGGACAAAATGATCTTTTACATTCACAAGATTGGTATCAGCCTTGGAGGATAATTAGAAATTGTTTTTCTCATGATTTCCATTTCCGTTTTAAAAATTACGACAAGAAACTTTTACCCATATCA